>Ga0209795_10001973_pt1 | contig 11956 bp, 11 predicted proteins | sample AgamicOrMarz_FD_187166 | JGI IMG/M metagenome (GOLD analysis project Ga0209795, IMG submission 187166) | Agave microbial communities from Guanajuato, Mexico - Or.Ma.rz (SPAdes) (version 2) | ecosystem: Host-associated > Plants > Phyllosphere > Phylloplane/Leaf | place: Guanajuato, Mexico...
GCTTTTGTTGATTCTCTCAGGGCTGCTTTATATTGCGGTCTTCCATTTGCAATTGGGTGCTATGCCTACTATTACTTACGTATTCATAAGAAAATAGATAAGGAAGAAGATACAATAATATTAAAGAGAAGTTCTGGGGAATAGACCTAGTGGGAATTACATTCTTCCTTTAATTAATGAATCATTGAGTAAATCACCATGTTTTCATTACCTCTTTTTGATTTTTCAGCAGATTTTATCCTTGGATAAGATCTGCTTTTTAATTACAATTCAAGTATTAAGTAATTAGTAATTAATGTTTGACATGAGACTTCCGAGCATTTTCGTACTGAAACCAATAAGTTCTTTCAGTATAAGTTTAATTTATTATAAAAAAATATATATAAATGTGAAATAAAAAGAAGCCTCAGTCTTTAAAAAAGAAGGCTTCTTTTTAATGAATTTCTTCTATATTACATCGTTTTTATTAAGATACAGATTTAAGTTCCTATGTTAAACGTAAAAAAGCTTGTTTATCTTTATTCTTTAAAGACTGGTCTATTTCCTTAAGGATCTTACTTCTTTTGAAGTCGTTCATTGTTTGATCCAAAAACAAATCAGCCAGCATTTCATCACGTAAACTTGGATCAATGTTATTAAGCACATTATTTTCCATTAAAAATCAACCCCTTTATCTTTTCTCCTTTTTAAACATTATTATCCTTTTTGACGTTGTTTATACGAGATTGATAGATAAAGTGAAATAATGAATATATTTACCCCATGTATTAATAACCCTCTTGTTATTCTGATTGTTATTTCATACTTATAAACCCTAAAGCGAACACAAAAACTGTTTTATTTATTTGTTGAAGGAGATCTACAAACTAACTTTTAAGAATATAGGTTCTGACAGTCATGTTTAACGACGGCAAACCACTAGCTTAATCTATTTTCCTATCAGAAACGTTCGTAAAAGTGTATAGTTTTTAGAAGACGTTCGTAATTTATTTTCAAACTTAATCGAACGATGAAAATGACAGGTTTTCTATATAAGAGAAAAGTTCATAAACATATACTTTTACGAACATATAATTTTTTCTTTTTTAGAATGTGAGTATTGATATTAAAAAGAAGCCACTACGATTGTTTGGCTTCTTTTTACGTGTACAATGAATTTAGTTGCTATTTTCGTCGGACCATTTGTCTTCACTATCGATCCATTTGTTCTTCTTTAAATCAAAAGATTCTATATCATCATGAAAGTCTAGATAAACAGGCAGATTTATTCCATTATCGCCAGCTTTATTCCAACAAGAGATAAACCAGTTTGAAATCAATTCTTTCTCAGCAGCAGATATTTCTTCTTCATTTTGTTCATAAAAATCCCAAAACTCATCTGAATGCTCGTCGGCTAGCTCATAGTATTCAAACTCTTCAAGTAACTCATAACTACCTGAAAAAATGGCACGATTGTTTCCTTCATAAAAAACTTCGTTCGCTTCATTGTCCATAGAAAACATCATAATAGACAAATCAAATGGCTGAATGAAGATTTCAAAGTCCAGTAAATCAATGCCCTTATAATAATGAAAAGTATGTACTTTTTCGATATTGTTAATTAACTTATTTTCATTTTGTTTAAGTGTTTTCTTTAATGAACCTATATATGAATCAACCGTAAATAACTTATCACCTTTATTTTCTTCGTTTGTATGCTTCCAAGTATCAAAACGCTCATTAATCTTTGTATTAATCGCCTCATAATTATTCCACGTATCTTCTACCTCATAAAGGGATTTTATATGAGGAAATATAGCTTCATAATCATCTAAATAAGTTCCTTTATCAAAATCAAAGTAATCTTTTGTAAAGGCCCTTCCTTCGGCATTCAGCATATCGCTGGCAAAGACGCCATCCCATTCCATATATATTTCAGTTCCGGTCATGTTCTTTTGTTTAAACTTTATAATCTCCTGCGCAGCTTCTTCTTCAAATTCTTTGCTATATAGGTTTTCTTCAATAATCCAACCGAGATACATTCCAGTATGAACGAATGCCTGCTTTTCACTCAAGTTACTTGGAAAATCTCCTTCATAATGCCATTTAGCTTTATCATAGACGGTTGTCATGGCCTCTTCCTCTTTCTCTATATCTTCTATTAAGGTAGTTTCTTCTTGTTCACGACTACTTTTTTTATTTAATGAGTCTTCGCAGCCTTGCAGGAACAAAATAATAAACACAAAAAATGGAATGCACTTTAATTTATACAAAATTCCCTCCATGAATTACATTAAAAGTAAACGATATACTGCATTATATACTGTAGAGGTTAAACAATATATATTAAACCAATGAAAATAGGATTATAGCAAAAAAATGTAGTCTCTAAAAAACTGGTTTAGCTTAATCATTGTTTGCGGCTATAACTGCTTTTTAATTGCTTTGGATCTAGTGGGGGTACACGAAATAATTGCTTTAGAAAATCATCGAAAGTATCTGCTATTTTGATATACTCCCATTCTGTAGTATCGTTTGTTGAAGCTGAGAAGTTTTCTGCGATATACATAACAGTAGGATCTTGTGATCTATTACGATAATCCAACACGACCCAATAGTGAAAATCCGTCCACAAAACCACAAATTCACCTGTGAGTTTGACTTCTTTTAATAGTTCTTTGGAAGATAAGATACTTATGTCATCATCTTCAAAATGTATAGGGTCAATTGAATCAATGTTTGCTCTTCCTCCATAAGGAATACTTTCTGCATCGCCATCAGGTAACATAAAGTATGGGTAGTTTAATCCCCCACCATTTCTTATTTTCAGTAAATCCAATAATGAACTAGGTAGCTTAACACCTAAAATAACTTCAGCTTGCTTTATGATTTCATCATTTATCGGATAATCTATACACTTATATTCACTATCGTCGCTCCAAAAACTATCTCCCTGATAAAATTCTTTTTTCAAAACTTCACCTTCTTTCGCTTTAAGTGTTAAGCAATTGCTTTAATTCCTTTTTCAAGCTTTTATAATGCCAATTAATATGATCAAGCTCGACCTCTATTTCAATTAATTGTTCTATTAGATTTTGTTGATCTAGTGGAGAACTAAGAGTGTCTGTAATCAATCGATCAAGCTTATTACTACTTTCGTAAATGTCGTTTAAATCAACTGCTAATTCATTGTATTCCCTGTTTGAATCGAGTAAGGAAAGCTTTTTTATGAGTTCATCTACAATAGTTGGGTTCATTCTATCTCCTCCCGTTTAATTAGTGTACCTTCTAGGTACTTCAAACCTTCATGAAAAGTTATTGAAGATGGTTAGAAATCTAAAATTGAATCAATGTTTTCGGCGTATTCATCAACTAGTTGAGACCCTTTCTCTTCAGCTTCTTCCTCCTCTAATTCTTTATCTTCCAACCACTGTTGATAATGATAAAGTTCGTGGGCAATGCTGTCTAACATCGCATACAAGGCATCTATTTTTCCTCTTTCCTTAATCAAATCTTTATAATCCCCAGTAGCAATGCGGATATATGGTTCAACATCTTTTTCGTAGGGAGCAAAGAAAGTAGCTGTTACCATCTCCTTTGTTGTCCGGTTCTTAATTTGATCATCTTTTTTTAGGTAAATAACAACTCGAATAGGAAACTCCATTTGCGTTCTTAACCATTTACAAAAGTTAATGCACGCTATTCTTACTTCTGAGTCTACGCCGGGCTCACTCCTTAATCTTAAACCTGTTCTAGGGTAGTCATTCATGTTTATTTCCTCGCATTCAATCTTTTATTGACATTAGCAGTTTATTAGAATGATTAATTTCCATAAATTTCTTTATTTGTCATATTATCGACTCATTTTACCATACCTCATGTATAATAAAGGAACTTAATAATAGAAAGTCGGGAACGAATTGAAAAAATTTCTTCTTTATATGCTATATTTCTCTCTTATTTATGATGTGATCCGTTTAATCTATAGGACTGTAACAAAGTATAGCCTTGAGAACTTTGGTTACGACGTCCTTTCAGTAATAAAAGACTTAATTGTCAATTGTATAGAAAAATAGTTAAGGTTCAAATTTGTTGTCTAAAACAGCCGTGCAAATAACATCTGGGGGAGTAGTAAAGTCCTTTATGTACAAGAGCAAAATAAAAAGCAACCTCGGCAGTGGACGCGAGGTTGCTTTTTAGGGATTACACCTATGAAAGTGTAAAAAATCAATCCAAAAGAATTTTATCATATTTTTTCCACAAAGACTATATTTTTCTATATAAACATATGTATAAAAGGTGGGCTTTTTATACATTTTTTCGACTTATATCCCTAAGCGAAACCTTGTGACACCAAGGATGTATAAAAAGCTGCATATTCCCATTTGAACAACAAACTTTGAATCCTTGCCTACCAAGGGTTCTCTTTTTTGATGTGTACCGGAAAGAGACTTTATGTTAACTAAATTTGCTCGTCTTATAAAAGACTTCTTTGACAGGAATCTAATTATCTTATAACGAATTACTAAAAAGATTTTATACAAAGAAAAGGAGGAATTTATTTGATCGTAAAAATCAAGGAATACGAATTGCCTCATGTAGATTCAGGACCTTATGGGATTACTTCAGGAAAAGACGGCGCACTTTGGTTTACACAATATAAAACTAATCAAATAGGGCGAATGACTGTAGAAGGTAAGGTGAAACATTTTAATGTCCCTACTATTGATGCAGGGGCGCTATCCATCACTTCTACAACTCAGGGGGACATTTGGTTTGCAGAAAATAAGACTAATAAAATTGGAAAACTAACAATAACGGGAGAGATTATGGAATATGTCCTACCTAACCCAGATTCAGCACCTTTTGGAATAACTGAAGGACACAACGGAGACATTTGGTTCACAGAAATGAATGGAAATAGAATAGGACGAATTTTACCGTCAGGTGAAATAATCGAGCATGATCTACCCCAGCCTGGTTCCTACCCTTCTTTTATTGTGGCAGGTTCTGATAGTGCTCTATGGTTTACTCTAAATCAAAGTAATCAAATAGGGCGTATTACACTAGAAGGAGAAGTAACTACATATCAGTTACCTACAGAACAAGCTGGGCCTGTAGGGATTACAAATGGGCCGGATGGTGCACTTTGGTTTGTAGAAATTAACGGCAATAATGTTGGGAGAATTACCACTTCTGGAGTCATAAATGAGTACTCTATTCCTACTCCGAATGCTCGTCCACATGCAATTGTAACAGGTCCTGATAATGCTTTATGGTTTACTGAATGGGGGAGCAATCAAATAGGGCGTATTACTGTAAGCGGAAAAATTACGGAATATCCTATTCCTACAGCAAATGCGGAGCCACATGGTATTGTAGTCGGACCGGATCAAGCTTTATGGTTCGCAGAGGAATGCAATAAGTTAGGTCGATTGAGTTTTGTCCAAAAACCATGAGAGGCAGTGAATACTTATGGAATCGAATAAAGCACACGGCCCAGATCCTACAGATAAGTATCCGATTAAAGGAAATGATGTTGTACAATTCATAAAAAATACAATTACTAGGCCAAATATTATCGTAGGCGACTATTCCTATTACGATGCAAGAAGAAGAGAATCCTTTGAAGATCAGGTATTGTATCATTATGAGTTCTTTGGTGATCGGCTTGTTATAGGGAAATTTTGTGCCCTAGCCCCCGGTGTAAAATTTATTATGAATGGAGCTAATCATAGGATGGATGGCTTCTCAGCTTATCCGTTCAATATCTTTGGAAACGGTTGGGAAAAACATACACCAACGCTAGATCAATTGCCCTTTAAGGGGGATACGATAATTGGAAATGATGTCTGAATTGGAATGGACACGATCATTATGCCTGGAATTAATATAGGTGACGGCTCCATTGTAGCAGCCAAGTCCGTTATTACTAAGGATGTGGAACCCTACACGATTGTTGGAGGAAATCCTGCACAGAAAATAAAAAAACGTTTTCCAGAACAAATTATTAATAAATTATTAGAAATCAAATGGTGGAATTTAACTATTGATATTATTTCTGACCACATTGATGTAATAGTTAATGGAGACATAGAAAAGCTAGAAAAATTGAAAAATCACAATTAAGAAAGGACAACTATCTATAATTTCTATTAGGTTAACTAAAAATGCGTAGGGTACACGAATGAAAAACACGAAGGTCTTTTGATAAATAGAGAGAATTATACCATGAGGAGGCGATTGAATTGAAGCTGCTACAGATTAGGCTATTAGTTAAGGATTTTAAAAAAAGTGTTGAATTCTATAAAGATTTACTCGGAATTCCAATAAGTTGGTATGAAGATGAAATGGAGTATGCACTTTTCAATAATGGAGAAACGAAAATCGAGCTTTTATCTCAAAAGGCTATGATGAAAGTAATTGGAAATGAAGATGAGTCTTTAAGTGGCGAATCCCCATCAAACTTTTTACTTCAATTTGAAGTAGAAGACGTTGATAAGACCTATGATTATTTAAGAGAAAATGGGATTGAATTTGTTACTGATCCACACGATCGTAAAGAATGGAGATCACGTATTGCACATTTTCGAGATCCAGATAAGAATCTTATTGAAATATATAAAATGCTGTAATTAACCAAGAAATTTTCATACTCGTTGTAACTCTGTTTCGATTTATTTGAACAGGGTTATTTTTGCTATTACCGATAAAAAACATTATGTAACTAAAGATGTATATCATAACAGCTTAAAAAGAGAAAAAACAATCCGTGGGAGTCGGATTGTTTTTTCTTAAAGAAAGATCAGGCTGATAGTTCCTTAGTGTATTTTATATTTCTTACTTTCTATTTTTTAAACCTAAAGTTGATGTAGAGTGACATCAGATTTCTTACGCTTTCCTCTATTTTTGAAGAAAGCTACAGTAAGGAGTAAAAGAGGAAGTATGACTTGAAAATGTATATTTAAAGAAAATGGTAGTATTTTAAGCGCTTCTTGTAAAAGTTCTTCATAATTATTTGCTAAGCTTAAAGAATAAAGTAGAAGAACAAGTCCTAAGGGAAAGCATATCCTAGATGGAGATTTAATTTTAAATAAATTTGCTGTACCTATTACAGTAGCATAGAAAAACACACTTATTTTAAAAAATCCCCCAATAACTGCTGTAAGCATGAAAAACACGTCAAGACGCTCTAAAAAATCAGCCACCTGAATACTTTCTACTGTACTTAGAAGAGGAAACTGTGAGCGAGCAGTAAGACTTACTCCCAATACACTGACATTTATAATCATGGTAATCATTAAATTGATACCTGTTAATCCAATAGCGCTTAATCCAATTCCTTTGCTCATATTTTTTATGTACGGTAAAATCATCAAAAATACAACCGTTTCTCCAAATGGAAAATATATATTTTGAGTCAGAGCAACTTTTAGAGGCAGCCAAATACCTTCTTCTAATACAGGTTGTAAATTTGTAAAATCAATTATACCAGCACATACAATAAGAATGAATCCAGAAATAGCAGATAGGTAGAACAGACTAAACAGAAGTTGACTCGCTCTTGCCAAAACTTCGATTCCTTTGCTCACGGTATAGATAACAACAATTATCAGTAAGGCATTTACAATAAATAAAGGAGTATCTGGATAGGCAAATGTCAATAACATGTCTCCAAAATCTCGGGTTACTCTGGAAGCAATGTTTGCAAAGTAAAAAATATAAAGAAATGAAATAAGACGACCAATCCATTTCCCCATGATTTTTTGTGTGAATTCGACAAGTAATAAGTCAGGATAGTAACGATACAGTTGATAGTAGACTAAAAATAAAAGTAACCCCCCTATCATTCCAAAGAGAATCGCAATCCAAGCATCTTGTTTAGCTTCTATAGAAATAGGAAGGATAAAAGCGCTTCCGAATTCAAACAATATCATTAAGGTAAATAGTTGACTTCCACTAATCTTTGCTTTTTCCACTAGACCATTACCTCCTGTTGATAGCTACGGGCTTTTTTAAAATCATTAATATAAGTGATGACTATATTTTGTATAAATAATCAAGTTTTAAAGGAGGAATATCCATATTTGAAATCAATAAGCCCTAGGGACTACTAATTATTTATTTTTTGAATTTAAAGTAGGCATATGTGCTTAACATGATAGCTACCATCACAATACAAGTAAGAGGAAATAGAATTGTGTTGATAAAATGATCATAAAACCAAGTATACAGAAAAACCACCTCGCATAATTTACATCCATTTTGATATGTACTAGTAGCTTATAATGATTCAAGGGCATGGAAGGTTTATATCATTCAAAGAGTCAGTAAACAACCCTGTCATGCTTTCTGCTTCCTTCTATTTTTCAAGAATGCAACAAGAAAAAGTAGAACAGGAATAATCGCTATGAAAGGAATTTGTATAAAAAACATCTCTATCCCTATGCCTTCATGCAGATGCTCCTGAAAGTTACTAGAAATTGTTAGGGACATAAAAAGAACGATTATCCCAATAGGGTAGGAAAGCTGAGACGGTGATTTAATTTTAAATAAGTTGGCTGTGCCTATCATAGAAGCATAGAACAGTACACTGATTTTAGAGAAGCCACCAATGACTAAAGCAAGCATAAAAAACACATCAAGCCGTTCTAAAAAATCTGCTACCTGAATGCTTTGTACCGTACTAAGAAGAGGAAACTGTGAACGTGCAGTCAAATCAACTCCTAGTACACTGATATTAATAAGCATGGTGATAGCTAAATTAATCCCACTTAATCCTGTTGCACATAACATAGTCGCTTTTGCCTTCTTAGGATTGTTTAAATAAGGTAAAATCATGGTAAACACAATTGCTTCACCAAAAGGAAAATACAAGGTTTGAATAGAAACGACTTTTAAAACGGGTAAAATCCCTTCTTCAAGTACTGGTTGTAAGTTTTTAAAATCAATTAATCCTGAACACACAATTAGTAGAAACCCTGTGACAGCAAGTACATACATAAATATAAAAAATATCTCTCCTGATCGAGCTACTACTTCAATCCCTTTTCGAACCGTATAAATAATAACTAGAGTTAGTAAAGCATTGGCAATAAATAAAGGAGTATCAGAATAGGCAAATGTCAACAACATCTCTCCAATGTCACGTAAAACTCTTGCTATATCATAGATAAAATAACAGATGTAAAGAAAGGCCAGTACGCTTCCTATTGCTTTACCTAAGATTTTTTGCATATATTCTGTAGGCAAAAGATCTGGATAATACGAATAAAGTTTATGATAAATTATAAATAGAACCAAGCTACCAAGCATCCCAAGTAAGATAGCCAACCATGCGTCCTGTTTTGCTTCCATTGCGACAGGTAAAAGTAAGGAAGTACCTAGTTCAAACAGAACCATTAGGATAAAGAGCTGACTAGCACTAATTTTGGCTTTTTCCATTCAACCGGACTCCTTCTCGATTTTATTAAAGCAATTTTCTGTTTCTTTTGAATTATTCTTTGACCTTTTCGTCACTTGAAACCCTTTTTACATTATGTGGTATAAATTAAGTTTGCTTTAAGATTCTTTCTGGAATAAAAGTATTCTTTGACCGGTTAAGGATTTCACTAGGAATCTCAATGTAAATGACAACATTCTATATAAAAAATTAACTAGTTCAATGTGTTCTTTCCATGCTTCTTCCTATTTTTCAAGAAAGCTACAAGAAGAAGAAAAGGAGGAACAATTGCAAGAAGAGGAATATGTATAACAAACATGGCCACCTTTAGTCCTTCATGGTTATGTTCTTGAAGATTGCTCGCAATGGTAATAGACAAAAAGAGAATGATTAGCCCCAAAGGATATGATAACCGTGAAGGTGATTTAACTTTAAATAAATTAGCAGTTCCTACGACAGCTGCGTAAAATAATACACAGATTTTAAAGAAGATAGTGATGATTAAGGCAAGCATAAAAAACACATCAAGACGTTCTAAAAAATTAGCTACTTGAATGCTCTCAATTGTGCTAAGAAGTGGGTATTGTGAACGTGCAGTTAAATCAACCCCGAGTACACAGACATTAATAAGCATGGTAATAATTAAATTAATTCCACTTAATCCTGTTGCGCATAACATAGTCACCTTTGCTTTCTTTGGATTGTCTAAATAGGGCAAAATCATCGTAAATACAATGACTTCTGTAAATGGGAAATACAACGTTTGAGTAAATACCACTTTTAGAACAGGGGATAAGCCCTCTTCCAATATAGGTTGTAAATTCTTAAAATGAATTAAACCAGAAGAAACAATTAAGATAAAGCCAGCAACCGCAAGGACATACATAAAAATAAAAAGCAGTTCTCCGGATCGAGCTATGACCTCAATTCCTTTTCTGATTGTATAAATAATGACAAGCATTAATAATGCATTGGCAATGAATAAAGGTGTGTCAGGATAGGCAAAGGTTAATAGCATTTCACCAAAATCACGTAGAACCCTTGAGGCATCGTACATAAAATAAAGAATGTAAACAAAAGCGAGTACGGTACCTAATACTTTCCCTAAAATCTTTTGGATATATTCTGTAGGCAAAAGGTCAGGATAATAGGTATAAAGCTTGTGGTAGATTAACAATAGAACGAAACTGAATACCATTCCAAGGAGAATTGCAAGCCAAGCGTCTTGTTTTGCATCTATTGCAAGAGGTACCAATAAAGCACTCCCCAATTCGAATAGAACCATTAAGATAAAGAGCTGACTAAAACTAATCTTAGCTTTTTCCATTCAATTGAGACCTCCTTTTCGATTTTATTAAAGCTTCCTTTTGCTTTTTTGAATGGCTATTTAACTTTCTATCGCTTTCGAACGTTATGTAATAAAGATGAGATTTGTTCTAAAGGTAACTCTAATGTAGAGAGAATCTTTCTACGGGTAATTACCTTATTAGGAAATGTCGCTGTAAAGACTATATTCTATATAAAAACTAGCTGATCAACTATGTTTACTCCCATGAACCTTCCTTTTTTGTAAGAAAGCTATAAAAAGAAGGATAGGAGGAATTATGGTGAATAGAGGAATATGCAGAATAAACTTGGCTATATATAATCCTTCATGGAGATGTTCTTGGAAATTACTCGCGATTGTGACAGATAAAAATAGAACAACAATACCTAAAGGATACGCTAACATTGAAGGTGATGTAATTTTGAATAAGTTAGCTGTTCCTATGGTGGCTGCATAAAATAATATGGTAACCTTAAAAAAAATCCCAATCACCATAGCAAGCATAAAAAACACATCAAGCCTTTCTAAAAAATCTGCTACTTGGATGCTCGCGACTGTACTAAGAAGTGGGAATTGGGAACGCGCAGTTAGATTAACACCAAGTACACTAATATTAATGAGCATCGTAATAACCAAATTGATTCCACTTAATCCCGTTGCACATAGCATGGTCACCTTTGCCTTCTTAGGGTTATTTAAATATGGCAAAATCATCGTAAATACGATAGCTTCGGTAAACGGAAAATATAAAGTTTCAGACACTGCAATCTTTACCGTTGGTAATATTCCTTCTTCCAAAACAGGTTGTAAATTCTTGAAATCAATTAAACCAGAAGAAACAATTAAGATAAAACCAGCAACCGCAAGAACATACATAAAAATAAACAGCAATTCTCCTGATCGAGCTATAACCTCAATTCCTTTTCTAATTGTGTAAATAATGACAAGCATTAATAATGCATTCGCGATGAATAAAGGCGTGTCCGGATAGGCAAAAGTTAACAGCATTTCACCAAAATCACGTAGAACCCTTGAGGCATCATACATAAAATAAAGAATGTAAACAAAAGCCAGTACGGTACCCATCACTTTACCTAAGATTTTTTGCATATATTCTGTGGGTAAGAGGTTGGGATAATACGAATAAAGTTTATGATAAACTAAAAATAAAACAAAGCTTCCTAACATGCCCAGCAGAATCGCAAGCC
>Ga0209795_10001974_pt1 | contig 11951 bp, 13 predicted proteins | sample AgamicOrMarz_FD_187166 | JGI IMG/M metagenome (GOLD analysis project Ga0209795, IMG submission 187166) | Agave microbial communities from Guanajuato, Mexico - Or.Ma.rz (SPAdes) (version 2) | ecosystem: Host-associated > Plants > Phyllosphere > Phylloplane/Leaf | place: Guanajuato, Mexico...
CCAGAGATGACGTATGAGTTATTGGAAAAATTAACTAGTAGCGAACTACCTTTGGATGATGACATCAAAGAACAAGTAGAAATTCAAATTAAATACGAGGGCTATATTGATAAATCATTACAGCAAGTTGAACGGCTTAAGAAAATGGAGAACAAACGAATTCCTGAAAATATCGATTACGATGCGATTAACGGACTGGCAACAGAAGCAAAACAAAAGCTTAAGAAAATTAAACCTGTTTCCATTGCTCAGGCATCCCGTATTTCCGGCGTTAATCCAGCAGATATTTCCATCCTGCTTGTGTACCTCGAACAAGGCCGAATTGCCAAGGTTTCAAATGAATAAGAACAAGCAAAGGCAGAGGAGCTCTAACCTAATCGGGCTCTTCTCACGACTTTGCTGAATAGTTAGTGAGGAAGATTTGTTTATGAATATTGAACAATTTACAGCGAACCTTCAGGAGAAGGGGATCTCCCTTTCTGAAAAACAGCTTGACCAGTTTGAAGCCTATTTTACAACCTTGGTTGAGTGGAACGAAAAAATGAACCTTACCGCCATCACTGAAAAGACGGATGTATATTTAAAGCATTTTTATGACTCAATCACAGCTTCCTTCTATTTCGATTTTTCAAAGCCCTTTCATTTATGTGATGTTGGTGCCGGTGCTGGTTTTCCAAGCATCCCGTTAAAAATTGTTTATCCACATATTGAAGTGACGATTGTAGACTCGTTAAACAAGCGGATTTCCTTCTTAAACCATCTGGCAGATGTTTTAAATTTGGAAAATATTCATTTTGTTCATGACCGCGCGGAAACTTTTGGGGTGAATCCTGCTTACCGGGAAACCTTTGATGTCGTGACGGCACGAGCGGTGGCCAGAATGTCTGTATTAAGTGAGTTTTGTTTACCATTAGCAAAAGTAGGCGGACATTTTCTTGCAATGAAAGCTTTACATGCTAAGGATGAATTAGACTCCGCGCAAAAGGCGATTTCGACTCTCGGCGGCAAGGTTGAAAAGGTCCATACGTTTACGCTGCCAATGGAAGATAGTGAACGAACCATATTAATTATTAAAAAAGAAAAACAGACGCCAAAGAAGTATCCGCGCAAACCGGGTACACCGGGCAAGTCGCCAATTGAATAACCCCAGCTGCTGCAGGTTTTGGCTGGTTTACGTTTAATAGCACATAACAATTTTTACAAAAATAGTATCCCAGGCAGGAAGAAATTATTTGCATATAGAATAAGTAATAGGGAGTTTCTTAAAGGTGGTGTTGGGGATGAAGAGTTCATTTACACGCTTTTTTGGCCTCGGCGAAAAGGGAGAGCAAGAGGTTGAGCAGGAGCTGAATATAGAACGAAGCGAAGAGATCAAGAAAATACCGATTAACCAAATTATTCCGAACCGATTCCAGCCACGGACGGTATTTGATGAAGAGAAAATTGAAGAATTGTCTCGTACGATTCATATACATGGTATTATCCAGCCGATTGTCGTCCGAGAATTTGCTGACAATAAATATGAAATTATAGCCGGAGAGCGCCGTTGGCGGGCGATGAAAAAGCTTGGCTGGACAGAAGCCCCGGCAATTGTTAAAAATCTTTCGGATACGGAAACAGCATCTGTAGCCCTCATTGAAAATTTACAACGTGAGGAATTATCTCCGATTGAGGAAGCGATTGCGTATGGTAAACTGCTTGAATTGCACAACTTAACGCAGGAAGCATTGGCACAGCGCCTTGGAAAAGGGCAGTCCACCGTCGCTAATAAGCTGCGTCTTCTTAAATTGCCTCAGCCTGTTCAGGATGCCTTGTTAAGCAAGGTGATTACTGAGCGCCATGCACGTGCCCTCATTCCGCTTAAGGATCCGGAAAAACAAGTGGCCTTATTAGCAGAAGTGATGGAGAGAAATCTAAATGTAAAGCAAACGGAGGAACGTGTTGTCCGCCTGCTTGAACAAAAAAATCAACAGCCAAAGCCGAAGCGTAAGGCTTTTAGTAAAGATATGAGAATTGCCGTTAATACCATCAGGCAATCACTTTCAATGGTATCGGACAGTGGGATTAATTTAGACTCTGAAGAGGAAGAGTTTGATGAATTTTACCAATTTACCATTCGCATTCCAAAGAAAAAGTAAATCAATAGATGACAGAAGAACCAGACAGAGTGATCTTTGGTTCTTCTTTTTTATTATGGCTGTGTTTAAGTTATTGTTGATTTCTGCTCCAGGCGCGAGCGGTTCACGGGATTGGAAAAAAATAAGCAGATTTTCCTAATGGAATTTTTTTAGGAAAAAAACCAACTACTATTAAAATCATGGTAAAATAAAGGAATGGAAATTTTACTTTCCTTTCCGTTATTGAGATAATTATTACATTTGATAGAACGCTAGATTACTATTTTTTAATTTTAGGGTAGGTGACAACGTGGGGAAAATCCTTTCAATTGCAAACCAAAAAGGTGGAGTCGGGAAAACGACAACCTCTGTCAACCTAGGTGCCTGCTTAGCATACATAGGGAAACGGGTCTTACTAGTAGATATTGATCCGCAGGGAAATGCAACAAGCGGAGTTGGTATTGAAAAGGCTGAAGTGGAACAGTGTATATATGATGTTTTAGTGGATGATGTGGATGCAAAGGATGTCATTAAAGCAACCTCTGTTGAAAATTTGTATGCGATTCCGGCTACCATTCAACTGGCAGGAGCCGAAATTGAATTGGTCCCAACTATTTCAAGAGAAGTTCGTTTAAAACGTGCTCTTGGGGAAGTGAAGGAACAGTTTGATTATATTATTATCGATTGTCCGCCGTCATTAGGGCTATTAACATTAAATGCATTAACTGCATCGGATGCGGTATTAATCCCGGTTCAATGTGAGTACTATGCATTAGAAGGACTTAGCCAATTATTAAATACGGTCAGGCTCGTCCAAAAACATTTAAATCAAGATTTGAAAATTGAGGGCGTGCTATTAACCATGCTCGATGCAAGGACAAATCTTGGGCTTCAAGTCATTGAAGAAGTAAAAAAATACTTCCAAGATAAAGTCTATAAAACCATTATTCCAAGAAATGTACGTCTAAGTGAAGCTCCGAGTCATGGGGAGCCGATCATTACTTATGATGCAAAATCCCGTGGAGCTGAAGTTTATTTAGATTTAGCGAAGGAAGTGGTCACAAATGGCTAAAGGTTTAGGAAAAGGGCTGAATGCTTTTTTTAATGAAGTAAGTAAAGAAGAAACAGTCCAGGAAATTAAGCTTAAGGAACTTCGTCCAAACCCATATCAGCCACGGAAAACCTTCCAGCAAGAAACAATTGATGAATTAAGAGATTCTATTATTGAGCATGGAATTCTGCAGCCGATTGTGGTCCGCAAAAGTATAAGAGGCTATGAAATTGTCGTAGGTGAACGCCGCTTCCGCGCTGCCAAGGAAGCAAAGCTCGAAACAATCCCTGCTGTTGTCCGTGAGCTTACGGAGCAGCAAATGATGGAATTAGCCGTCCTTGAAAACCTGCAAAGAGAAGATTTAAATCCAATTGAAGAGGGACAAGCATATCAAACCTTAATTGAAAAGTTAAAGCTGACACAGGAGGAAGTAGCTAAGCGCTTAGGTAAAAGCCGGCCGCATGTAGCGAATCATATCCGCCTGCTCTCCCTCCCTCCAAAAATTCAGGAACTTATTTCAAGCGGGAGTATCTCAATGGGGCACGGCCGTGCATTACTAGGACTCAGACAGAAGGCAAAGCTTCCAGTTCTAGTGGAAAAGGTAGTCAATGAAGGGCTAAATGTCCGTCAATTAGAAAAACTAATCCAGCAAATAAACGAAAATGTTTCACGTGAAACAAAAAAGCCAGAAAAGAAAAAGGATGTATTTGTACAGCAGCATGAGCATTCTCTTCGTGAACGGTTCGGAACAACCGTAAATATCGTCCAGAAGAAAAATAAAGGGAAAATTGAAATTGAGTTTTTCTCACAAGCTGATTTAGAGCGAATATTAGAAATGCTTGATCAGGAAGACTCTAATATATAAATAGACTCGCCACTCGGCGAGTTTTTCTTTGTTAAAAAATCTTCCAATTCATTCGTGAACATGATAGGTTATAACTATTATTATTTCGAGAGGCGAAGAAGGAGAAAGCGCATGTTTTTATTAGGAACACTTGTTAACGGTTTGTTAATTATTATTGGGACTCTTCTCGGTAAATGGTTAAATCGGATACCAGAGGGCATGAAAACGACGGTCATGTATGCGATCGGACTATCTGTTATGGTTTTAGGATTACAAATGGGCTTGAAGAGTGAAAACTTCCTGATCGTTATTATTAGCTTGGTAGTAGGTGCAGTTGCAGGTGAGCTATTAAAATTAGAGGATAAATTAAATGATTTAGGCGGTTGGCTTGAGCGCAGAGTTGGGTCTAATGGGAAAGGAAGCATTTCTGAGGGCTTTGTTACCGCAACCTTAATCTTTGTGATTGGGGCAATGGCGATTATAGGTGCACTTGATAGCGGTATTCGCGGTGACCATGATGTATTGTATACAAAATCAATCATCGATGGATTTACGGCTTTAATCTTAACGACTACGCTTGGAATTGGCGTTATTTTTTCAGCAGTCCCTGTTGTTCTCTATGAGGGGTTGATTGCCTTATTTGCTACGCAAATAAATCAATTTGTTCCAAAGGAATTAATGGATCAATTTATTACGGAAATGACCGCAACGGGCGGTGTAATGATTTTTGCCATCGGCTTAAATTTAACTGGCATAGTAAAGATTAAGGTGGCCAATCTCCTGCCAGGTATCGTGGTGACAGGGATTATTGTCACGATCCTCTATAACTATCATCAAATTCTATAATGAAAAAAGAGCAATCGACCTGATTGCTCTTTTAATTTGTTTTTTCCTCTTCTGTCCAATTTAACTCAGCCCAGTTTTGCTTTGGGTAAAGCTCGCTTGCTTGAACTATTCCAGACGCAATGGTTTTGGCCATTCTCATTACAAGGTTTAACCTGGTATTTTGTAAAACAAAGAACTCCATAAAACCGCTGACGTTGACGATGCCGGTGATATGAATATCTCCTACAGCGGGCAGTTCCTTGTTTACCCCTGCTCCCGGTTTGACAGGTCCATTTCCAACTTGGATTACACCTACACTTTTTATCCGCCCTAAGCAGGCATCAATCCCGATTATGTATGGATTGGCATGAATGGTGTTAATTTCTCGGAGCTTATCAGCAAGATTCACAGCATGGATAGGCTCATCTAAAGTTCCATAGACGTAAAATGATTGGAGCCCTTTCTCCTCAAGGATGCTCCCAACTAGCGGCCCTAATGAGTCCCCTGTGGAGCGGTCCGTCCCAATACATACAAATACAATTGGACGTCTAGTTACACTAGGGATGTTCAGGAGTAATTCACGAGCAAGCTGTTCAGCCGCGTTAGAATCATCATGAACGATGCTTACTTTGCTCCTCCTGTCAAAAAAGCTAGTCTTCAAATTCATTCCGTCCACTCCCTGGCACATATTTATCCTATCCTTTAAACCGGTGCATGCTTTGATTGCTTCTACTTTTTATTCAGTATACGGAAAATTTTGAAAATCTATACATCGTAGTGGTAAAAAATGAAAATTCATAATGCTATTATCTAAATCGAATTATTGTTAAAATAAAATGGGTAAAAAGGGTTTAGGAAGGTGACTCATGAGTATTACACAAAGAGGAATACAAAAGCTTATCGATAAATATCAAAATGAAGATACATGGTTGAATATAGGCGAAGGCTTGCTTAAAATAATTGTAATCATGTTGATTGCTAATATACTAATCCGAATAGGCAAATTGGCAATTCATAATATTTTTAAAATTAGAAACCTCTCCCCATTGAACACATCAGAACGCAGGGAAGCTACACTATCTAAGCTGCTTGATAATATTCTGACATACGTCGTTTATTTTATTGCCTTTATGATGATCCTCTCGGTGCTGGGAATCGATGTGAAGGCGTTAATTGCCGGAGCTGGAGTAGTTGGCCTAGCTGTTGGATTTGGTGCACAGAGTTTGGTGAAGGATGTGATCTCCGGCTTTTTTATTATTTTTGAAGATCAATTTTCTGTTGGCGATCATGTTCGAATCGGACAGTTTGAAGGCAATGTCCAAGCGATTGGATTAAGAACGACAAAATTAAAAAGCTGGACCGGAGAAGTTCATATTTTACCTAATGGAAACATTATGGAAGTAACAAACTTTTCAATTAATAATAGTTTAGCGATAATAGATGTTGGAATCGCTTATGAAGAGGATCTTGATAAGGCTGAAATGGTTATTAGGGAACTACTACAAAAAATGCCGGAAAGATATGAAGAATTGGTTAGGGAGCCTGATTTTCTAGGTATTCAAAACTTCAGTCCTTCTGAAGTGACATTGAGAATTGTTGCAGAAACACTGCCAATGCAGCATGCCGCAGTAGCAAGAAAAATGCGCAAAGATATTAAACTCTCTTTAGATGAGCATGGAATTGAAATTCCCTATCCACGAATGGTCATGTATTCGAAGGATAATGGTAATATAAAAGAACCAAGTGTTTAAGGGGGGACAAACAGATGGAAGAAAAGGAATTTGCCCTAAATGACGTTGTAGAGATGAAGAAACAACATCCATGCGGAACCAATCGCTGGAAGATTATTCGGATGGGAATGGATGTCCGGATTAAATGTGAGGGCTGCGGACATAGTGTTTTGATCCCAAGAAGAGAGTTTTCAAGGAAAATGAAAAAGATTTTAGTCAAGCATGAAGGATAATTTTTCATGCTTCTTTTTTTATTCAGCTCTATATTTAGTAGTTAATAAATAAGCAACGCTTAAAGACGGGGGTGGAATTGATGGCAGAATTACGAAAAGCTGCGTGTCCTTTAAATTGCTGGGATAGCTGCGGCTTTCATGTAACAATCGACGATGGCAAAGTTGTTAAAGTGGAGGGTGACGAGACACATCCGATTACTAGAGGTAAAATTTGCGGGCGCGGCCGGATGCTGGAGAAAAGAACCAATTCTGAGCAGCGTCTATTATATCCGTTAAAAAAAATAAACGGGGAATTTGTACAAATTTCTTGGAATCAGGCACTTGATGAAATAGCAGTGAAGTTACGCAAAATAAAACAAACGGTTGGGACGACTGCTGTACTGCATAGCCATGACTATGCCAATAATGGAATCTTAAAAAATCTAGACCAGCGCTTTTTTAATTGTTATGGCGGGGTAACACAAGTTTATGGATCTCTCTGCTGGGGAGCAGGAATTGAAGCCCAAAAGTGGGATTTTGGCAATGCCTACAGCCATGAACCTGATGATATAGTTAATAGCAAAAACATAATTATTTGGGGACGAAATGTTGCCAGAACCAATATGCATTTATATGAAAGATTGCTAGAGGCAAAGAAACAAGGGATTAAGGTTTTTGTGATTAACCCGCTCTATAATGCCACTGCCAAGCAAGCAGATCAATTTATAACCGTAAAACCGGGGATGGATGGATTATTGGCAGCAGGAATGATGAAGGAAATTCTCCGGCTTGGCTTAGAGGACCGGGATTTTATTGAGCAATTCACACATGGATTCGCAGACTTAGTGAGCCTGCTTGATAGTATTACCTTAGAAAAGATCAGTGAAATGACGGAAGTTTCATCTGATGTTATCACCCGATTAGCTCTTGTGTATACTGACAGACCAACCGCCACTTATATGGGCTTAGGAATGCAGCGGTATGAGAATGGCGGAAATACCATTCGTTTGATTGATGCTCTTGCAGCTATTAGTGGAAACATTGGCATTCCAGGAGGGGGAGCCAATTATGCCAATCTCCAGGTTGGTCAAAGTTTCGCCTTTAATGAGTTAACCCTCCCTCATCGTAAACAAGACAGTCGCCAATTTTCTATTATGAAACAGGCGGAAGAGACCTTAAAGGCTTCTGGCCCGGCTATCGAAATGATTGTGGTGACATGCGGAAATCCACTCATTCAGGTCCCGGATAGCGGTGTAGTTGATAAGGCGTTCTCTTCCGTGCCAACTGTTGTGGTGTTAGAGCAATTTATGACGGATACGGCTTTATTAGCTGATTACGTTTTGCCGACGACAACTGCATTTGAAGAAGAAGACTTTTATTATTCTTCTATGTATCATCATTATGTAAATTATGGTCCAAAACTTGTTTCAGCCCCTGGTGAAGCGAAATCTGATTTGTGGATTTGGACACAGCTGGCAGCAAGACTTGGATTCGGTGCGGATTTTGCTTATACGCGAGATGAATGGTTAAGGATGACCTTAAAGCCGCTGGAAGATTCGGGCATCACTCTTGAAAAATTAAAAGAGCAGCACACGATGGAACTGCCAGTTGAAAAGGTGCCATGGCATAATCGTAAATTCCAAACCCCGACAGGAAAATTTGAATTCACTTCACTTTTGGGTCAGTCAAAGGGCAAGAACGGATTGTTAGCGTTAGCCGTTCCTGATGAATCAAAATGGAACAATCCTATGCTTGCTGAAACCTATCCTTATCAACTGCTGACCATCCATCCATTGCGTTCGAACCATTCGCAGAATTATCATCTTTTAGGTGACAGCCTCAAGCTTAAAGTAGATATTGCTCCTAATATTGCAGAAGAACAGGGACTTTTAAACGGTGATTATGTAAGGGTGTGGAATGACCGCGGTGAAGTGAGGGGATATATTTCAATATTGGTGAAGGCACATCCTAACACGATTAATATTGATGAAGGTATTTGGAAGAGATTTGGCGGCTCTGTTAATCAACTGACCTCAAGCCGGGAATCAGATAATGGCCTTGGCAGTACACTTTATGATTGTCTTGTAAACCTTGAAAAAATTGAAACAAACTAACTGCCACATAAAAGCGGCAGTTGTATTTTTTATGACAGTTGCCTTATAATTGTGAGAGGCTTTTTAATATAAAAGAACTTATTTTTATATAGATGATTATTAGGAGTGAACGTGAATGGCTTTAACAGCTGGTATTGTGGGTTTGCCGAACGTTGGTAAGTCGACATTATTTAACGCAATAACACAAGCAGGAGCGGAATCAGCGAATTACCCCTTCTGTACGATTGATCCGAACGTAGGGATTGTTGAAGTACCTGACCATCGCCTGCAAAAATTAACTGAACTTGTGCAGCCAAAAAAGACGGTCCCAACGGCATTTGAATTTACCGATATTGCCGGGATTGTTAAGGGTGCTAGTAAAGGTGAAGGACTCGGAAACAAGTTCCTTTCACATATTCGTCAAGTAGATGCGATTTGTCAGGTAGTCCGTTGTTTTGCCGATGAAAACATTACCCATGTATCAGGGAAGGTCGACCCAATTGATGATATCGAAACCATCAACCTTGAGTTGATTCTTGCTGATATGGAATCAGTGGAAAAGCGAATTAGCCGTGTAGAAAAATTGGCCAAGCAAAAAGATAAGGATGCAGCTGCTGAATTTGAGGTTCTTTCAATGCTGCGCGATGCTTTTGAAGCAGAGAAACCCGCTCGTACAGTTGATTTTACAGATGAACAAATGAAATTAGTAAAAGGACTCCATCTTTTAACGATTAAGCCTGTTCTGTATGTGGCTAATGTAAGTGAAGATGATATTGTGGATCCATCTGGTAATGAGTATGTTCAAAAAGTCCGCGAATTTGCTGCTGCTGATAATGCGGAAGTCATTGTAATTTGTGCAAAAATTGAAGAGGAAATTGCTGAACTTGAAGGCGAAGAAAAGGCGATGTTCCTTTCAGAACTAGGCATTGAGGAATCTGGTTTAGACCAATTAATTCGTGCTGCCTACAGCCTGCTTGGATTAGCTACTTACTTCACAGCAGGTGTACAAGAAGTCCGTGCCTGGACCTTCAGAAAAGGGATGAAAGCTCCACAATGTGCCGGTGTTATTCACTCTGATTTTGAACGCGGATTTATCCGTGCGGAAACTGTATCTTTTGATGACTTATTGGCTGCTGGCAGTCATAATGCGGCAAAGGAAGCAGGAAAGGTCCGCTTAGAGGGTAAGGAGTATGAAGTTAAAGACGGCGATGTCATCCATTTCCGTTTTAACGTATAGTATTGACGTGGCTCTGCTTGATTGTGGAGCCTCTTTTTTTAAGCTTTTCTATGAATTAAAAATGGCAGAACGGTGAAGGACATTGCATTTTAATTTCTTCTGTGCTATAATTTCAACTTGTGAGTAATTAAATAATTGCTCCTTGCCCATTATTGGGCCGTTTAGACCAAAAGGAGGTGACTGTGATGAATAAGTACGAAATCATGTACATCATCCGCCCAAATATTGAAGATGAAGCAAAGAAGGCTCTTGTTGAGCGTTTTAACACAATTCTTCTTGAAAACGGTGCGGAAACTGCTGAAACAAAAGATTGGGGTAAGCGCCGTCTAGCATACGAAATCAACGATTTCCGTGACGGATACTACGAAATCGCTAAAACTACATCTTCAGCTGCTGCAGTACAAGAATTTTCTCGTCTTGCAAAGATCAGCGAAGATATCATTCGCCATATCGTAATTAAAGAAGAAGCATAAGAATTATATATATCTTGGCAAAATGTTTCATGTGGAACATTTTACCAAAAGAAAAGGAGTTGATTCTGATGATGAATCGTGTCGTTCTTGTCGGTCGTTTAACAAAAGATCCTGATTTGCGTTATACGCCAAATGGGGTTCCTGTTGCTACTTTTACTTTAGCTGTTAATCGCCCATTTTCTAGTCAGTCAGGTGAGCGTGAAGCAGACTTTATTAACTGTGTTGTTTGGCGTAAACCTGCTGAGAATGTGGCAAACTTCCTAAAAAAAGGCAGCCTTGCAGGTGTTGATGGCCGTATTCAAACGCGCAACTATGAAGGACAAGATGGTAAACGTGTTTACGTTACAGAGGTTCAAGCGGAAAGTGTTCAATTTCTGGAGCCTAAGTCGTCTTCTGGTGGTGGCGGTAGAAGCAACAACGATTATTATGGTGCTCCTCCTATGGAACCACAACAAGGTAATTCATATGGCAGCGGCAATCAGAATCAACGTCCAAACCAAAATCAAAACAAAGGGTTTACCCGCATGGATGAAGATCCATTTGCAGGAACTGGTCAGATTGACATCTCTGATGACGATCTTCCATTCTAAAAGTAACCTTTTGAACGTTATCATATAAAAAATAAAGGAGGGGAATTTTCATGGCAGGAGGACGTAAAGGCGGTCGCGCAAAGCGTCGTAAAGTGTGCTATTTCACAGCAAATGGTATCACTCGCATCGATTACAAAGATGTAGATTTACTTAAAAAATTCATCTCTGAGCGTGGAAAAATTTTACCACGTCGTGTAACTGGTACTAGCGCTAAATACCAACGTAAACTAACAGTTGCAATCAAACGTGCGCGTCAAATGGCATTACTACCATTCGTAGCTGGTGAATAAATAAAGCGTAAGTGCCTTGAACAGGGAAAAAAGTAGTTCATTTTTTCCTTGGCGCTGAAGCTAGGGTGCGATCTTATTGCATCTCGAAAAAAGACAGTAAGGACATCCTTACTGTCTTTTTCTTTTATCAAAAGTTGTATCAAAACAAGTAAGTGGCTAAAATAAAGAAATAGATGTAATTATTTATGAGGTGTTGAAGTGAAAAATGTCCGTAATTTAACGGAAGGTGCTATTCTCTTAGCCGCCTTAACCGTCTTTTTATTAATAACGATCTACATACCACCCTTAAGTGTAATCAGTGTCTTTATCCTGCCACTGCCATTTATTATGTTTTCGGCGAAAAATAACCTGAAATATATTGCTGTCTTTTTTATCGCGGCTATTATTATCTCGTTTATCTCTAGTTCCTTACAAGGTCTGGGGTTAATGGCCCTATTTGGTACTGCTGGTGTTGTTATGGGCTATATAACGCAAAAAACAAAAAGCCGG
>Ga0209795_10001975_pt1 | contig 11949 bp, 9 predicted proteins | sample AgamicOrMarz_FD_187166 | JGI IMG/M metagenome (GOLD analysis project Ga0209795, IMG submission 187166) | Agave microbial communities from Guanajuato, Mexico - Or.Ma.rz (SPAdes) (version 2) | ecosystem: Host-associated > Plants > Phyllosphere > Phylloplane/Leaf | place: Guanajuato, Mexico...
GGGAAAAGGAAAACGTGCGATTGAAGATCACTTCGACTTTGCACCTGAATTAGAAAATAATCTAGTTTCAAAAGAAAAATTCGATATTTTGGAAAAAGTAAGACAATCATCGAACGTGGACATTCACTATATTCGTCAAAAAGAACCAAAAGGATTAGGACATGCCGTATGGTGTGCACGCAAGTTTATTGGAGATGAGCCATTTGCTGTATTGCTTGGTGATGACATCGTTCAAGCTGAAACACCTTGTCTTCGTCAGTTAATGAATGAATACGAACAAACATTATCTGCAGTAATTGGTGTGCAAACTGTTCCAGATAATCAAACACATCGATACGGAATTGTAGATCCTATTTCAAACGACGGCCGCCGTCATCAAGTAAATACATTTGTGGAAAAACCAGCAGCAGGTACAGCACCTTCAAATTTAGCCATCATGGGGCGCTACGTGTTTACACCTGAAATCTTTAAGTTTTTAGAAGAACAAGAAGTAGGAGCAGGCGGTGAAATTCAATTAACAGATGCTATTCAGAAGTTAAATGAGATTCAACGTGTATTTGCGTATGATTTTGAAGGTAAACGTTATGATGTTGGAGAGAAATTAGGATTTATTGAAACGACGATTGAAGTTGCATTACAGCACCCTGATTTAAAAGAAGATTTGCTGAAGATTATGAATGATTTGGTAACCAAAGAAGCGAGACACACAACCACCATTAAATAAATGAAAATATTCAAATAAGCTTACTAATGAATATTAAAGGAAATGCTGCTTAATTACTCTAAATAGAAAATTTCCATACTTTTCATAAGAGGATTTTTTTAAACTTAGAGATTGATATTTTATAAAAGTTTAATTGTGAACGTCTGATGGAGGTAAGTAACTATTATAACTTTTCATTAGATGTTCCTTACGACAAAATTTTATGTGGAGAAGGTGTCAAATTGAGTTACTCAAAACGAGTGTCACTGCTTATAGGGATGGATTCGTTCATCGTCTTATTTTCAATATTTATTGGATATTATATTTTAAATCCCTATTTCAATATTTATACTCTTCAAATGTTGGTAATTAGTTCTTTAACTTTACTAGTGAGTCATCATGTATTTGCATTTATTTATCACTTATACCATAAGGCATGGGAATATGCTAGTGTAGGAGAACTTGTAGCTATTGTAAAAGCTGTAACTTTCTCGGTAGGAACGGCAGCTATTGTTCAGTTGCTAGTGAACAGTGATATATACATTCGTGTTTTATTTATTACATGGCTTTTACACATGTGCCTTATTGGCGGTTCTCGATTTTCTTGGAGAATGGTGAGAGGACGTTTTATTAAGTCAGGCATAGAAAAAGAAGGAGCACTCATTGTTGGAGCGGGATCTGCTGGTACCATGCTTGTTCGTCAATTATTAAGAAACAACGAAAGTGAGTTAAAGCCTATTGCTTTTGTGGATGATGATATGGCAAAACAAAAGCTTCAGATTTATGGAGTTACAGTGCTTGGTAAAACAGAAGATATCCCTGAGATTGTAGAGAAAAAGGGGATTGGCCATATTATTATTGCAATACCATCACTTAGTAAACTTGAGATTCAAAGGATTTATCAAGAGTGTAGTAAAACAAAAGCTCAAATAAAGATTATGCCGATGATAGAAGATATCATTACAGGAAAAGTATCTGTTAATCAATTTCGGGACGTACAGGTTGAAGACTTATTAGGAAGAGATCCAGTAGAGCTTGATATTCAAGGTATATCGAAGAAGTTAACTGGAAAAACAATTCTTGTAACGGGAGCTGGAGGGTCAATTGGATCAGAGATTTGCCGACAAGTCAGCAAATTCAAACCCGAAAAAATATTGCTCCTTGGTCATGGAGAAAATTCTATTTATTCTATCGATATGGAGTTAAGAAGTCGATTTAAAGGTAAATTTGAAATCATTCCCATTATTGCTGATATTCAAGATCGCCAGCGGATTTTTGATGTGATGGACAAGTACAGACCAGATGTGGTTTATCATGCTGCGGCTCATAAGCATGTTCCTTTGATGGAATATAACCCTAAGGAAGCTGTGAAAAATAATGTAATTGGCACAAAGAACGTAGCAGAGGCGGCGGATACATTTTCAGTTAGTAATTTTGTATTGATTTCTTCTGATAAAGCTGTGAACCCGACAAATGTTATGGGTTCTACTAAACGTATTGCAGAGATGGTAATTCAAGAATTGGATAAACATAGTCAGACAAAGTTTGTAGCTGTTCGTTTTGGAAACGTGCTAGGTAGTCGAGGTAGTGTAATTCCACTATTTAAAAAGCAAATTCAAGCTGGTGGACCTATTACTGTGACGCATCCTGAAATGACAAGGTATTTCATGACGATTCCAGAGGCCTCTAGGCTAGTAATGCAAGCTGGGACCCTTGCTCGTGGCGGAGAAATTTTTGTATTAGATATGGGTGAACCTGTTAAAATTGTAGATCTAGCAAAAAATCTAATTAAACTTTCAGGTTATAAAGAAGAAGAGATTGGAATTAAATATTCAGGAATTCGACCTGGAGAGAAAATGTACGAAGAGCTTCTAGGAAAAGATGAAGTACACGATGAGGCTATTTTCCCTAAAATCTTTATTGGAAAATCTGTAGAAGTGGACTTTTCTCGAGTTTCGACGTTGGTTGATAATTACAATGTTTATGATACAGAGTATACTAGGGATTATGTGCTGAATTTAGCAAATGATCGTGAAAGTTTGCTTGTACAAAGTATGAATTAAATTATGCCTTTGTTATAGAAGAAGGTAGTTCTATCTTTATAAGATAAGGAGTAAATTATTGTGGCTAAACTATTAATTTTAGGTGCTGGCGGCCATGGAAAAGTAGTATCTGAAATTGCTCAACTTATGAAACAGTGGGAAGAAATCAGTTTTCTAGATGATAGAGAAGATGTTTCAGAAGTATTAGGGATTCCTATAGTAGGTAAGTTAGCTGACCTACCTACACTAAGGAGTGAATATGAATATGGATTTGTAGCTATCGGTAGCAATACTGCTAGGCTTGAATGGGGAAAAAAATTAATTCAACAAGATTTTAAAATACCAATCCTTATTCATCCCTCTAGTACAGTAAGTGTGAAAAGTTCCATAGAAGAAGGAACTGTCATAATGGCAGGAGCAGTAATAAATCCAGATGCGAGAATCGGTAGAAGCTGTATTATTAATACAGCTTCTACGATTGATCATGATTGCATATTACAAGATGGTGTTCATACATCTCCAAGTACTCATCTTGGTGGCACTGTAAAAGTTGGAGAGCGAACGTGGATTTGTATTGGAGCTACTATTATAAATAATATTAATATTGGTTGTGATTCTGTTATAGCAGCGGGGGCAGTTGTAACTAAAGATATACCAAGTAATGTTTTAGTAGCTGGTGTACCGGCAGTTATAAAAGAATAGTTAACGATATTCGAACAAAATAGAAGATATCTTACAATGAAAGGAAGTTCATAATATGCAAGATAGAATTTTTCTTTCCTCTCCTCATATGAGTGAAGAAGGGTACGAAATGGAATATGTGAAAGAAGCTTTTGATACAAACTGGATTGCGCCTCTTGGAGAGAATGTAAACAAGTTTGAAGAAGAGCTGGCTACTAAAGTGGGTTCTAAATCAGCAGCAGCTTTATCTTCAGGAACAGCTGCTATCCATTTAGCTTTAAAAGCAGCTGGGGTAGAAGCTGGGGATATTGTTTTTTGTCCAACACTTACTTTCTCAGCTACAGCAAATCCAATAATCTATCAAAATGCAACGCCTGTTTTTATTGATAGCAACGAAGAAACATGGAATATGTGTCCTGATTTACTAGAAGAGGCTTTTTCAAAATATCCTAATGTAAAAGCCGTCATTGTTGTACACCTTTATGGTCTATCCGCTGATATGGACAGAATCACAGAGCTTTGCAAAAAAAATAATGTAACTCTAATTGAAGATGCAGCTGAAAGTCTAGGAACTTACTATAAAGGAAAGCATACAGGTACCTTTGGAGACTATGGAATTTTCTCTTTTAACGGTAATAAAATCATCACAACTTCTGGTGGAGGAATGCTTGTCTCAAACATTGAAGAAAAAATCTCGAAGGCTCGTTTCTGGGCTACACAGAGCCGTGATCAAGCAAGACATTACCAGCACAGTGAACTAGGATTCAACTATCGTATGAGCAATGTTGTTGCAGGTATTGGTCGAGGTCAGTTAAAGGTTCTAGATCAACGTGTAAAGAAAAAAAGAGAAATCTTCTCTTATTATAAAGCACAATTAGAAGGTCTTGAAGGAATAGAATTCATGCCTAGCAATGCATGGGATGAACCGAACTATTGGTTAAGCAGTATGACTTTGAATGGCCAAGTAAGACCTCTTGATGTTATGGAAGCATTAGAAAAAGAGAATATTGAGTCAAGACCTGTTTGGAAGCCAATGCATATGCAGCCATTCTTTGAAAAATATGATTATGTTGGTAACGGTACAGCGGAAAAGTTATTTGAAAACGGTGTGTGTCTGCCGAGTGATACGAAAATGACCTCTGATGATTTGAAAAGAGTAGTAAGTACCATTAAAAAGCTGTGGTGTGAATAATGCAAGGTTCTAGTAATGGCATTTACAGAAGGTACATAAAGAGACTAGTAGACATCATATTGTCACTAGTCGCAATTATTTGTTTAAGTCTTGTATTTTTACTAGTTGCTTTTCTTGTAAGAGTAAAGTTAGGAAGCCCAGTTCTATTCAAACAGAAAAGACCGGGTATGAATGAAAAGATATTCTTAATGTATAAATTTCGGACAATGACTGATGCACGAGGCGAAAACGGAGAACTATTGCCGGATGATGTACGGCTTACTAAATTCGGAAAGTTTTTGAGATCAACGTCACTTGATGAATTACCTGAGTTATTTAATATTCTTAAGGGTGACATGTCACTTGTTGGACCTCGACCTTTATTAGTGCAGTATTTGCCTTTATATAATGAACATCAAAAGCGTCGTCATGAAGTGAGGCCTGGATTATCAGGGTTGGCTCAAGTCAATGGTAGGAATGCTATCAGTTGGGAAGACAAGTTTAAGTTGGATGTGCAATATGTCGATCAAGTTAGTTTTATAAAAGACCTTAAAATAATATGTCATACCATAAAAAAAGTCTTTATTAGAGAAGGCATTAACTCAGAAACGGCAGCAACTGTAGAAGTTTTTCAAGGCAGTAACAAAACAAAAGAAAATGCATAATAAATTAACTAATTAACACTTGCAAGAATGAAAGATAATTAAATAAATACGATTCCATATGCATACTATAAAAGCCTTACAATTTATAAATAGTTATATATTTAGCATTGGATAGTCTTTATTAAAAAGACGATTAACTTTGAAAAATATGTGAGAGGAGTACATGATGACAAAGATATTAATATTAGCTAATAATGATGTAGGGCTTTACAAATTTAGAAAAGAACTTATTAATGAATTGGTAAAGAAAAATGAAGTTTACATCTCACTTCCTAATGGTGAATTAATACCTGAATTAGTAGAAATGGGGTGTATATTTATTGAAACGTCGATAAGTAGGAGAGGGAAAAATCCACTTACTGATTTAAAGTTATTAATGAAATATAACAATATTATCAAAGATATTAAGCCGGATGTAGTGCTAACTTATACAATAAAACCTAATATTTATGGAGGCTTAGCTTGTAGGATAAATAGAGTACCTGTTATCTCGAATATTACAGGTTTAGGATCAGCAGTTGAAAATAAAAGCCTTCTTCAAAAAATTACTTTATTTCTATATCGAAGAGCTTTAAAGAAAGCAAAATGTGTTTTTTTTCAAAATTCCTCTAATGCAAACTTCTTTATTGAACAGAAAATCGTTACTAATAATTATAAATTAATACCAGGCTCAGGTGTCAACTTAGATTATTATAAATTATTGGGATATCCTGCAGATTCTGAAGAAATAATTAATTTCCTATTTATTGCTCGTGTTATGAAGGAAAAGGGTATTGACGAATACTTAGAAGCTGCAACATATATAAGAAATAAGTACCCATATACTAAATTTCATATATTAGGTTTTTGTGAAGAACTGTACGAAGAAAAATTACATAATCTACATAATAAGGGGATAATTGAGTACCACGGCATGCAAAAAGACATTAGAGAATTTCACAGAATTGCTCATTGTATTGTACATCCAACTTATTATCCTGAAGGGATGTCTAACGTGCTCCTTGAAGGAGCAGCATCAGGAAGACCCTTAATAACAACTGATAGGGCTGGTTGTAAAGAGGTTATTGATGATGAAATAAATGGTTATATAGTAAAACAACAGGACAGTCAAGATTTAATAGAAAAGATAGAAAAATTTCTGGAATTAAAATATAAAGAAAAAAGACAGATGGGACTTCAAGGTAGAAGTAAAGTTGAAGAAGAGTTTGATAGAACCATCGTTGTAAATTCATATTTACAAGAGTTAAGCTACTTAACTAATAAATAGAGGGAGGAGAAAGGAATGGAAGATAAATTAGTTAGTGTAATTATCCCAACTTATAAGAGGCCATTAAAACTATCTAGAGCTATTAATTCAGTCTTGAATCAAACATATTCAAATATAGAAATATTAGTTGTAGACGATAATAATCCTAATACTTCGGAGAGAAAAGAAACGGAAGAGCTAATGTCTCAGTACGAAAATAACAACCAAGTGAAATATTTGCGGCATGAATGTAATAAAAATGGATCAGCAGCTAGAAATACTGGTTTTAAGAATTCAAGTGGGGAATACATAATGCTCTTAGATGACGACGACGAATTTCTACCTAGAAAAGTAGAAGTGCAAGTGAAATGTTTGGAGTCAAAGGATGGTTCTTGGGGAGCTTGTTACACTAAATATAAACGATTGAGAAATGGTAAGGTAGATACTATATGTGCTGAAAACAGTGAAGGTAACCTCTATTTCGAAGAACTTTGTAGAAACCTCTTTATACAAGCTGGATCTAATTTAATGGTTCGTAGAAGTGTTTTTGAAGAACTAAATGGTTTTAATGAATCATTTTCAAGAAATCAAGATATAGAATTTGCTGTTCGATTGCTAAAAAAATATAAATTAGCTTATGTTGATGAAATGGGGCTAATATATCATAGACACTTAGCTTCTGAGAAAAGATTCTTTGATATGGAGAAAATTACTAATCAATATATAGAGAACTTCCAGTCCTATATTGATGAATTGTCAGATAGTAATAAAAAAAAGTTTTACCAGATGGTAAATCTTCAACTCTTTCGATATAGATTAATTACTACAAAAAACGTCAAATCTTCTTATAATATGATTAAGAGCCGAGAAGTTACTGCCATCAATGTTCTGCGATATTTTATTCACTTAGGATATCGTAAGATAGCTAAGAAAAGCTATGGATTTAAACTCTAATCTATAAATATTAATTGTAAAAATAGTAATTTTATTGTTAGGAGATATACATGTCTATTGAAACTGCATTTTATTGTATGGCCTTTTTAGTATATTTTATTGTTTTTTCTTTAATATACATGTACGTGAAAAAAATAATATCAGCTCAAGGTTTTAATAGTCTAAGTGTTTTTATACTGACTTTTAGTATTTTCTATTTTGTTGTTCCTTTTGTTCAAACATTCTTTGTAAGTTATCGGGACAACACTTCTCTTTTCACTCGGATGCTAAACCAAATGAGCAATGAAAAGGTATTTTTGAATTTTCTTATTGCAGCTATTTGTTTGCTTTTAATTATTGTTTCTTACAACTTAAAGCTAGATTTCAAATTTAAAAGAACGAATTTTGAAAGGTTAACAAAAGCTAAAGTTTCGCAAAAAGGGAAAGGCCTTATTTTTAAAAAAATTAATTACCTTGCAGACATTCTTTTTATATTAAGTGTGGGAAGCATATTAGTACTAATTATTGAAATAGGATCGCTAAAAGATTACTTAGCTTTAGGATCTCTAACAAGAGGGTTAGATAAAGACCCTACTCAGTATATAAGTTCTAGTTCACTCCAATTAATTACTTTATCAGCAATCATCTTAACAACACCTTACTTATATATGTATTTATACCGTACAAGTAAGGGGAAATTAACAATGATTAAGTTAATAGTCTCACTAACCTTTTCAGTTTTGTTCCTCTTCTATAATCAGGGGAGAGCGCCAATAATTATTTTTGCTCTTCCTTTCCTTTTTAGTTTTAGAAGGAAGAAGAAGAAGGGGTTTTTGGGACTCACTATAGTTTTTCTTATGGGTTTATTTGCTTTAAACTACTTAGATGCTTTATTTAATTACCTTAGCTATGGATACTACCAGGTAGAAGAAGAAGACGTTAATTTTGTTACAAAATTTCTAAGTGAATTTAGCTATCCATTTGCAAATTTCTCTTTACGGAATGAACTTCTATCTTTCGTCGGTCATCGTTATATGTATGATTATATAATTTGGCCTTTTACTATGGTGCCTAGTTCGCTACTTAATATAATAGGGCTAAGTAAGACTTCAATTGTGGCAGTATCTACCTTAAATACAGAAGCCTATGGGTACTTCCTAGGGGTAATACCTTCAGGAGGAATACCTGTAGACTTCTTAACATTTAATTTTTATCAATTGGGATACGTATCTTTAATATTTATATGTGTAATTGTAGGAAGAGTAGTAAGAAAGATGGATGAAATTTTTTATTTTTTTAAAGATAACTTCCCTATCAAAGTTCTGTTGTATAGATTGAACTTTTCTATTATAGCTATATTAAATAATGCTGATATTTCAGCTATAGTAAGAAACAGGCTGGATGTAGTAGTGTTATTTATCGTTTTACTCTATATCTATAAAAAATCTAAAAAATACCTCATACAATAATGCAATCTACTACATAGTAGGAAGAATATTATTGTGAGTTCTACGAACTTAAATATAAAAGGATGGAGAGAACTAGTGAAAAGGTTGATAATAAAAATCTTTGTAATTTTTTCGAGGTTAATTATGTCTTACATATACAATAAGAACTATTTAAAAGGTCGTTGGTTTGATGATTCAGCTAAGGGATGGAGGTGGTGTTGGAGAGCTATATTTATGCAGAAAATAATAGGGTATAACAGGAAGGTACCATACCCTGTATCACATAGAAATAATATTGGGAATTATAAAAATATTATTTTTGATCCAAATGATCTGAATAATTTTCAAAACTTTGGTTGTTATTACCAAAGTTTTGAAGGGAAAATAGTATTAGGAAAAGGAACATATATTGCTCCCAATGTTGGGCTAATCACACAAAACCATAAAATTGGAAATCTAGATAGTCATGAAATGGCTAAGGATATAATATTAGGGGAAAAATGTTGGGTTGGAATGAATGCAGTTATTCTCCCAGGTATAAGGTTGGGTAATAATACTATAGTAGGTGCAGGGGCAGTAGTTACAAAAAGCTATCCTGAGGGCAATTGTATAATAGGTGGAAATCCAGCAAGAGTAATCAGAAAGATAGAAGGGACCGAGAAATTAAATGAATACTAACATTGCGATTATTACACCTTTTTATCCAATTAAACATAGGAATGATTTATTTGAAGATACTAAAGCTGTGCATTATCTAATAAAAGAATTTCCAGAACAAACTAACATCTTAGTCATTCATGCTTTTATGCATGGCTTTAGGCATGCTTGGAAAAAGGCGAAAAAAATATTCCCTGTAAGGGGAGAATATAGAGATTACTTACATATGGATGATTATAATAATCAGGTGTTATTTTTTGAATACCCCTTACTATTGCCTAAATCCTTGAAAGTACCTTCGTATTTAAACAAAAAATATGCACAAATAGTAATGGATTTTTATGGTAAAAGTGGAAATGAGCCAGATGTAGCGGTTATACATTTCCCTACGTACTATGTTGAACTATTAAAACAATTAAATCCTATAATTCCTAGATCTATTGCAATAATTCATGCATTCGATATAAAAAATATTAAAAAGAGAATGGATGTTAATTTTTGGAATTCTTATTTTAGCAGCTTTGATTCCATAGGTTTTCGATCTTATTCTATAAAAAAAGAGTTTGAAGATTTTTTGGGGAAGCATAAGAATACGTTTATGTGCTTATCGGGTATACCTGAACAATATCTTGCCACAGAAATAAATGACGTAGTCTATCCAACTTCTAAAGTTATTAATTTATTATATGCAGGAAGATTAGATCAAAATAAAAATGTAGAAAAAACAATTAATGTATTAAATAGAATTAAAACAGAAATTGCTTTTGAATTTACCATTGTGGGAGATGGCCTAGAAAGAAAAAGACTTGAACAGCTAGCCATAGATTCTCATCTTATAGATAAAGTGAATTTTACTGGATCAATTAGTAGAAATGAAACTTTCGGATTGATGAAAAATTCTGATATTTTTATTATGTTAAGTAAAAAAGAAACTCTAGGTTTAGTTTATTTAGAAGCAATGGCAGCAGGATGTATAGTAATTGGTACAAGAGGACAGGGGATAGATGGAATAGTTATTGATGGAGAAAATGGATTTTTAACTAGTTCTAGTGATGAAGAGGAGATTTACCAAACAATAAGATACGTTATGACATTAAGTGGTAAAGAACAAAAAAGAATTAGAAAAAATGCTAAAGATACAGTTAATTCTTTCAGTGACAGAGCTGTATCTCAGAAATATTATTCTAACATTTGTGCTGTTATGCAAGGAAATGCTGTTGATGAGTAGACTAAAGAAGCTCTTGAGTGATAATGGTTTTGCAAAAGCAGTCATAACACTAGTATCTGGATCATTAATTGCTCAGGCAATGACAATTGCAGTTTCGCCCCTGTTAACAAGGATTTTTTCTCCAAAAGAGTTGGGAGTTTATACCTTGATACTTACTGCTGAAAGCTTATTTGGTAGTATTATTTGCGGTAGATACGATGTTTCTATTGTATCCGAGCCAAATGAAGAGAAAGTATATCCTATAATTAAACTTTCATTGATAGTTACACTAATATTCAGCTTTTTAGCTGCATTAGGCTATGGGTCTTTTTATTTTATTTTTAACGAAGAATATACAGGCTATTCCTATGCAATTCTATTTATATTTTTAATGTTAGTATTTAATGGTTTAATGCGGATATTAGAGTCTTATAATAATCGTTACAAAGAATATAAGCTAATGACTTCAGTTTTTGTTTTGAAAACATCCATGCAAAATTTGGGATCGGTTGTGTTAGGCCTACTAAACTTTGGAGTTCTTGGATTATTAGTTTCTCACACTGGAGGAATGTTGTTTGGGTTAAAAAAACAGTCAACGAAGCTCAAAAACCATATGAAAATAGTTTTTTCATCAAGTCGGTTAGAGATGAAGGAAGTAGCTATGAATCATATCCGTTTACCTTTATATTCTGCACCAGCAATGTTTGCTAATCGTTTCTCTTACGCTTCAATTGCCTTAGGAATAGAAGCATTATATGGTTTAGGAGTATTAGGACTTTATTCTATTTCTTATAAAGCTTTAGGACTTCCACTAACTGTGATGAGTAATAATGTAGCAAAAGTATTTTACCAAGAAGCATCAAGAGAATATGATAAAACAGGTAAATTTATAAAAAGTTTTAAAAAAACCGCTATGTTACTGGCATTGATAGCTATTCCAATGGTATTGATATTATATTTTTTATCGCCATTAGTATTTGAAATTGTTTTTGGAAAAGAGTGGAGGCAAGCTGGTATATATGTACAATTTCTAGCACCAATGTTTGGCATAAGATTAATAGTCAATACAGTAGCCTATGGTTTACAAGTAGTAAAGAAGCAACACCTTGAACTTATCCTTCAGATATTATTTATAGTAGCATCTTGCACATGCTTTATTATATCTAAATTATTAAAATTTAATGTTACTCATTATC
>Ga0209795_10001980_pt1 | contig 11939 bp, 8 predicted proteins | sample AgamicOrMarz_FD_187166 | JGI IMG/M metagenome (GOLD analysis project Ga0209795, IMG submission 187166) | Agave microbial communities from Guanajuato, Mexico - Or.Ma.rz (SPAdes) (version 2) | ecosystem: Host-associated > Plants > Phyllosphere > Phylloplane/Leaf | place: Guanajuato, Mexico...
CTTCCTAGAATACTTGTGGTTTAGGAACCCGACCGTAGCGCACGCACACAAGTCCGTATAGAGTCAAGCCTCGGGGCTTTATACCAAACTTAGAGGATCGCAACTTGTACCCTGTTCGTCGGGTCACTTGGTGTTAAAACAATAGACGATATCTAAGCATGTAGTATTCTCGAGCGTAATGCTGGCGGACGCGGGTTCAACTCCCGCCATCTCCACCAAAATTCGTGAAAAGCCCTGAAACGTAAGTTTCGGGGTTTTTTCTTTTTTTAATTTGTGTAGTTAAATAATTTTATACCTTATCTTTAATATTAAATGTGTCCTTTAGAGATAGGGCAGTACCAGATTTACTGCCAAAAAAAACTGCACATACATAGCAGATTACAAAAATAGATAGAGAGTAAAGTTTGATCTTATCGTAAGAAGCTTGATTAAAATATCCTTTAGTTAAACAAGTTTTAAGGAAAAATAATTCGAAAAAGATAAGTAAAATATACAGTAATGATCCTGCTGTAATAATATAAATACTTATTTTTTCTATATTTTTTATTGTCTCTATTCTTAGTCGATAATGTAACTCTGCTTTATTCTCTACCACTTTTTGAATAATTAGGAAACCTGCATAACCTAAGTCCCAAAGTTTGCTTCTAAAATTCCATATCTCACGGAAATTGTGTAAAAAAATGCTGTAGTGATATTTAGATGAGCCTAAGAACTCATTAAATGCATTTTGAAGTTGTATGTGAGATTTACTTGTAGGAGTTTTTTCATAAGCTTCACAAAAACTTATTAAATTATTTGTATCAGTAGAAAATTCTTTAAAGTCTTTTTTCCTTAAAAAAAGTCTATAATTTGGCGAAAAAATCCATTTAAGAATAGAACCAAACACGCTAATACCAGCAACAATTTCTAATAACTTTAAAAAAACTTCCATTTTTCTATCTCAATGCAATTATATAGTTAGTGATTTTAATCATTAATTTGTTAAAACTAAGGTTAGATAGAGATTATAAATATTTTTATAATTATTTTTCAAGTAGTTGATTTTATTTGGATTAAGAGGTTTGATTTTTAATGAAATATAATGAGGTGAATTAAAATTAAGTTTTAATTTATAATGATAAACATAACTAATGTACTAAAGGTTATGATATAAATATTTTTTACTTGACTATAGCTATTTAGATAAATTCTTAATTTATTACGCTTATGTTCTGTGAAAAGTGCTATGGAGGAAACGCAAGTACTTTATCTGAGTAAAAAATTGAATTGAAGTATTTTATAGGGGCAGCAATGAATCAAATTATATTACCGGAATTAAAAAAACTAATTTTCAAAAAAGTTGGATGCAAAAATAGAGTAGAGCATTTAATTGTTGAAAGTTTAAAATCAAATTTTACTTGGGTAGAGTCCAATAGAAGTTATGATGTTATAAGAGTTGATGGTATAGATATTCTTGTCACTTCTAATAAGAGCTTAGTGAATTCGGAATTTGATTACATCATATATTCTAATCTTAAATTTAATGAAAGTAATTTTTATGAAGGCAAGACTCACCTAAAACTATGGATAAAACATCCGAAACTAAGAAATTATAGTAGTGATGAAATCACTAACTCATGGGTAAATAACTTTAATTTCATTGAGGAAAATCCTCAAACGAACACATATGGTTTACGTGAGCCTCAAATTGCTGCTCTATATTCAATATTAAGCCATTTAAAAAGCAAAGAAGACATCGTCGGTACAGTTGTTATGCCTACAGGAACTGGTAAAACAGAAACCATGCTTTCAACTCTAATTGCAAATAAGTTAGAAAAAACTATTATTGCAGTACCTTCTGATGCTTTAAGAGAGCAAATTTTTAAGAAATTTATAAAATTAGGTTTGTTAAAACAATTTGGTATTGCGGGGCGGAATGTATTAAATCCTAAAGTAGGAATTTGGTATGAAAACTTCAAAACACATGAGGAATTAATAGAGTTTATCGATTCAAGTGATGTTATTGTTACGACAATGAATGTTTTAACTAATAATCAGACTGAAACTTTAGATTTAATTAATGAAAAAATTAGTAATATATTTATTGATGAAGCTCATCATGTAGAGGCTGTCACATGGAAAACGGTCAGTAATACTTTTGATAAGAAGAAAATTTTACAATTCACAGCAACACCTTTTAGAAATGATAGAAAACGCTTAGATGGGAAAGTTATCTATAATTTCAGTCTTAAGAAAGCACAAGATCAAGGATATTTTAAACCAATAAAATTTAAAGCTATTCGTGAATATGATCTAAAAAAAGCCGATAAGATGATTGCTCAAGAAGCTGTTAAAGTTTTAAGAGATGATCTATCACAAGGTTTTGATCACATTTTAATGGCTAGATGTGCGGATAAATCAAGGGCTAATGAAGTTTATGAATATTATAAACAATTTTCTGATTTAAATCCGATATTAGTTTATTCTGGAATTCCAAATAAGAAAGAAATTCTTGATGCTATTATAAACAAAGATCATAAGATAATTGTGGCCGTGAATATGCTAGGGGAAGGTTTTGATCTTCCGCAATTAAAAATTGCAGCTTTTCATGATATTAGAAAAAGCTTACCTATTACATTACAATTTGCTGGGAGGTTCACAAGAACTTCATTAGATGCAACTTTAGGAAATGCTACTTTTATAGCTAACATTGCTATAGCCGAAACGGAAGATGAACTAAGTGAATTATATGCCCAAGATTCTGATTGGAACTTATTGTTATCTGATTTAAGTAGTGGACAAATTAATGAACAAATTGATTTAGGAGATTTTATAAATGGTTTTCAAAATTTAGAGAACTCGCAAATACCTTTCCAGAATATCAGATTTGCTTTAAGTACTGTTGTTTTTAAAAATACTGGTAACTCTTTTAATCTTTCCAAATTTAAGAAAGGAATCTCAGGATATGAAGATTTTGAGTATAAATTTCATGATATTAATAATGAAAAAAAAACGGCAGTAATTATTACTGCTTCAAAATCCGAAATCGAATGGGTCAATTATAAAGAAGTTTATGGATTAGATTGGACACTGTATGTGATCTATTATGATGAAGTAAATAAACTATTATTTATTCATAGCTCAGATAAAAGTAGCCTTTACCATGAGTTAGCAGATGCAATTTTATATAGAAATACAACTTTAATTGATAAAGTTCCTGTGTTTAGAAGTTTTCATGAAGTAAAAAGAGTTTCCTTACAAAATATTGGACTTAAGCAGCGTCTGAATAGAAAAATACGTTTTTCAATGAAAGTTGGAACAGATATTCAAGAAGCTCTTTCAATTGCAGAACAGCAAAAAGGTGAAAAAGCTTTTGTTTTTGGTTCAGGGTATAGTCAAGGAAATAAAGTCACTTTAGGATGTTCATATAAAGGTCGAATTTGGAGTTATTTAAGAAATAATATTAAAGGTTTTATTGAATGGTGTAATGAGCTTGGACCAAAATTAATTGATGAAACAATAGATCCACATCAAATTCTAAAACATACTTTAATTCCTCAATCTATAAATAAAATTCCAGATATTCAACCCACCTTTATCGATTGGAATAGTAGTTTTTACGAAAATTCAGAGCAAAGAGTAAATATTAAACAAGATGAGGATGAGATAAATATTGCTTACTGTGAGTTAAGATTAATAAATCTTGATGTGAATAGCGGTATTGACTTTGAATTAATTACACCTACCAAAAACTATAAATTTAAAAAAGTTTTAGTTGAAATTCCTGACCAAAATGGAGATATTTATCCTGATTTCAAAATATCGAAACAGGATAATGAAAGTGTACAGATAAAGATAGGAAATAAAACTTTTACTCTTGAGGAATATTTTAATAGTAATCCTCCTACTATATGGTTTGCAGATGGTTCTTCTTTAGAAGGAACAGAATTTATTGAATTAAAATCAATTATTAAACCTTATCCTGTTGATTCTTTGATTGTGTGGAATTGGGATAATGTAGATTTGAGTAAAGAAGCTCAAGGTATAGATCCGATTCAAACAGATTCTATCCAGTATAAAGTTCTTCAAACTCTTATGCAGAAGGATTTTGATATTATTTATGATGATGATTATTCAGGTGAAATAGCAGATATCATTACCATAAAAGAAGGTGTTGATAGTATTAATGTTCAATTTTATCATTTGAAATTTGCTAAAGAAGGACGAGTTAGTACTAGAGTTGATAACTTTTATGAAGTATGTGGGCAAGCACAAAAGTCTATTCATTGGAAACATAAGAGTGGGCTTGAGTTTTTTCAACATTTATTACGCAGAGAGAAAAAAACTAAAAAAGGTGTTTATCGTAGTCGTATTGAGAAAGGTTCAAAAGAAGATTTAGAAAGACTATTAGGCATAGCTAAAAATCATAAGCCTATGAGTTTTGAAATTTTTATTGTGCAGCCAAGTTTGTCAAAAGGAAATACTACCGATTCAATTATGAGATTGTTAGGAGTAACTGAAAATTATCTAAAAGATGTTGCTGATATTGATCTCAAAGTTATAGTCAATCAATAAGATATTTAAATTAAACTGGCAGTCTTCAAATTTATTGAGACTGCCAGTTTAGATTATATAAAATACAAAAGTAAGAATTAGATCATGGTGATTCATGCGTTTTTTGCTTTTAATTATTAAATTTTAATAAAGGGTATAAGTATTTCAAAACAAGTTAGTTGATATAGTTAAATAATATGTGAAAACATACTCTGAAATTTGGGGAAATTTCAAACGATGATTACTCCGCTGGGGAGCGGTTCAAGAAAAATGTAATCATTGATTTTTTTTATAATTTATAAGATTTGGTTAGATCAAATGAACAACTTAATAACGAGATTTTTAAGTAATCTGGGGCAGTGGCATGAAACAGCACTCACAACGACTAAAGCCATTATTGCTATAGGTGTACTATGCTTAGTCGCATATTTAGTGACGATTAGCTATATCCCGTCGGAAATTAGCTTCGGTGATACACTTATTTTTTTACTAATTTTTGCAGCCTGTTCTATTGTCTATGCTGGGTTAAGCATAGTGCTATTTTTCTTTGGTATTTCGTTAATGCCAGTGACATACATCATCTTAAATATAGTTAATAAATACTTGCCTTCGCATGAAAAAATTAGAGATGACTTACCATTTCCAAAGATCAGTATTATTACATTTATTGCATCTATTTGGTTTATATACATTATTCGAAACTTACTTTTAACGCATTGGCAAGTAAGTCTTTATGTGGGGTGTACGGTAAGTTGGATTGCTTTTTTATATTATGCTTTTTACGTTAATCAAAAAGATATTAAAATTTTTAGTAAGAAGTTTAAAAATATAGAGGATATTATTGATGACAGTGGGGCGAGCGAACATCTAAAAATATTTGCAAGAGATAAGTTAAAGAAATTAGAAACGAATATTAAAAACAGTATACATGTAGCTATTTTTCTTATTGTGACTCCAGTTGCCCCTATGTTTTTTATTCCCGATATTGGTGATACATTTCTAAACTATGCCATGCAAAAAACTGGTGTAAGAGTAGAAAAAGCGACTTTATACATCAAAGAACCTTATGCAAATTTAATTGAATTGCCAAAAACAACAACTAAGAAGCTGAATCAGTATAAAACCTTTATTTTTAAAGATGTTAATGTGTTATTTCAAGGCATTGGTAAAAGTACTTTAGTTTCTTATAAGGTAAAGGGTATGGAAAAGCAGTTAGTAATTCCGAATGAATATATTACTGTAGAGCGAAGCAAGAAAATTGAAGAGTAATTAAATTATAAAAAATAAGAAATAGTTAGAATTATGAAAGCAAGGATGTAAACAATTGCTATTGTTGTTCTAGCCATAGCGTTTGCATCACTACTTTTTTCCGTAAGTGGGGGAAAAAGTGGCAATGCTGCATTTTTTAAAATAAAGAATATTAAGGCGTACCCTGCAATAAGTGAAAATACATATTCAAATCCCAACTTTCCCTTAAAGTAAGCAATTAAAGCCATTATTAACATGAATAGGGCTAAGCTTATTAAAAGATATCTCTTAGAGGGAGAGTCTTTTATAAAGAAATCTTCTATTGACATAGGAATGGCTCGCTTTGAAATACTAAATTTTAGATAAACAATTTTTTTTTCAAATCAAAGAATTAATTTTTTTGAGCATTCTTTCTATGTAAAAATAATAGACTAAATTTTTTGAATAACATAGATACTTCAAGACAAATGGTAGGAACTAATCCTTAGAAAAGGACGTAATGAAATCATTCCCCCAAGGCCCCCGTGTCACAACAGAACTTTAATTTTTTGCGCTGATTTAAAGTAATCCACCATTGCGACACAGAGATAAGGGAGCTAAGCCAAACGCTTAGCCCATGTCTTCTTTATCGCACCGCCGCATCACGCTAAAAAAAGTAGGGGCAAAGTCCTGTGGGAGAGCAGGACTTTGCAAACTGACATGTTCTAGACGTTGCATGAGCTTATGCGAGTAAACTTGTTCAAGCCGTTGGTAAATACAGTCGCAACTGGCTTGGGTGTGCCCACCAGACAGGCAAATTTCTTCAAAATCCTGCTGAGTGTGAATGTCGCAACCAGAAACACCGTAATCGCCTATTAAAAGGCTTAAAGCCAAAATAGGTTTATAAAGTTTCATATTATTCTCGTGATAATTTTCACTAAGTTATTAATAAAAAAAAGCCGCATATATTTAAAGTATTAAAATCATTTAAAAAGGGAATAGTTAACCCGCCTGTAATACAGGAAAATAAAATGATTAAAATTTTAAAATAAAATTATTTATAAATTTAAAATATTTTAGGTGAGAGAAAGCCTAAATTTTAAATAAATAAAATTACGATAGAGGATAGGGGATTAATATAAAAAAGGTCATGGTCAACTCCTAGAATTTATGGAGCTCTACCACCAAAGATCACCGTCAATTGATTATGGTGGTAGAACGAAAGGGGGTTGACAGACCGGACATACAGAACCAGCACACCCGAAGGTGTCCCCCTTCCGCCCTACCGCAACATGAGGGGGACGGTGGTTTTCACACAAATTTCTCCCTCAGAAGGATAAATCTGATGTGCTGTATGTAAACGGTCTGTCAAAACCGACTGGCAATGTGTGCCAGCGAGACCATAATAATCATAAGTTTTTAGCAGGTCAATTCAATTTAAATAAAATATTATAAAAATTTTAAATATAAATTTATATTTTAATTAAACTCAAAAGTTAATATCTCTAAAGCTATAAATTAATAAAAATAATAAAGCTAAACTAAACGTTTAGCTTGTTCTTAAAATGTATAACGGTAATTAATAAATACTCGGTGCTGGTCCCAATCTTTACGCGTTAAACCATTTATTTTTTCACCGAGGTTTTCATTTTCAAACTTTGACTCATAATGCAAAAATGAATAACGCACATCTAAGTTTTTCACCCATGGCAAGGCATAACTCACCGTAAAGTCAAAGTAACGCTCTTTACCTTCAATATCACTGCTAATGTTACTTTGGTGCGCGCCAAAGCCATAAATATACTTCGCTTCGGTTTTTAAACCTTTCACGTAGTCTTTCCAGTTATATTTCAAGCGAAGGGCAACGGCGGTTTCATCGTTATTGGTAAAATCAGGGCCAATGGTTGCAGAAGTCGGAAACGGGTTGGTACCGTGATCTTGCGTCAAAACCGAATTACGGGCCGAGTGCACGGCAAAGTTATCTTCAATCCAAAAACCATCAAACTTTGAAACGGCAATGCCACCTTCGAGATTATTCTTGGCCACATTTACATCGATAAAATAACCATTCCCATGGTTGTTAATGTCTTGACCTTTGACACAGTCCAGCTCGGTTTCGGCACCGCATTTAAACAGCTTGCCATCATCACGCGAGAAAAAAGCACCCGTGTTAAATGTCCACACAAGGCCATGAAAGGGCAATTTATATTGAGCAATCGCCCCATACTTTTTTAAATAATCTTTGCTATTTAAATATTCGGCATTCAAGCTCCAGTTTTTATACTGATACTTGGCTCCAAGCAAACCGACATAATCAATGTGCTCGTCATTTTCAGTCACCAGTTTTTCAAAAGAGTCCATGCTGCGCGGTTTCCAGCGGTCATAGTAAGCAATGTAAGTCTGTAGCTGATCATTCAGTTGAAACTGACCACTCGCACCCGAAAAGGTATCGGGCACTGCACGGTTATTGGTGCTTTTAAGTAACAGCGAATCGTGCAACTGGCGACCTAATTTAATTTCACCTTTGTCGCCGAGTTTTGCCTTGATATAGAGCTGCCCAAAAGTCGCAAAGTTTTGGTCAAGCTTGCCGTTATTTTCGACTTCTAAAAGCTGAGCGCTCGGCTTGCCAGAGTCAAATAACTTGGTGACTGCATAGAGTGAGCCATCTACTCCAAGCCAGTCCCCCAAGTAAGGTGACTGATAATTTAACTCAAGCCCTAAGGCACTTTGTTCATATTCACTCGACGAAGGCGAAGGGTTGGCAAGCGTGGGGTGGGCGGTGCCTTCATCGTTCCAGTAACGGGTGTTAAGTTTTAATTCTAACTTGCCAAATTCTTGAGGAAGCTCTGCATACGCATTGCTCACACTGCCTAAACCAATACAGCCCCATAGCAAATATTTATTCATTTTAAATTCCTTTTTTAAGCATGAATAAGCCCTTTGCCTAACGCTGGGTTAGGCAAGCTTTTTATGAAATGGATGAATTAAGGAGAGAGTTTTTCGAGCACTTGGCCTTTGGTTTCAATGGCAAACAAGAAGGTCACTAGGCCACCAATCAGCGCCACAACGGCAAGTACACTAAACACATATTGAATGCCGTAACCACCAACCACGAGGCCCACCATAACCGGTCCAATTGCAGAGCCGGCACGGAGCCAAGCGGTACTAAAACCAATGCCCATCGCACGTAGGCGAGTAGGGTAAAGTTCGGCAGCGTAAAGGTATAAAGAGAATGAAATCGTCTGCAAAATGGCATAGCTAATCGTTGCGAAAATTACAACTTCCATTGCCGATTTTGCACCTAAAACCGAGAGGCTCATGAGTGGAATGATTGCCAAGAAAAATGCTGCACTGTACCAAGGACGGCGGCCGACTTTATCAATCATTAACGCACAGATAATAGAAGCAATCACACCCACGCCCGACGTAATCCAGCCATAACCTAAACTGGTTTGAAGCGACAGGCCAAAGTGTTGTTTGTAGAGAGATGGCAGCCAAGTCACCATGGCATTGTTCACCATATACACGCAAAACCACATGCCCCACAGGGTAAAGGTCCGTTTGCGGTAGATACCACGGAACAGCTCACGCCAGTCGGTTTTTGCCATGCCTTGCGGGTTAATCTCTTTAACCACAGGTTCAGCCAAAGTTTTACCGCTTTTAATAGCACCGTCTTCAAAGCTTTTGACGACTTTATCTGCTTCTTTAAAACGGCCTTTTGAGGCAAGCCAACGTGGCGACTCAGGTAAGAAAAACCGTAAAGGAATGACCAGTAAAGATGGAACTAGGCCCACAATAAACATGACTTTCCAGCCGTAAATGGGCATCAGGAAAAATGCTGCCATGCCTGCAAACATAAGACCAAGGGGGAATAAAACTTCATAGAGCAAGAAAAACTTACCGCGCTTTTCTGCACCAATAAACTCATTAATATAGGCACTTGCAACAGGCACTTCACCACCTGTTCCCACACCTTGTAAGAAACGGAAAATTAATAGCGACATTCCGCTCCACGCAAACAGACAAGAAATGTCCATCGCCACAAACAGTAAAATGGTAAAAGACAGCACTTTTAAGCGACCGACTTTTTCGGCAAGAGAACCAAAGAAGATTGCACCGACCAGTTGCCCGACATAGCCTGCGGCAATGATCGCACCGACATAGGCAGGCGTCAGGTGCCATTCGGTAATGAGTTGGGGTAAAGCAAAGGCAATCGCAAGAACAGTGTAAGCGTCAAAAAAGGTCGCGATACCGATGGTAATTCGCATAAATTGCAATCGTCCGGTGACGGGTAGCCGTTCGAGTCTTGCAATAATTTCCGCATTTTTTTGATGATGACTAATTTGTTCTACATCCGCTAGATTTGTCATCTTATATCTCCTTATCACTACATTCCTCGTAGTTTTGTTGTTCTATTTCGCACTACCTGTTCACCACAGTTTGCATGCTTTTTATTATTGTTTTTAAGAGACATGCCCGATGTTTGGCCTCAGGCAGCGTACAGGAAAAAAAGGCTAGCGTACATGCTAGCCCGAATAGAATTTAAGCAACGGCTTGGTTTAAATCGACCTTACCAATTCCGGCTTGACGCATCGCATCATGAATTTCTTGCTCAGCACCATCTGCCAGTGGAAGCAGTGGTGAACGCACAGTGGCATGGTCCAAAATTCCGCGAGCAACCAATGCATGTTTAAGCGCGACTGTGCCTTCCATGTGTGAACCGCGGTGATAAACATTGCGTGTCACTGGTAATAATTGGTCGTGAATCGCACGTGCTTTGGCATAATCTTTGGCTTTACCTGCTTTAATCATTTCAATTAACAGTTCAGGGGCAATGTTGCCATAGCCAACCAAAGCGCCGTCTACATCAAACATGGTGTGAAGCAAATATTCATCGTGGCAAGTCAACACCTGTAAGTCTGGACGTTCACGGCGAATAATCGGAATTTCGACATCCCAGCGGCGCATGTTACGCACACCATTTTTCATGGCAAATACGCCTGGCTGTGCAGAAATATCGAGTAGGGTTTCTAGATCGTAAGTGGCCTTCGTTGCATCTGGATATTGGAATAAAATAGATGGCAAACCACTTTCTTCATAAATTGCTTTATAGCGGTCTTGTGGTGCGCCTTTTTGATAGCCAAAACGCAACCAGCCATGTGAAGGGTAAATTAAACCTGCTGAAGCACCTGCGCTCACTGCACGTTTTGCTTCTTCCGCTGCAACCGAAGTACCTTCGAGTGTAATCCCTGCGATTACCGGAATTTTGTCATCTACCGATTTAACAAAGCTTTCGATGACCTGCATTTGTTCTTTTTGCGACAAGAATGTTCCTTCACCTGCATGCCCAAGAACAACCAAGCCTTTCACACCATCAATACTGCCTAACCATGAACCTAAACGTTGAATTGCATTATGGTCTACTTGTCCGTCACGGGTAAAAGGAGTCACAGGTGCTGGGGTTAATCCACGTAAATCTAAACTCATAATCGTACTTCCTATACAGTGTAATTAAATATTCTCTGGTTCTTAATCTGACTTAAATCGTGTTGTAGAGAACATGATTGGAGTATAGAAATAGGTGAGCTATGTAGGAATTACCAATTCTTGAATTTCAGTTATACTGAAAATGTATAGCTCAAAATACTGCCTATTTACGATTTAGGAAGAATCGATGAATTATGAATTATGGAAAATATTTTTAGACGCGGTGGAGCTCGGCAGCTTAAGTAAAGTCGCCATGCTGCATAACACCAACCAACCGCAAATCAGTCGGCAAATGAACGAGCTTGAGGCACAATGTGGTGGTCGTTTGTTTAACCGAACTGGACGTGGTGTTGAGTTGACCGACTTAGGTCAGCATTTACTTCCTAAAATTCGTTCATGGCTAAACGTGACCGATCAACTCAATAATGAAATTTTGCACTCGACCGATACTCCAATTGGTACGGTTCGTATTGCCAGTTTGCCTTCTACTGCACATCCGTTGTTATCGACTCTCTATAAAGTCCTTCAAGAGAAATATCCCCTAATTAAACTGTCGGTGCGTGAGGGGCAAGGGGTACATTTAGAAAAATGGCTCGAAGATGGCAGCGTCGATTTAGCCATTCTCTATCGGTTTAACCCAACGCCTAAACAGGGCGATGTTTATCTTACCGAAGCCGATACCTATTTGGTGG
>Ga0209795_10001981_pt1 | contig 11938 bp, 10 predicted proteins | sample AgamicOrMarz_FD_187166 | JGI IMG/M metagenome (GOLD analysis project Ga0209795, IMG submission 187166) | Agave microbial communities from Guanajuato, Mexico - Or.Ma.rz (SPAdes) (version 2) | ecosystem: Host-associated > Plants > Phyllosphere > Phylloplane/Leaf | place: Guanajuato, Mexico...
CAGGAGTTGGTTTTCATCGGCCAGGCAATCGATTTCGACCTGCTTACCGCAGCGTTGGATGCTTGCCTGCTGACTGATGCGGAAATGGCCTTGGGTACCGAAAACTGGCGTCTGCTGCCGGATCCCTTTGGCCCCTGGCATGACGAGGCCGCAGCGTGATGATGGCATCCTGCTCGCAGCGCGGAGAACAGGCCCAAGGCGATACTCCGGGAATCCTGACGCGGATACTGGACGACGACACCAACCTGGCGGTCTGGCAGCGTCAGCTTCCCGCGCATATCGGCGACTTTGCAGCCATGGTGCTGTCGATGAACCAATCGCTGGCCGAGTCGCTGGTCGTCGACCTGCCGGAAGAGGACTCCCAACCCGTACTGAACGGCCTGGCGGCCGGCTTCAACGACGTGCAGGGCCATGAAGGGTTCCTGGCGGATATTGCCTGGCTGGTCAGTGCGTTTGCCTGCCTGTTGGGCGCCAAACGTGTCGGCCTGCGCTTGAGGACACTGGACAAGGCCATGTGTCCGCGCTTTCACGTTGATCATGTGCCGGTGCGGTTGGTGACCACTTATGCTGGCGCTGGCACCCAGTGGCTCAAGGAGGGAGCCATGGACCGTCGGCACCTGGCGCAGCCTGAAGCCGAACCCCGTGATGCACGGCAGATCCAGCAGTTTCGCAGCGGCGATGTGGCATTGCTCAAGGGCGAGAGATGGCAAGGCAATGAAGGATTCGGTCTGATCCATCGCTCACCGGAGCCGGTTTCCGGGGAGCGCCGGTTGATTCTGACCTTGGATTGGCTGGCCTAGGGCTTGAGCCATATTCCTTTGCTCGTCCCCTCACAAAACGGCTTGAGATAAGCGGCATCGGTGGCCACGCCGTAATAGTGAATATCCTGGCGGTAAGGCATATTGGCAACCTCGGCATTGCTGCAAATACCGAACGCGCCGCCCGGGCATCGATCGACGTATTGCACGTCGACTTTCTGCCCCGCCAGGCTTGGCTGGCAGAAGCCGTCGGCAAACAGTTTGGGCGGTATGTTGCGGTTCTGCTGGCACACTTTCACGTCGAGCCGTTCGGCCTGGCTGTGGACCACGCAAGCTTGGGCCAGCACTTGGTTCGACGTCAGTGCCAATAGTAAACAGCCGATCATCCGCATCTTCACCTCCAATGAAAGCCGTCGATTATGTTGCAGAACATCCCCACCCATGTCATCGCCGGGCCTTTGGGGGCTGGCAAGACCAGCCTGATCAAGCATCTGCTGGCCCAGCGCCCAGCCGATGAACGCTGGGCAATACTGATCAACGAATTTGGCCAGGTCGGCCTGGATGCCGCGTTATTGACCCAGGCGGCCGATGGTATCGCACTGGGCGAAGTGGCTGGAGGCTGTTTGTGTTGCGTCAACGGCGCACCGTTCCAGATCGGCCTGGGTCGTCTGCTGCGCAAGGCGAGGCCGGACCGGCTGTTCATCGAACCTTCCGGTCTGGGCCATCCCGCTCAGTTGATAGGGCAACTGCAACAGGCGCCGTGGCTAGGCGTGTTGACGGTCCAGCCCTGCGTACTGGTACTGGATGCCCGAGCGTTGGCGGACGGCAAGCCGTTGCCCGACGCGCAACAGCAAGCACTGAGGGTTACCGGCCTGCTGGTGCTGAACAAGTCGGAGGATCTCACTGAAATCGATCGCGCCCGCGCCATCGAACGGCTACCGGCGCTCCCAAAGTATTGGACCCGGCAGGCTGCGTTACCCATCGACCAATTGCCGGGGAGTGCGGCCCGCGGGCAGGGTGCTGTGGATAACTTGAGTCTGCCTGGGCGTGTAGACCCGATGCAGGCCATCTGGACCGACCCGGCCCTGCCGATTTGCCTGCATCAGCAACAGGACGCAGACTGGAGCATCGGTTGGCGCTGGCACCCGAGCCAGCGTTTCGATACGACAGCACTGACTCAATGGTTGCGAAAAGAGCAATGGAGGCGGGCGAAGCTGGTTATCCACAGCGCCGAGGGATGGGTTTCAGCCAACGCAGTGGATAACGCGGTGCCGGATTGGCAAGTGAGTGAATGGCGACAGGATTCGCGACTCGAATTGATTTTTGCTGAACCGCAAGACATCAAGGCCTTACAGGCAGGCTTGGTAAATTGCCGGTTACCTTGAATCAGCCTCGACTCATGGTTTCCATTTGGTGTGGTCCTGGCGCCATTGGCTCAACTCAATGACTTCAGCGCGGGGCCTGGCCTGGACGGGCTCGATCGGTACCTCAGGCTTTTCTTCGAACGGCATCGGATAAGGTGCCAGCTCGATCTGTGCACTATGGGCACCGAACTGCGTGATGGTGCCCGAATGGCGAGACTCACCGGTGACGGTGAACTCAAAGTCATAGATACGGGCCAGGCGCCGCCGACCGCTGGCGTCCTTCACGAATCCGATTTTCTTCAGCGCTACGTTGCCGTCCAGCAGCTCGATCTTGAGGTTGGCGCAATGCTGCATGACCCTCGCCAAGGCCCGTTCGCGCAGTCCATGGTTGTGCCACAACCAGGCGCCACCGGTAGCCAGCAGCATCAGCACGAAAATGTTTCCAAGAGTCAGCATGAACGAAGTGCTCCAACAAGTTGCTGTCAGCTTAACTGTGTCGCCGGTCTGTCGTACAGGCTGTGTTTAGTCGCATACTGCGCGGCTTGAATTTCAATCGTTTTACGGAACCCCCCGCATGAAACGTACGCCTCATCTGCTTGCCATCCAGTCTCACGTGGTATTTGGTCACGCAGGCAACAGCGCTGCCGTGTTTCCCATGCAGCGTGTCGGGGTGAATGTATGGCCGCTCAACACCGTGCAGTTTTCCAACCACACCCAGTACGGCCAATGGACCGGTGAGGTGTTGGCGCCTCATCAGATACCGGCATTGGTCGAGGGCATCGCGGCGATCGGTGAGCTGGGCCATTGCGATGCCGTGCTTTCCGGCTATCTGGGCAGCGCCGCCCAGGGGCGAGCGATCCTGACGGGCGTGGCCCGGATCAAGGCCGCCAATCCCAAGGCGCTGTACCTGTGCGATCCGGTCATGGGGCATCCGGAGAAGGGCTGCATCGTGGCGCCGGAGGTGAGTGAGTTCCTGCTGGAAGAAGCTGCCGCCGTGGCGGACCTCATGTGCCCGAACCAACTGGAGCTGGACAGTTTCACGGGCCGCAAGGCGCAATCGCTATTCGATTGCCTGGCCATGGCCCGTGCGCTGCTGGCTCGGGGACCCAAGGCGGTACTGGTCAAGCACCTCGCTTATCCCGGCAAGCCCGAGGACAGCTTCGAAATGTTGCTGGTGACCGACGAAGGCAATTGGCACTTGCGCCGGCCCTTGCTGGCGTTCCCTCGCCAACCGGTTGGCGTGGGCGACCTGACATCGGGATTGTTCCTGGCGCGGGTACTGTTGGGTGACAGTCTGGTAGCGGCTTTCGAATTTACCGCCGCGGCCGTACATGAGGTGCTCCTGGAAACCCAGGCCTGCGCCAGCTACGAGCTGGAGCTGGTCCGCGCCCAGGACCGGATCGCCCATCCACGGGTGCGGTTCGAAGCAGCGTCCATCAATCTCTGATCACACTGATCCCCCTGGGAGCGAGTCTGCTCGCGATTGCGCTGTCACAGCCGACGTTGATGTTGATCGTGACCGCCTTCATCGCGAGCAAGCTCGCTCCGACAAATCAGTTGACCCCGTCCTCTTTGATCTCCTGATAGCGCTTCTCCAGCTCCTGGCGAATCTGCCGGCGCTGCTGGGCTTGTTTGTAACGGCGCTTGGCTTCACTGTTCTGCGGTTGCAGCGGCGGGACGGCAGCGGGCTTGCGCTGGTCATCCACTGCCACCATGGTGAAGAAGCAACTATTGGTATGGCGGACCGAGCGTTCGCGAATGTTTTCGGTCACGACCTTGATGCCCACTTCCATCGACGTGTTGCCGGTGTAGTTCACCGATGCCAGGAAAGTCACCAGCTCACCGACGTGAATCGGTTCGCGAAAGATCACCTGGTCTACCGACAAGGTCACCACATAACGCCCCGCGTAGCGGCTGGCGCAGGCATAGGCGACTTCGTCTAGGTATTTGAGCAGTGTGCCGCCGTGGACATTGCCAGAGAAGTTGGCCATATCGGGGGTCATCAACACCGTCATCGACAGCTGGGCGTTTCCGGGTTCCATAACATTCTCACGGTTCAAGGCAGCAATTCGGGAAGGGCACCTCTACGGGCGCTGGCGGGTGGCCTTTGCGACAGGTCACCCCGTTTTCAAAACCACCGATATCGGGACGCTGCGCTTGGGGCTGCCGTCACGCTCCGGTGGATCTGTTTCCATATATTGCACCGTCTTTTTGTCGGAAGTCGCGGTGTTAACCTGCAAACGCCCATCGTTAGGTCATTTCCTACAAAGGAAACGGACTTATCCAAGCCGGCGATCAGTCATCGAGCAGGGAGCCTCCTACATGCATGCCATCAGCTTCATCCAGGACTTGGCAATCATCATGATGGCAGCGGGGCTGGTGACCGTACTCTTTCATCGTTTCAAGCAGCCGGTGGTACTGGGCTACATCGTCGCCGGTTTTCTCATCGGCCCGCATACGCCGCCGTTCGGCTTTATCCATGACGAGGACACCATCAAGACCCTCGCCGAGCTGGGAGTGATCTTCCTCATGTTCTGCCTGGGGCTGGAGTTCAGCCTGCGCAAGTTATTCAAGGTAGGCGCCACGGCCTTCATCGCGGCCTTTCTCGAGATCGTGTTGATGATCTGGATCGGCTATGAAATCGGCCGCTGGTTCAATTGGAGCACCATGGATTCGCTGTTCCTGGGGGCGATCCTGGCGATTTCCTCGACCACGATCATCGTCAAGGCGCTCAATGACCTGAAGATGAAGAACGAGCGCTTCGCCCAGCTGATTTTCGGGGTCCTGATCGTCGAAGACATCCTTGGCATCGGCATTATCGCCTTGCTGTCGAGCATAGCCGTCAGTGGCACAGTGAGCTCCGGCGAGGTGTTCTCCACGGTGGGCAAGCTGTCCCTGTTCATGATCGTCGCGTTGGTGATTGGTATTTTGCTGGTGCCGAGGCTGTTGGCTTACGTGGCAAGGTTCGAAAGCAACGAGATGCTCTTGATCACCGTGCTGGGCCTGTGTTTCGGCTTCTGCCTGCTGGTGGTGAAACTCGAATACAGTATGGTGCTCGGCGCCTTCCTGATCGGTGCGATCATGGCCGAATCCCGGCAGCTGCTGAAAATCGAGCGTCTGGTCGAGCCGGTGCGAGACCTGTTCAGTGCCATTTTTTTCGTGGCCATAGGTTTGATGATTGATCCGGTCATCCTGCTGCAATATGCCTGGCCGATTGCCGTGATCACAGCGGCGGTGGTGCTGGGCAAGATGGTGTCCTGCGGCCTTGGTGCCTTTATCGCCGGCAATGACGGACGCACCTCGCTGCGGGTGGGGATGGGGCTTTCGCAGATTGGAGAGTTTTCCTTCATCATTGCTTCACTGGGAATGACATTGCAGGTCACCAGCGATTTCCTGTACCCGGTCGCCGTCGCCGTTTCGGTGCTGACCACGTTGCTGACACCATACTTGATCCGCGCCGCCGATCCCCTGTCCGTCAAGCTGGCGACGCTGATGCCGCAACGGCTGGCGCGTGTGCTGGGGATGTATGGTGAGTGGTTGCGCAGTATCCAGCCCCACGGTGAAAGTGCGCTGGTCGCATCCATGATCAGGCGGATCTTGTTGCAGGTAGGTGTCAACCTGGCGTTGGTGGTGGCGATTTTCGTCTCGGGTGGGTATTTCGCCGAGCGGATGTCGGTCTATATGCAAGCCTGGATCAGCGACCCGAGCTGGCAGAAGGCGTTAATCTGGGGTGCAGCGCTGCTATTGTCGTTGCCGTTCCTGATCGCCGCCTATCGTAAGCTCAAGGCGCTGTCGATGATGTTGGCGGAGATGGGCGTGAAGGCGGAGATGGCAGGACGCCACACCCAGCGTGTGCGTCGAGTGATTGCCGAAGTGATTCCGCTCCTCTCGTTGCTGGTGATTTTCCTGCTGTTGGCCGCCTTGTCGGCCAGTATCTTGCCGACCAACAAGTTGCTGGTATTGATCGCCGTGGTGGCGATCGCCGTGGCGGCCTTGCTTTGGCGTTGGTTTGTCCGGTTACACACCAGGATGCAGGTGGCCTTGCTGGAAACCCTGGACAACCACAAGGAGTCGTCCGGGCATTGACCGGCGGTTTCTGGGATCAGCTCTCCAGCCAGACGTCCCGCGCCCAGTGCCAGACGGATTCCCAGGTTTCCTCGGCGATCAACTCATCCTCGGCCTGCCACAGCACCACGGTGCCGTCTTCTTCGACGCAATAGTAATCGTCGCCATCCTGGCAGATCGGGATCAGGCTGCGATCAACGCCGGCATCCCAGGCGTTGGCGGCGACTTCAGGCAAGTAGGTGTGCGAGTGGGGGTCGGTAACGGTGACCGGCTCCAGGCTGCCGTAGACGACGTCGCTGACGGTCAGCAAAAACTCTCTGAAAACGAACGGGATGTCGATGAACAGTTGCTCTTCGATCTCGACCAGCAAGTCCTCGTCGGGCAACTCCAGTGGAACCGGTACCGGTTCGTTGGCTTCACGCAATTGTTCGATGATTTCTTCCACGTCCGGGGATCCTCTTTCTCGTTGGCGCGGTTTTACCTGAGGCGGTTTATACAGTAGCTCGCTATAGATGCAACTGTGAAAATAGAAAACCCCGGCCTGAGCCGGGGTTCCTTTATTTCAACCTGCGAAACGCGCAAAGGTTCAACCGTTCTGGCGGATACCTGCCACCAGCCAAGGCTGGTTTTCGCCCTGGGCACGTTCCATGTTCCAGCTTTCGCTGAACGCCTCGCCCTGGTCGAAGCGGGAGTCCTTCGACACACCGCTGAAGGTCAGGGTGGCGACGGTCTTGTCGGCGCGATCATCGACGCCGTCCAGTTGCACATGCAGGTTATCGATGTAGGTGGATTGGTAACCATCACCCAGCTCGGCCCTTTCGCGCTTCAGGAACTCCAGCAGCTGCGGGGTCACGAACTCGGCGATCTTGTCCATTTCGTTGCCGTCCCAATGCTGCTGCAAGGACATGAAGTGGCTGCGCGCGGCTTCGATGAAGCGCTGCTCGTTGAACCAGGCTGGCGCGTTGATGACCGGGCGAGCGGCCACCGGAGCGGCCGAGCCACCGAAGATCGAGCCGGCGGCAGGCGGTTGGTTGAACACTTCACGCTGCATCGGTGCATGGCCGGCCGGAGCGAATTGCTCCTGCTGCTTGCGACGACGGGCGGCAATGAAGCGGAAGACCAGGAAGGCGATGACCGCCATGATCAGGATGTCGAAGATCTGCATGCCCTGGAAGCCGTCGCCCATGAACATGGAGGCGAGCAGGCCACCGGCGGCGATGCCGGCCAGGGGGCCGAGCCAGCGCGATGCACCGCTGGCCTTGGTAGCGGCGCCAGCGGCACCGGCCGCGCCCGCAGTGGCAGCCGTGGACCCGGCAGCGGAGGACGGTGCCATCTGGCTGGTCTGGTGAGTCGGGGCCGCGCCCGAGCTTTTACCACCGCCAAAACGCTTGGCGGCATTGGCGTCGATGGCCATCGTCAGGCCGATGCACAACGCCATGGCGATGCTAAGAAAACGTTTCATATAAAGGCATTCCCATTTGTGAGTAGCACGCGCGCCATGTTGCACAGCTGAAATGTTACTGGCTAGCGGCAGAGTGTTTCGGGCTTTTACCTGACAGCTCAGGTTCAGCTTCAGATGCGCAAGAGGGCTTGTTCGATTTGGGCTGTAGGAAAGAGGGATAAGTTCGGTCAGAGAACTGAAGGCAACTTTAAATGTGGGAGCGGGCTTGCTCGCCAAGACGGCGGCACACTCAATATCTTTGCAAGCTGGCCCACCGCTTTCGCGAGCAAGCCCGCCCACATAACGCTCATATAAACCCGAACAGTTTCCCAGGAATCCGCTAGATCGCTTCGAGCTTGGCATACCCCAGCATCAGCCACTTGCTGCCTTCGCTGAAGTTCACCTGGACCCGCGCCTGGGCGCCGGCGCCCTCGAAGTTGAGGATCACGCCGTCACCGAACACTGAATGCCGGACGGCCTGGCCGAGGCTGAATCCGGTTTCCGGGATGTCGCTGCCACCAAACAGGCTACTGGAGCTGGCTTGCTGGCTGCCACCGAACGGACGGCTGACGCTGTTGGACAACCGCACTTCCTGGATCAGGCCTTTCGGCACTTCACGTACGAAGCGCGACACCTTGTTGTAGGTTTCGCTGCCATACAAACGTCGGGTTTCGGCGTACGTCAGCACCAGGTTCTGCATGGCGCGGGTGATGCCGACATAGGCCAGGCGCCGTTCTTCTTCCAGGCGTCCCGGTTCTTCCAGGCTCATCTTGTGAGGGAACAGGCCTTCTTCCATACCCACCAGGAAGACATAGGGGAATTCCAGGCCCTTGGCGCTGTGCAGGGTCATGAGCTGGATGCTGTCCTCGTGCTCCTCGGCCTGGGTGTCACCGGCCTCCAGGGAAGCATGTCCGAGAAAGGCCGCCAGCGGGGACAGGTCGGCATCTTCTTCGGTGCTCTCGAAGTTGCGCGCGGCGCTGACCAGCTCCTCGAGGTTTTCTACCCGAGCCTGGCCTTTCTCGCCTTTTTCCGCCTCGTGATAGGCAATCAAGCCGGACTGCTCGATGACGGTCTGGGTCATCAAGTGCAGTGGCATCTCCCCGCATTTGGCGGCAAGGTCTTCTATCAGGTCCATGAACGCCTTAAGCGCGCCGGCGGCACGACCGGTCACGCCTTTATTGGCGACCAGTTGGTGCATGGCTTCCCACATGGAAACGTGGCTGTGACGGGCATGATCGCGAATCGCTTCGACGGTTTTTTCGCCGATGCCGCGGGTCGGCACGTTGATCACCCGTTCCAGGGCCGCGTCGTTGCCGCGTCCCTCGATCAGGCGCAGGTACGCCATGGCGTTCTTGATCTCGGCGCGCTCGAAGAAGCGCTGGCCGCCGTAGATGCGATACGGGATCCGCTCGCGCAGCAGGGCTTCTTCCAGCACCCGCGATTGGGCGTTGGAGCGATACAGGATGGCGATATCGCTGCGGGCGAGGCCGGTTTTGAGCGCGCTCTGGATGGTTTCCACCACGTAGCGGGCTTCATCGTGTTCGTTGAAGGCGGCATACAGGTTGATCGCTTCGCCTTCGTTGCCGTCGGTCCACAGCTCCTTGCCCAGGCGCCCGGTGTTGTTGGCAATCAGTGCGTTTGCGGCCTTGAGGATGCCGGCAGTGGAGCGGTAGTTCTGCTCCAGCCGGATGACCTCGGCGTCGGGAAAATCCGCCGAATACTGGTGGATGTTCTCGATCTTGGCGCCGCGCCAGCCATAGATCGACTGGTCGTCGTCGCCCACTACCATCAGGCTGTCGCCGCCCTTGGCCAGCAGGCGCAACCAGGCGTATTGCACGGCGTTGGTGTCTTGGAACTCGTCCACCAATACGTGCCGGAAACGCTTCTGGTAGTGCTCCAGCAGGCCCGGATGATCGCGCCACAGGTCCAGCGCGCGCAGGAGCAATTCGGAAAAATCGATGACCCCGGCACGTTGGCACGCCGCCTCGTAGGCTTCGTAGATGCTGCGCATGGTTGCCAGGAACAGGTCGCCACTGGCCTGGATGTGCTGCGGGCGCAGGCCTTCGTCTTTCTGGCCGTTGATGAACCATTGGGCCTGGCGGGCCGGCCAGCGCTGTTCGTCCAGGCCCAGTTCGCGGATCACACGCTTGACCAGCCGCTGTTGGTCGTCGCTGTCGAGGATCTGGAAGGTCTGGCTCAGGCCGGCTTCCTGCCAATGCGCTCGCAGCAAGCGGTGCGCCAGGCCATGGAACGTACCGACCCACATGCCGGCCGGGTTGATGCCCATCAACTGCTCGATGCGATGGCGCATCTCGGCAGCGGCCTTGTTGGTGAAGGTCACCGACAGGATTGAATGGGGCGAGGCGTTCTCGACCTGGATCAACCAGGCGATACGGTGCACCAGCACTCGGGTTTTACCGGAGCCAGCACCGGCCAGGACCAACTGACGGCCCACGGAGGCGGCTACGGCCTGGCGTTGGGCATCGTTGAGGGAGTTCAGCAGAAGGGAGAGATCATCGCGCATCGGCGCATTCTAGGGTGCGGCGCCAGCCCGGGCAAACCAAGCTTTACACCAGCCGATAAAAGACCCGTGGCGGATGACTGGCTGGTCATTGGGCGCGGGCGTTGGCAGGGCTCGTTGCAAGGGGGCGCCTTCGCTTCAAACCGAGACTTTTTTCCGCATTTTTATGAACGGGAGCAGTGTGGGAAGGCCTCGGGCTTGTGTATGCTCGGTGCTCGTTTCGGGCTCTCCGTGCCCTTGATAAGAACAAGAACAGTGCCTATGACCCTCAATTCCGATCTGGCGGGCCCCTGCGTGGAGCCGCGGGTTATCTGCAAGCAGTACGCCACGGAGATGGCGGTAGAGCGCACACGGTTGTTGTACCAGGGCTCGCTGCTGCCCACGTTGTTCATGCTGGTCAATGGCCTGGTCTGCGCCGCGCTGTTGTGGGAGCCGTCGCGCTATTTCCTGGTCAGTGTCTGGCTGGTCTGGCTGTTGTCGCTGGTGGCGTTGCGAGTGATCCAGGTGGCAGCCTTCGATTCGGCGATGCCCAGCCGCCAGGCACACCCCATTTGGCTGCGAATGTTCATGCTGGGCTCGGCGATGACCGGGCTGACGCTGGCTGGGGCCGGCATCGCCCTGGTACCGGCCGACAGTTTCCAGCAGCAGGCCTGGGTGTTTGGCCTGATTGGCGCGGCGACGCTGTCCGCCAGCGTGGCCTATGCCGTGAGCCTGCCGGCGTTCCTGTCCTTTACCCTGCCTTGTCTGTTGCCGGCGATCGGCTTCCTGTTCTGGGGCGCAGATGAGCAACAGCACGGCTGGGGGTGGCTCGGGCTGGTGGTGCTGGTGTCGCTGAGCGTGGTGGCCTGGCAGGTCAACCGGCTGATGCAGAGCGGCATGCTTCGACGGTTTCAGAATCAGGCGCTGATAGAACATTTGCAGCAGACGCAAGCCCGCAGTGCCCAGCTCAACGAGGCGCTGGCCCGGGAGGTGGAGCAGCGTCGCCTTGCCGAGGAACAGTTGCGTGCCGCCCAGGTTGGCCTCGAGGCGCGAGTCGTCCAGCGCGGCCAGGAGCTGGAGGTGGCCAGTCAAGCCCTGGTCAAGAGTGAGGCGCGCCTGGCCCTGGCCCTCAAGGCCAGTGAGTTGGGGTTGTGGGACTGGAACCTGCAAACCGATGAAGTCCACCATACTCAGCTCAAGGAGCTGTTGGGGCTGGAGCCCGAATATGTCACGGCGATGCTCGGCCACCTCACTCCTCGTCTGCATCCGCAGGACCTGCCGTTGCTCAAGCGGGCCTTGATCGAGCACCTTAAGGGGCGTAGCGAGGATTACCAGATCGAATACCGCATCCGTCACGGCGACGGTCACTGGGTCTGGATCGAAGACCGCGGCCGGGCCGTGGAGCGCAGCCCCGGCGGGCGGGTGTTGCGCATGGTTGGCACCCGACGAAACATCAGCGCCAGCAAAGAATTCGAGCAACAGCAACAACTGGCCGCCACGGTGTTCGAAGCCGCCAGCGAAGGCATCGTGATCTTCGATCCCAATTACGCGTTGCTCGCCGCCAACCAGGCATTTACCCGGGTCACCGGTTTCAATATCGATGACATGTTGGGGCGCAATGTGGTCGACCTGCCCTGCAGCCGCGATGCGCGTCGGCACTACCCGGTCATTCGCCAGGCGCTCAAGCAGCACGGCACCTGGCAGGGTGAATTGGTAGAAGCCCGGGCCAATGGCGAGTTGTACCCGCAGTGGCTGCAGTTGAATGTAGTACGCGATATCCGTGGAAATATCAGCCATATCGTCGGCTTCT
>Ga0209795_10001986_pt1 | contig 11892 bp, 11 predicted proteins | sample AgamicOrMarz_FD_187166 | JGI IMG/M metagenome (GOLD analysis project Ga0209795, IMG submission 187166) | Agave microbial communities from Guanajuato, Mexico - Or.Ma.rz (SPAdes) (version 2) | ecosystem: Host-associated > Plants > Phyllosphere > Phylloplane/Leaf | place: Guanajuato, Mexico...
GGCTGCCGCTAAATTTCGTTGCGACAGGAGTACACCTAATGAGCAAAAAATTTGCACGCAGCAGCCTGTGCGCGCTCGGCATGACGATCGTGACAGCGCAAGCCGCAGAGCCACCTAAGGCTATCGGAGATGGAGAGGGACGACTCGATATTATTGCCTGGCCCGGCTATATCGAACGCGGACAGACCGATAAAAACTATGACTGGGTGACTCAGTTTGAAAAAGAGACCGGCTGTGCGGTTAACGTCAAAACGGCAGCCACCTCTGATGAGATGGTGAGCCTGATGGCAAAAGGGGGCTATGACCTGGTTACGGCCTCCGGTGACGCCTCGCTTCGTCTTATCATGGGGAAACGCGTTCAGCCGATAAACCCCGATCTCATCCCAAACTGGAAAACCATCGATCCGCGCATCGTAAAAGGAGAGTGGTTTAACGTTGGCGGCAAAGTCTACGGCACGCCGTATCAGTGGGGGCCAAACCTGCTGATGTACAACACCAAAACCTTCCCGACGCCACCGGACAGCTGGAATGTGGTCTTTGTGAAGCAAGACCTGCCGGACGGCAAAACCAATCAGGGGCGCGTTCAGGCCTATGACGGGCCCATCTATATTGCCGATGCGGCGCTGTTCGTTAAAGCCACGCAGCCGGCGCTGGGTATTACCGACCCCTACCAGTTAACGGAAAAACAGTATGCCGCCGTGCTTAAGGTGCTGCGCGACCAGCATGCGCTGATCCACCGCTACTGGCACGATACCACCGTTCAGATGAGCGACTTCAAGAATGAAGGCGTCGTGGCGTCCAGCGCCTGGCCGTACCAGGCGAATGCCCTCAAGGCCGAAAACCAGCCTGTCGCCACCGTTTTCCCGAAAGAAGGGGTTACCGGCTGGGCAGACACCACCATGCTGCACGCTGAGGCGAAGCACCCGATGTGCGCCTACAAATGGATGAACTGGTCGCTGACGCCAAAACTGCAGGGCGATCTGGCCGCGTGGTTTGGTTCATTACCTGTGGTCGCCGAAGGATGTAAAGCCAGCACGCTGCTGGGCGATAAAGGCTGTGAAACAAACGGGTATAACTCTTTCGACAAAATCATGTTCTGGAAAACGCCGATCGCGGAAGGGGGCAAGTTCGTACCCTACAGCCGCTGGACGCAGGATTACATTGCCATTATGGGCGGCCGTTAATCGCCCGGGAGCAGAACATGACGTACGCGGTCGAATTTAATGACGTATCCCGCCTGTACGGCGAAATCCGGGCGGTGGATGGCGTCACGATTGGCATTCGTGACGGGGAATTTTTCTCCATGCTGGGGCCGTCTGGCTCCGGCAAAACCACCTGCCTGCGCCTGATAGCCGGTTTCGAACAGCTGTCAGGCGGTGCGATTAGCATCTTTGGTAAAGAGGCCAGCGAACTTCCCCCGTGGGAACGCGACGTGAACACCGTGTTCCAGGATTACGCTCTGTTTCCGCATATGTCGATCCTCGACAACGTGGCCTATGGCCTGATGGTGAAAGGGGTCGACAAGAAAAGGCGTCACGCTCAGGCCCGGGAGGCGCTGGAAAAAGTCGGCCTGAGTTTTGCCGTCGCGCGCAGGCCTTCACAACTTTCGGGTGGACAGCGTCAGCGCGTGGCAATTGCCCGCGCGCTGGTCAATCAACCGCGCGTATTACTTCTGGACGAACCCCTGGGCGCGCTCGATCTTAAGCTGCGCGAGCAGATGCAGTTTGAGCTTAAGAAGCTTCAGCAGGAGCTGGGGATCACCTTTATTTTCGTTACCCACGATCAGGGGGAGGCCCTGTCGATGTCCGACAGGGTAGCGGTCTTCAACAACGGCCGCATTGAGCAGGTGGATACGCCCCGCGAGCTGTATATGCGTCCGCGCACGCCGTTTGTGGCCGGCTTTGTAGGAACCTCCAACGTCTTCGATGCCGCATTAGCCCGACGGGTATGCGGCATGGAAGGGATGTACTCGCTGCGCCCGGAGCATATTCGCCTCAACGAAGGGGGCGACGTTCAGGTTCAGGGCGTGGTGCAGGCGGTGCAGTATCAGGGGGCAGCCACGCGTTTTGAGCTACGGCTTGAAGACGGAGCGAAACTGCTGGTCAGCCAGGCGAATCTGAGCGGCGCCACGGTGCCTTCAGGGTTAGCCCCCGGAGAGCAGGTGCTGGCCTCCTGGTCGCGTGAGGCCATGGTGTTGCTCCATGAGGAGAGGTGAAATGGATATGAGCGTTTCACCGTCCCCCGCGCCGCGAAGCAGGCTAAGCCGTCTTACCGCGCTGTTCTGGCGCAAGCCGTCGCTTGGGCTATTCCTGCTGTTGCTTGCGCCGCTAATGTGGTTTGGCATCGTCTATTTAGGATCGCTCCTCACCCTGTTGTGGCAGGGGTTTTATACCTTCGACGACTTCACGATGTCGGTCACGCCGGACCTCACGTTCGCGAATCTGCGGGCGCTGTTCAACCCGGCCAACTACGACATCATCCTGCGCACGCTGGTGATGGCGATCGCCGTCACGCTGGCCAGCGCGATTCTGGCGTTTCCGATGGCCTGGTACATGGCACGCTACACTCGCGGCAGGTGGAAAGCCTTTTTCTATATCGCCGTGATGCTCCCCATGTGGGCCAGCTACATCGTTAAAGCCTATGCGTGGACGCTGCTGCTGGCGAAGGATGGCGTAGCGCAGTGGTTTCTTAGCCATATGGGGCTGGAGCCGATCCTGACCGCACTTCTTACGCTGCCGGCCGTTGGCGGTAATACCCTATCGACCTCGGGGCTGGGGCGCTTTCTGGTCTTCGTCTACATCTGGCTGCCGTTTATGATCCTGCCCGTACAGGCGGCGCTGGAAAGGCTGCCCGCGTCTTTACTGCAGGCATCGGCTGACCTCGGCGCGCGTCCTCGCCAGACCTTCCGCTACGTTGTTTTGCCGCTGGCGATACCTGGCATTGCGGCGGGGTCGATATTCACCTTCTCCCTGACGCTGGGGGATTTTATCGTCCCGCAGCTGGTGGGGCCGCCCGGGTATTTCATCGGCAACATGGTCTATTCCCAACAGGGCGCTATCGGCAATATGCCCATGGCGGCCGCGTTCACGCTGGTGCCGATTGTTCTTATCTCTCTCTATCTGGCGTTCGTGAAGCGTCTGGGAGCGTTCGATGCACTCTGAGCGCGCACCGCTGTTCCTGAAAGTGGCGGCCTGGGGCGGGGTTATCTTCCTGCATTTCCCGCTGCTGATCATCGCCACCTATGCCTTCAATACGGAAGATGCCGCCTTTAGCTTCCCGCCGCAGGGGCTGACGCTGAAGTGGTTTAGCGTGGCGGCAGGACGAGGGGATATCATTGAATCAGTGACGTTGTCACTTCAAATCGCTGCGCTCTCTACCGCCATTGCGCTGGTACTTGGCACGCTTGCTGCAGCAGCGCTGTGGCGCAGCGAGTTCTTTGGCAAAAATGCCGTTTCTCTGCTGCTGTTGTTGCCGATTGCCCTGCCGGGCATTATCACCGGCCTGGCGCTGCTGACGGCGTTCAAGACCATCAATCTGGAGCCGGGGTTTTTCACCATCGTCGTTGGGCACGCCACCTTCTGCGTGGTGGTGGTGTTTAACAACGTGATTGCCCGGTTCAGGCGCACCTCCTGGAGCCTGGTTGAGGCGTCGATGGATTTAGGTGCCGACGGCTGGCAAACCTTCCGCTACGTGGTGCTACCCAACCTTGGGTCAGCGCTGCTGGCGGGCGGCATGCTGGCGTTTGCACTGTCGTTTGATGAGATTATCGTGACGACATTTACGGCGGGGCACGAGCGCACGTTACCGCTGTGGTTGCTGAACCAGCTTGGCCGTCCCCGCGACGTGCCGGTGACCAACGTGGTCGCGCTGCTGGTGATGCTGGTCACAACCATCCCCATTCTGGGAGCCTGGTGGCTAACCCGCGACGGCGAAGATATCGCTGGCAGCGGAAAATAACGTCGATTTCAACGGGACAATGCTATGCAAAATCTACTGCTGATTAATGGTGAACTGATTGCCGGCGAAGGGGAAAAACAGCCGGTCTATAATCCCGCCACCGGAGAGGTGCTGCTGGAGATCGCTGAAGCCTCTGCTGCACAGGTGGATGCCGCCGTGCAGGCAGCCGATCGCGCGTTTGGAGCCTGGGGCCAGACGACGCCAAAAGCCCGTTCTGAATGTCTGTTAAGGCTGGCAGATGTGATTGAAGCGCATGCGCAGGAGTTTGCTCGACTGGAGTCCCTAAACTGCGGCAAGCCGCTGCACTGCGCATTGGGGGATGAAATTCCCGCCGTGGTCGATGTCTTCCGCTTCTTTGCCGGGGCGGCACGCTGCCTGAACGGGCTTGCCGCCGGGGAATATCTTGAGGGACATACCTCGATGATCCGCCGCGATCCGGTAGGCGTGGTTGCCTCCATTGCGCCGTGGAACTACCCGCTGATGATGGCGGCCTGGAAGCTGGCGCCCGCGCTGGCGGCAGGAAACTGCGTGGTCATAAAGCCCTCCGAGATCACCCCGCTGACGGCCCTGAAGCTCGCTGAGCTGGCCAAAGAGATCTTCCCGGCGGGCGTGCTGAATGTTCTCTTTGGACGCGGCAAAACCGTGGGCGACCCGCTCACCGGGCATGAGAAGGTGCGCATGGTCTCGCTTACCGGCTCCATTGCGACCGGAGAGCATATCATCGGCCATACGGCCTCGACGGTTAAACGTACGCATATGGAGCTGGGCGGTAAAGCGCCGGTTATTGTCTTTGACGATGCCGATCTGGATGCGGTGGTGGAAGGTGTGCGCACCTTCGGCTTCTACAATGCCGGACAGGATTGTACCGCGGCCTGCCGCATCTATGCCCAGAAGGGAATTTATGATGCGCTGGTTGAAAAGCTCGGGGCCGCCGTTGCCAGCCTGAAGATGGGCGCGCCGGAAGATGAGTCCACCGAGCTGGGTCCGCTGAGTTCTGCAGCTCACCTGGCGCGCGTTTGCAGTGCGGTTGATGACGCCAAAGCGCTAGGCCATATCAGCGTCGTGACCGGCGGGAGCAAGAAAGAAGGGCCCGGTTATTACTTCCAGCCAACCCTGCTGGCCGGGGCGAAGCAGGATGACGCGATCGTTCAGCGCGAGGTGTTTGGCCCCGTGGTCAGCGTGACGGCGTTCGACGATGAGGCGCAGGTGCTGGCCTGGGCCAACGATTCCCAATACGGGCTTGCCTCGTCCGTCTGGACAACCGACGTTGGGCGCGCGCATCGCCTGAGCGCGCGGCTGCAGTACGGCTGCACCTGGGTCAATACCCATTTCATGCTGGTGAGCGAAATGCCTCACGGCGGCATGAAGCTATCGGGCTACGGGAAGGATATGTCGGTGTACGGGCTGGAGGATTATACCGTCGTGCGGCATGTCATGATAAAACACTAAGAGCAGAACCCCGGCAGCCTTCGCTGCCGGGTATTTCGTCCTACCAGCCGCATACCTCGTGTTCATTTTCGGTATCGTAAGCCCGGACGATATTCACCAGGTCTTTGACCACGTCTGCCGCGACGTCAGGGATTAACAGCTCCATCGGGGCCTCAGTTTCATAATCCACCGACACGCCATTGCTGTTATTGGTGACGGTCACGGTATAAGTTGCCTTACCCATGGTTTACTCCTTATGCGTGTTAACCACTTTACCAATACCCGCTCCGGTCAGCGTGACGTCAGGATCGGCGAAAAAGTCGATATTGAAGTAGGTATCGTCGGTTAACAGCTCGATGCGGTGCCACTTCTGCGGCGGGGAAATGCCAAAAGAACCGGCTTCAATCACCAGCTCAAGATCCGGCTCCGTGGCATCGCCATCGGCAAAGCCAAAATAGCGCACGGCACCCTGCATAACGGACAGGCGCCCGTAGACCCCGGCTTTTGTATTGTGATGGGTGAAGAGGGCCTGCGGCGCGGTTTCTTTATTCCAGAACGGGGTGGCGCGGGTATGAACAAAATTCTCAGGAATACGTAGCATAATGGTTTCCTTTTCGGTGTCAGGCACTTAAAGAGACTTCAGCACGTCGGGTTCGACAAAGAAGTCGATATTAAACAGGGTGTCATCCGTCATGACTTCGATGTGGTGCCATCTCTCCGGCGGAAAAACGCCGAAATGACCCGCATTGATAATCAGCTCGCTGTCAGGCTCTGGCGTGAATTCATCAGCATAGCCTAAATAACGTACCGCTCCCTGCGAGACCGAAAGGCGAGGATAAACGCCAGGGCGGGTGCCCGTGTCGAGATGGCGCTGAAAAATTCCTGCGGGTGCCGTCTCTTTGTTCCAGAAAGGTGTGGAACGGGTGTGAATACAACTTTGCGGAATGCGTAGCATGTGTCCTCCCTTAAAAGCCTGCCTCTATTACACTGCTTTCTGACGGGGAGGATTTATCAAAAAGTGCATTTATAATGCATGTTATCACAAAAGATGACCTGGCTTGCCCTACGATTGTTACATGCCATACCCAGTTGTTATTATCCATAATATTTAAGTGGTTATGATGTAACGAAAAAACTTGATCTGTGTCAACGTATGACGCATATTGCGTGCGGTTATTTTTACGGCACAGGTAAACAGGTAAACAGAATGACGTTGTATCAGAAGATGTTGGTTTTTTATGCAATCATGGCGTCCATCTGCGCACTTATTACCTGGTTCCTGACAAAAGATAAAAAACGTATTCGGCTGCTGAGCGCATTTCTGGTCGGGTCTACCTGGCCGATGAGCTTCCCCGTTGCGCTGCTGATTTCACTTTTCTGAACCACGCTTCCCGTTTTAAAAACCGGCTATAGCATTTCTGTACTGATGGCTGTATAAATACACAGTACATCAACAAAGGAATGCTTATGAACAGCTTGTATTCACAGATAGCCGGCTGCCATGTACGCTGGCACGATCTTCCCGGCACCGGCGATCCCCTGGTGTTCGTCCACGGTCTTGGCTGTGCCTCTTCTTATGAATATCCCCGCGTAGTAAGTGACCCTCATTTTGGTACGCGCAGAGCCATTCTTATCGATCTCCCCGGCAGCGGCTACAGCGACAAACCCGCAGACTATAGCTATCGCACCAGCCAGCAGGCGCAGGTGGTCGTTGAGGTGTTGAAATACCTCAAACTCGAATCGTTCTGGCTGTATGGGCACAGCATGGGGGGCAGTATTGCCATCGAAACGGCGGCCTTGCTCCCCTCCGGGCTGAAGGGACTGATCGTCTCAGAGCCTAATTTCCATGCGGGTGGCGGCACGTTCAGCCGCGGAATTGCCGCGCAGGCCGAGTCTGAGTTTGTCGAACGGGGATACAAGGCGATGCTCCAGGCAGAGACATCCGCCTGGGCGGGAAGTTTGCAGAGCAATGCCCCATATGCCGTGTGGCGCGAGGCGTCAAGCCTGGTGGCTGGCGTTGAACCCGAATGGGCAACGCAGTTCTTATCGTTAACCTGTCCGGTGACGCTCATCTTCGGCGCATGGTCTTTACCCGATCCGGATTTCGACGAAATTCAGCAGCAGGGCGTGGCGATAAAAATCATACCCGAAGCCGGGCACTCAATGTCGTGGGAAAACCCGTCAGCGCTGGCGCAGGCGTTAGCCGACTGCATGGCGTAAGCGTAACAGCCCGCACTGCTGCGGGCGGAAAACGTTAGCGCAACATGGCCTGGAGCTGTTTACGTGCGGCAGGCTGAACGTCGTGCGGATGCTGATAGTCAATGTTATCGATGGCCCGGCTATAAAGCGCCACCAGCCAGTCGTAAACGTAGACGGTAGCAGCATGAACAGGCTGCTCGCCCAGGCGGGTAAGACGCGGTGTAGCGCTGCTGACGACAGGCGTAACAAAAATTGCCTGACCTTTACGGACCCGGCTTGCCGGACGTTCTGATGCCGGCGTCTGCTCATACCCGAGCCAGCCAACGAAGTTCCCTATCACCGCATGAAGTTGTGCCGCGCTGCCTTTATCTGCCTCAACGATACGCTGCAGCTGCTGCGGCAGATTCAGGCGATAGCTTGAGACGATCAGCACGTCGGCAATCTGTTGTAACACCGCCGGCTCCAGGCCTAAACGGGCTGCCGCGGCGTCATTTCGGCTCCACTGGCGCAGATGGTTAATCCAGACCTTATGCGCGAGACGCGCGTTGTCTTTGGTCTGGAAAGCACCGCTGCTTTCCGGCGTGCCCTCCGCGAACAGATCAATCACGTCGGTAAACAGCCCGTTGACCTGTTCTTCCCGGGGCTGCTGAACCGCCAGCAGCGTCTCAAAGGCTTTCAACGGCGGCAGAAGTCCTTCAAGCAGCTCACCGTGGCGTGCGGCACTGTTTTGCAGCATGCGCACCATATTTTCCGCCTGAGCACGTCTTTCGCCCGGCGCAAGCGCGAGCGGTGACAGGTAAGCCTGCATCAGCGACGAGAGGTCCTGCTGCAATAGCCGTTTCAACGCACGCAGCCGCTCCTGACGCTGCGCCGCCAGGGTGGCCTGTGATAGCCACTCGATCACGCGCTGCATGCTGTGCGTATCCAGCGCCTGCAGCGTACCCCAGCGCAGGCCCGGTTTACCCAGCAGCTGCTGCACGGCCTCATCGAGATTTTGCTTCGTGGTAAAACGCGCGTCGTGCGGCGTGATGGCCCAGACCAGCCCCGGCAGCGCGGACGCTTCGGGAGGCTGTGTCTCTTTGACCCAGTTCAGCAGCGTTTTGGCCGTTTTGGCCGTTTGCGCATGCTGCGCGGTCGCGTTACAGATAACCAGCACGTCGGGCTGCAGCTGCTGGCGATAGTGCTCAAGCAGCCACAGGCTTTTCGCCTGGGTCAGCAGCGGCGTGTTCTCGACGGAGAGCGCCGGGATATCAATGATGTCGACGTTATCAAGCACGCAGCCTTCAACCGGCAGCACCAGCTCACGGGTCAGGAACGCCAGCGTGTCGACGGGAATGCTGATGGCGTTAAGCATCTCGCCGTTGCTCACCGGATGCAGCAGCGCTTCCTGGGCTCCCGGCGCGGAAAGATCGTCGTGCGTCAGAAAACCTTCGCCCGGCAGGCCAAAATTATCCACCAGCAGGCTCAGCGGGGCGGCGAGCGTAGGGGCATGGCTGGTCTGGTGGAGAACATGCGCGAGCTTAAGCCACTGCTGGGTTAACTCCTGTTGTTCTCCCCACAGCAGCGACCAGACGCTGGCGCGGGTGCTGAGATCGAGCGACGGTACCAGCAGCGCAAACTGGTGCCACAGGGCGTCATCGATCTGTTGTTTTGCGACCGGCACGGTACGTTGCCAGAAGCGAGCTATCGCACCGACTTCCTGCGAGGCGATCCCCGGAACGCCCTGCGGCTGACGCAGGGCGCGCCATTTTTCAAGCCGGGTTTCAATGACCGATTTTTCCACCGGGCGGATCTGCGGGTGCAGCGTGGTGCGCGCAATAAACAGCTGCACCAGTTCGGCTTCGGTCACCAGGCTCAGGCGCAGGGGGAAAGCCTCATCGGCAATCTCACGCTGTTCACGGGTAAAGCGAATGGCCATATTCGTCAGGGCATGGCCCGGATTAATATGCGAGAAGTAGTCGAAAGTACGCTGGCCGGGCGTTACGTTCAGCCGACCGTTACCGCTGCCGCACAGTGACGTCAGCAGGTGGGCTTTCGCCGCCTGAGAATGGCCGTACAAGCCAATGCTGCTCGGGTTGGCAAACGCGCGGTCGATCGCCTGTTCCCGCGCCTGCGCGGCGTTTAATCGCGCCAGCAGGGCATCGGCATCGTTATCCAGCATCGGGGCGTGCAGGCGCGTCTCGTTAATCCACTCGATTAAGGCCTGAGTGGTGGCAGTCGTCGCAGTCATTTCAGGTATACGCTCCCGCTGTCGATCCAGTAGTGGCTACCGCTATGACGGCGATCGGCCAGAGTATTCAGTTTAAAGGTCAACGCATCCGGTGGAACCGGCGTGCCGTCCTGTAGCCAGGCATCGCTCAGCTCAAACGCTTCCGGGCCTTCCTGCTTATTGCCGCCGCGCAGTTTCAGGCGCACGTTCAGCACGCCGTCGCCCGCAATGGCTTTCGCCAGCTCGGCAGAGTTGATGCTCAGCGTATAAAGCGGCGTCGCGGGCCAGCGGGCGTTCGCCAGCTGGCGGAACCCCAGTGTGACGTTGCCGCGCAGCGGGAAGTGCAGGCGCGCGTCGAGCTTTGCGCCCGGCTTATCGAGGTCGATATCCTGATACCAGACGTTCTCTTCGCGCAGCGTATTGATGGTGTTATCCAGCACGCCCAGATAGCGCACCGTAGAGTAGGCGCCGATATCGGCCGCTTTAAAGTTAAAGCGCGGCAGTCGTAAATCAAGCGCCAGGCTGCAGAGCATCGCGCCGACGGCGGCGGTCGATTTCGGGTTGCCGATGCGCCCCTGCTGGCTGAACGGATACCATTCGTGAACCTGATACTTGTCCAGCCAGACGATACGGTTTACCGGCACGGGCTGCAGGTGACGAATCAAGGCCTGCACGCCCGGCAGGCAGCCCGGACGGCCGGTGATCAGTAAAATATCGCAGCTGTAGTGGGAGATCGCCTCGCACACCGCGTGCAGCGGAGAGGCCAGCGTGAACTGTCCTGCCAGCATGGCGTCCTGCATCTCGCGGAAATTCACGTGCAGCGGAACGGCGAAGAGATCAAACGCATCCGACCCCGCAGGCAGGGCGTGATCGACGGCCTGCTGAAGGTAGTTCATCACGTTGCGGGTAGGCTTTTGCGCAAGGAGATCGCCAAAGGTGGCATGCAGCCCCGCCAGCGGATCGTCGATGTCGCTGGCTTCCCACGCCGCCAGGATCGCATGACCAATCGGCATAAAGAGCTGAAGCGCCGTTTGCTGGCGCAGCACGGCCTGCGTATCAATGCGTCCGGAATCACCAAACAGCGATGCCATCAGCAGGGAAGCGTCCGCAATGCCCGCTTTCTGCAGCTGGGTTTGCAGGGCAGGCAGCACGTAGCGCTGGATCACGTCCAGCAGGGTGTCGTCTCCGGCAACCTTAAACCCTTCGCGGAACAGCAGCTGCGGGGTAATTTTAACGTTGTTACCGGAACCGTCATCCAGCTGGTAATGCGTAATCGCCATATCCGTGGTGCCGCCGCCGATGTCGATTGAGGCAACGCGCAGGGAGCGTCCCGGCTGAACGCCCGGCTCAGGCTCGCGGTCCGGGCGGGCGAGAGAGGCGAAGAAGGCCTCCGTCTGGCCACCAAAGTGGGAGATGGCCTCATTGTACAGCCACACCAGCTGGCCGCAGCTGGCCTCGTCCCATTCCATCTGGATCTCAGGAACCGGCACCACGCTTTTTTCCTGCTGTTTGCGGCTGGCGAAATCCTCGTCCTGCGGGTGCCAGCCCATCGCCTTCCAGACGATGGCGATGGCTTCGAACATGCGGCGACGGAAGATTTCACGCTCCTGCTTCGGCATCGCCGAGGGCAGGGTCAGGATCAGCGTGCGCAGCTGACGCGGAGAGGCCGGGAAGCCCAGGCGTAAACGGGTGGCGACGCTGTTAATCTGCCCCAGCGCCTGCGCCAGCAGCTCGCACAGCATATGCGTCATCAGCGTGCTGCGGCTGTACTGCGGCGAAAAGACCGGCAGGCGCTCATCCTGTGGCAGCGTAAACAGCGGCTCGCCGTCGTCATTCATCAGGTTCATCAGCGGGAACGCGGTAGCCAGCGGTTCCCGCTGGGTTTTGCTGTTCATCTGGCTGAAGCGCCAGTCCTGTACCACCGGCGTTTCGTCCCACAGGTACCGACGCGGGCTGGAGATCCCGCTGTTGCCTTCGGTACCCAGACGCTGCATCGCCAGCTTGCGCGCCTCATCGCCCACGCGAACGATAGAGGGCCAGACGAAGGCATCTTCACGGCCGCTTTCCACCGAGAAGTGCTGCTTGCCGAAACGGGCTTC
>Ga0209795_10001987_pt1 | contig 11891 bp, 8 predicted proteins | sample AgamicOrMarz_FD_187166 | JGI IMG/M metagenome (GOLD analysis project Ga0209795, IMG submission 187166) | Agave microbial communities from Guanajuato, Mexico - Or.Ma.rz (SPAdes) (version 2) | ecosystem: Host-associated > Plants > Phyllosphere > Phylloplane/Leaf | place: Guanajuato, Mexico...
TATATGAGCGCCGTGAAAAGGTTATTCAGTCATTGCAAGAACAGAATAAATTGAGTGATGACTTGTTGGCGCGGGTGAATGCAGCCGAAACAAAAAATGCTTTAGAAGAAATTTATGCACCGTATCGTCCTAAGCGTACTAGTAAGTCTTTTAAAGCAAAAGAAGCAGGTCTAGGACCAATTGCTGAAAAAATTATTGCAGAACAAATTGACCCGACAGAAGCATTAGCTGGTTTTAGTCATGAAGACTATCCAGATGTTGAAAGTCAGTTAGATGCGATTCAGCATATTCTAATTGATGACTGGGCACAAAATATTGCGCTGACTACAGAATTAAAAGCAACTTTTGCAAAAACTGCAGTTTTAAAAAGTACAGTTGCTTCTGAAGAAAAGAAAGAAGTCGGTAAAAAATTCCGTGATTACTTTGAATTTTCTGAAGGTTTAAACAAACTGCCTTCACATCGTTTATTGGCGATGTTGCGTGGTCGTCAAGAAAATGTATTAGGTTTAAAAGTAGATGGTGAAGATGATGCACCATTGGCACGTATCGAAACTGAATATAACCTTGAGCAAATTCAGCCGCAAGCACGTCAGGACTTCTTAAAGCAAACTGCTAAATTGTTCTGGTTGGGTAAAGTTCGCCCTCAAATCGAGCATTCATTGCTGACAGAGAAGCGCCTTACTGCTGAAGCAGAAGCAATGCAGGTATTTGCTGAAAATCTTCGTCATTTATTATTATCGGCACCAGCGGGTAGTCGTACTACTTTAGGTGTTGACCCTGGCATTCGTACAGGCGTGAAACTCGCAGTAGTGAGTGACTCAGGGGATGTACTTGCTCACAGCACGATTTATCCATTTGCGCCTAAAGAAGATAAAGAAGGTTCTATTGCTGAGCTTGCACGTTTATGCCGTGAATATAATGTAGAGCTTATTGCCATTGGTAATGGTACAGCTAGTCGTGAAACGGAAGCTGTCGTGGCTGAAATGATGGCTGCAAATACAGATCTTAAATTAACACGTGTGACTGTAAGTGAAGCGGGTGCATCTGTTTACTCTGCAAGTGAGCTTGCGGCGGCAGAACTTCCAGAGCTTGATGTTTCAATTCGTGGTGCAGTGTCGATTGCTCGCCGTTTACAAGACCCACTTGCTGAACTTGTTAAGATTGATCCGAAATCAATTGGCGTAGGTCAATATCAACACGATGTGAATCAAACTGGTTTGGCTAAAACACTTGATGCGGTAGTTGAAGACTGTGTGAACGCGGTTGGTGTTGATGTAAATACCGCTTCTCCAGCAATCTTGGCTTACATTGCAGGTTTGAATAAAGCCATTGCACAGCAAATTGTTGAATATCGCAAAGAGCATGGTCGTTTTGATAACCGTCAAGCTTTGAAAAGTGTACCGCGTTTAGGCGAGCGTACTTTTGAACAAGCAGCTGGTTTCTTGCGTATCCAAAATGGTTCTGAACCTTTAGATGCTTCTGCTGTTCACCCTGAAAGTTATGGTCTTGTTGAGAAAATTGTTGCAGCAAAAGCGACAACTGTGAAAGACATCATTGGTAATACCGAAATCATTCGCCAAGTAAAAGCTGATGAATTTGTTGATGACAAATTTGGTTTGCCAACCGTTCAAGACGTATTAGCTGAACTTGAAAAACCGGGTCGTGACCCACGTCCAGAGTTCCGTACTGCTAAATTCCGTGAAGATATCACTGAAGTGGGCCAATTAACTGAAGGTATGCAGCTTGAAGGCGTGATTACCAACGTCACAAACTTTGGTGCCTTTGTTGATATTGGTGTTCATCAGGATGGTTTAGTTCATATTTCTGAATTAGCGAATGAGTTCGTTTCTGATCCGCATAAAGTTGTAAAACCAGGCCAGATCGTACAAGTGCGTGTTATGCAGGTTGATGCTGAACGTAATCGCGTGAACTTAAGTATGCGTGCCGAAGGTTCTGCACCTGTAAAAGCACAGCGTCCACCACGCCGTGAGCAAAATAACGAACAACGTTTTGAACGTAAGCCTCAAGGTAAACGTCCTCAACCACGTAAAGATCAAGCTGAACGTCCTCAGCGTAACAAGCAAGAAAAACCACAAGAACAAAAGATTGGTGGTTTAGGTGCATTGTTATTACAAGCAGGAATTAAAGGTTCTAAATAAGAGCCTTTAAAATGATAAGAAGCCTCCACTCGGGGGCTTTTTTTATTAGCGAAGTAAGATTTTTTAACAGGCTTTAAAGAACAGTTAAGAAAAAATCGCAGTCGTAAAGATGAGGTGAATCTTAAGATCAACAAATCGTTGTTAAATACACAATTAAATACACAACGTTATAGCATAACTAAACTTTAATGAGATTCAGTTGTCCGACATCATCAACCCAGCCTTGAAGCATTTATTCTCTTTCAGGCTGTAATAGTACAACTTTGCTTATTTCTTTTTATTATAAATGGTTGTTTTATGTCGGTTTTAAACCTGAAAAATAGATTTCATTTAAAAGACCTCTTATCCGGAGTTGTCGTATTCCTCGTCGCATTACCGCTGTGCTTAGGTATCGCTTTAGCCTCAGGTGCTCCCATCATCTCTGGTATTATTGCAGGTATTGTCGGCGGCATTATTGTGGGTTTACTCAGTGGTTCCCACATTAGCGTTGCAGGCCCAGCGGCAGGGCTGACTGCGGTCATTCTTGTACAGTTAGAACAACTAGGCGGCAATTATGCCGCCTTTTTATTATGTATTATTTTTGCAGGTGTCCTACAAATTCTATTTGGATTATTCAAGTTAGGTTTTTTTGCTAACTTTATTCCAAATAATGTCATTTTAGGATTACTCGCTGCTATTGGTGTCATTCTAATTGCGACACAATTGCCTTACCTGTTCGGACTTTCTGATTTTTCATGGAAACAGGTTTGGACTTCAACACCAGACGCATTCCTTCAACGTTTTGATGGCGGAGCGGCACTGATTGGTTTGCTCAGTTTATTCCTAATTTTAGCGTGGGATAGTAGTCCGCTAAAAAAACTAGCTTTACCTTCGGCTTTAATTGCAGTTGTGCTAGCAGCAGTTTTAAATTTTGTGTTAGTAAGTACAGGCTCTCCATTGGCCGTGCAAGTGGATAACCTCATTCAGTTACCGAATATCTTACAAGCACCCGAAGAAGTATTAATTTTTCCTGATTTTAGCTATTTAGCTGAGCCTATGATTTACACAGGTGCCATTACGCTCGCTGTTGTAGCATCTTTAGAAACATTATTGAATCTAGAAGCGGCAGACAAGATCGATCCTCAAAAACGTTCTTCTCCTCCTAACCGTGAACTCTGGGCACAAGGTACAGGTAACATTATTTCGGGCTTAATTGGTGGAATGCCTGTCACCTCAGTGATTGTGCGTAGTTCGGTGAATGCAAATACAGGTGCGCGTAGTAAATGCTCTACCATTATTCATGGGGTATTGTTGCTGCTAGCAGTTTTGTTCTTCGTGCCATTAATGAACATGATTCCTCTATCTGCATTGGCTGCGATCCTCATCCTGACAGGCTTTAAGCTTACCCATCCAAAATTATTTAAACAGCTTTATCAAAAAGGTTGGAAACAGTTTCTGCCTTTTATTATTACCTTAGTTGCAATTTTGCTGACTGATCTTTTAATGGGAATTTTAATTGGTCTATTCACTAGTAGTGCTTTTATTCTCTATGGTAATTTTAATAAAGGTATTCGTGTTTATAGAGAGAAGCGCTTACATGGCGTAGTGACTCGTATTGAACTTCCATCACAAGTAACCTTTCTTAATCGTTCTGCGCTTATTTCAGCATTGGAACATGTGCATAAACACCAACAACTCATTATTGATGCGACTCAATGTGATTCGATTGATCCTGATATCTATCAGGTTATTCAAGATTATCAAAGTGAAACGGCCATTAAACGCCAAGTAAATCTTAAACTGGTCGGGTTCAAACAACACTATCAAGACGTTGATGATGCCGTACTTGATATTGATATTAGTACACATGACTTGCAACAAAAGCTGAGTCCTCAACAGGTCGTCAATTTACTTAAAGAAGGGAACGAACGTTTTGTAAAAAATGAACGTCTTCAACGCGATATTTATCGACAAATTCGTGTGACTGCAGATGAAGGACAGCACCCGATTGCAGCCGTGCTTGGTTGTATGGATTCACGTGCTCCTACCGAAATGATTTTTGATGTGGGTATTGGCGATCTGTTTAGTTTACGAATTGCAGGTAATATTGCTGGGCAAAAAGTATTGGGTTCACTTGAGTTCGCTTGTCAGGCTAAAGGTTCTAAAGTCATCGTTGTTTTAGGACATACCGATTGCGGTGCGGTGACGAGTGCATGTCAATTACGCTTAGAGCAAAAGCAAGTGTCTGATGTGAAGGAAATGCCACACATTCAATATGTGCTTGGGCCATTAATGCATTCGGTTGATAGCGTATATGACATTATGCAGCCACGTGAATTAGGTAATGCTTTTATCAGTCAAGTCACAGCAATGAATGTTCACTACAACATCCAGTATATTATTAATAACAGCAGTGTGCTTAAAGATATGGTGGATCGAGGTGAGATTGTAGTTGTGGGTGCAATTTACGATGTAAAAACAGGGCACGTTCAGTTTCTTGACTAATATGAACTTTCATTAAAAAAGCGCCTTAAATTAAGGCGCTTTTTTGATTATGTGATTAACTCAAAATTACCAGTGTTCACCTGGGAAAATGCGTGCATATGCTTTTTGTGCCCAGTTTAATTTCTCAGTTTTTTGACCTTTTGCTGCATCTGAACTTGGGAATAAACGGAAACCAATCGACATAAACATATTATTGATGCCTGGCGCTACAGAATAAGTCATTGAAGCTAAGCGACCTAAGTTAGTTGCCATACGTTTTGGACGTTTCACAATTGCATAAGCAATTAGGTCAGCAGCCTGCTCAGGTGAAAGTGTTGGTACATATTTATAAATTTTAGTTGGCGCAATCATTGGGGTACGAACCAATGGCATATAAATTGAAGTAATTGCAATTTTGTGTGCATGAACTTCGGCCGATAGACAGCGGCTAAATGCATCAAGAGCAGCTTTAGATGCGACATATGCAGAGAAGCGAGTTGCGTTTGCTAAAACGCCAATCGAGCTAATATTAATAATTTGTCCGTCTTTACGCTGAATCATATGCGGCAAAATATTGAGAACTAGACGAACTGCACCAAAATAATTTAATTGCATTGTGCGTTCAAAGTCATGAAAACGATCATAAGATTCATGTACGGCACGGCGAATAGAGCGACCTGCGTTATTAATTAAAATATCAATGTGATCAACAGTCGCTAAAATTTCTTTAGATACTTGGTCAATCATTTCCATATCGTTGAGATCACATGGAAAAATTGATGCCTTACCGCCACGACTTTCAATATCTGCTTTCACTTCTTCCAAAGTTTCTTGAGTACGGGCAACCAATAAAACATGGGCACCAGCATCAGCAAGTTTATTTGAAATCGTTAATCCGATTCCACTCGAGGCGCCTGTCACTAAAATGACTTTATCTTGTACCTTTTCCTGGAACAGAGCTTCTAATTTTTTATTCACAGCATTTTACCTAAGTAGGGGCAGGGACTATTTATTCCGGTATGTAATTTTTATTTTTTACAACCGTAGGTTCATCCAGATGAACTCATAAATATTGTGCTTATCTTAATAGATGTTTAAAAATTGTCTAGTCTGTAAATATATGAAATTTAACAATTTATTTAGAGTAAAAACTCTAAAATACAATCTTAATCCATTAATTATTTTAGTCCTATAATAAATGAAAAAACAAAAAAGCCTCTATTTCCAGAGGCTTGTTGAATAGTTTAAAAGTTATACAGTTGAAAGTGCTTGTTCTAAATCGGCAATTAAGTCATCAATATGTTCAATTCCAATTGAAAGACGTACCATATCTTCACTTACACCAGCAGATTTAAGTTCTTGTTCATTGAGCTGGCGGTGAGTTGTGGTTGCAGGATGACACGCCAAACTTTTTGCATCACCAATATTGACCAGACGAGTAAATAGCTGAAGGGCATCGATGAATCGACTCCCCCCTTCACGTCCATCTTGCACGCCGAAAGATAAAATTGCAGAAGGTTTGCCTTGTACATATTTTTGAGCAAGTTGATGCTGTGGATGATCTTTTAAACCTGCATAGTTGACCCATTTTACTTTTGGATGAGTCTGTAAATATTCCGCAATTTTTTGGGCATTTTCAGTATGGCGTTCCATTCGCAGATTTAGAGTTTCTAGACCTTGTAAAATCAAGAAAACACTCAGCGGGCTAATAGCTGCGCCCGTATTTCGTAAAGGTACAACGCGAGCTCGGGCTATATAAGCAGCTTCACCTAATGCTTCGACATAATTAACCCCGTGATAACTTGGGTCAGGCGTGTTCAAAACTTTAAAGCGTTCTGGATATTTACCCCAAGGGAATTTACCACTATCGACAATCGCGCCACCAATGCTATTACCGTGTCCACCAATATATTTGGTAAGAGAGTGAATAACGATATCGGCACCATATTCAAATGGTTTTAATAAAGCAGGGGTGGCAACAGTATTATCGACGATAACAGGTACACCATATTCATGTGCAATTTTTGAAATTGCTTCTAAATCGATAATATTTCCAAGCGGATTACCAATCGATTCAACAAAAACAAGTTTAGTTTTATCATCAATTAAATTACGTAAGCTTTCTGGTTGTTGGTAATCAAAAAAGCGAACTTCAATACCTTGTTTTGGTAATGTGTGGGCAAATAGATTGTACGTCCCGCCATATAAAGTTGAAACTGAGGCAATGTTGTCTCCTGCTTCCGTAATGGTTTGGATGGCATAGGTAATTGCTGCCATTCCAGAAGCCAAGGCTAACGCACCAATTCCACCTTCAAGTGCAGCCAGACGTTGTTCAAGTACAGCAGTGGTCGGGTTCATAATCCGGGTATAAATATTGCCCTGAACTTTTAAATCGAAAAGGTCGGCACCGTGCTGTGTATTATCAAATGCATAAGAAGTAGTCTGATAAATAGGGACCGCAACTGCTTTTGTTGTCGCTTCGGGTGAGTAGCCTGCGTGAATGGCTAAGGTTTCATCTTTATAAGTCATGATTACTTCATCTTCGTGAGTTAAATATTGAGCGAGTCTAGCTTAAAAGTTAAATAGAAAATTGCAGAAATTCTGGTTTGTTTTCTAATTTTAGGAATAAAGATAGAAAAATATACGCTGAAACGCTGTATAAATCTTATACATAAACATTTTGCAACTTATTGAAAAAGAAAATTGTTTGATAAATCCGTACGATGGAAATCATAACTTCAAGTCAATGAGGTTTTCAGCGTATAATACGCGCGATTATTTATCGCTTCTGCGATGTATTGGTTTTTCAATTGAGGAGTCCTGCGTGGCCCAATATATTTATACGATGAACCGAGTGTCTAAGATGGTTCCGCCAAAGCGCGAAATCTTAAAAGACATCTCTTTATCATTTTTCCCGGGTGCCAAAATTGGTGTACTCGGTTTGAACGGTGCAGGTAAATCTACCTTGCTTCGTATTATGGCTGGCGTAGATAAAGATTTCTCTGGTGAAGCTCGTGCACAACCTGGAATTAAAATCGGCTATTTAGAGCAAGAGCCGCCACTTGATCCAACTAAAGACGTTCGTGGTAACGTTGAAGATGGCGTACGTGAAGCTTTAGATGCTTTAGAACGTCTTGATCAGGTATTTGCAGAATATGCAGACCCGGATGCTGATTTTGATGCACTTGCGAAAGAGCAGGAAAAATTAGAATCAATCATCCATGCTTGGGATGCGCACAACCTAAACAACCAGCTTGAAATCGCGGCAGATGCCTTGAACCTTCCAGCTTGGGATGCAGACGTAACTAAGCTTTCAGGTGGTGAACGCCGTCGTGTAGCACTTTGCCGTTTATTGCTTTCAAAGCCAGACATGTTGCTTCTTGACGAACCGACGAACCATTTGGATGCAGAGTCTGTATCTTGGTTAGAACGTTTCTTGAAAGATTTCCCTGGCACAATCGTTGCGATTACGCATGACCGTTATTTCTTAGATAACGTGGCCGAGTGGATCTTGGAGCTTGACCGTGGACACGGTATTCCTTACCAAGGTAACTACTCTTCTTGGTTGGAACAGAAAAATGCTCGTTTAGAACAAGAGCAGAAACAAGAAGAATCTTTTGCTAAAGCATTGAAAAAAGAACTTGAATGGGTTCGTTCAAATGCGAAAGGTCAGCAAAAGAAAAACAAAGCGCGTATGGAGCGTTTTGAAGAGCTTAACTCTAAAGAATTCCAGCAACGTAATGAAACGTCTGAAATCTACATTCCACCTGGCCCTCGTTTGGGTAATAAAGTTGTGGAAGTGGAAGGTATCAGCAAATCATTTGACGGCCGCGTATTGTACGAAAACTTATCGTTTACTGTACCTCCAACAGCAATTGTAGGTATTGTTGGTCCAAACGGTGCGGGTAAAACGACTTTATTCCGTATGATGACTGGCGAACAGCAACCTGATACAGGTACTGTGACTTTAGGTGAGTCAGTTAAAGTAGCTTACGTAGGTCAGATTCGTGACACCCTAGACAATAACAAAACTGTTTGGGAAGAAGTGTCTGGTGGTTTAGATATCTTGAAAGTGGGCGATTATGAAATTGCTTCACGTGCTTATATCGGCCGCTTTAACTTCAAAGGTCAAGATCAGCAAAAACGCGTAGGCGAATTGTCTGGTGGTGAGCGTAACCGTTTACAACTTGCGAAAATTTTACAGCAAGGCGCAAACGTTATCTTACTGGATGAGCCATCAAACGACTTGGATATTGAAACTTTACGTGCGCTTGAGGATGCAATTCTTGTGTTCCCAGGTACAGTAATGGTGGTATCGCATGACCGTTGGTTCCTTGACCGTATCGCGACACACATCTTGTCGTTTGAAAATGAACAGCCAGAATTCTACACAGGTAACTATGCAGAATACGAAGCGTATCGTCAGTCACGTTTAGGTGAAGACGCTGTTCAAAAACGTACTAAATACAAAAAAATTAGCGGATAATTTTTGCTAATTTAAAAAAACCAGCCTACGGGCTGGTTTTTTATTTATGAAAAAGCCAATTTACTAAAGGCTTCCTGTAAGCAGCGATCTGCATCAGGATGTCCCTGACTTGCGGCTTTTTGTAACCACTTTTCAGCCTCACTATAATTTTTATCTAGACCAAATTGTCCATTTAGATAACCAATACCCAGTTTAAATGAAGCATCTGGGCTACCACGTAAAGCTGCGCGTAAATAACACCACATGGCATTTCGGTCATTAGGAGTTATATCTAACCAATTTTGCATACGTTCATGATCTTGCTCGGCTAACTCTTCAAAGCGTAAACCTTGTTCAATCTCATCAACTGCTTGCGAATGCATATCAGCGGTTAAGTTCTCAAAAGCAAACAAGTGATTAAGCCCATGCTTGATTGATTTCATATTCATGATAGTTCTCCCTTGTTCCTCAATTTGATTGAATTGACTCACACTTTTAAGCTAGTCCCTTATATTGAAATATTATGTTTTTTTTTGTAAATATAATATAGCGCATTTGGATGAAAACAGATGAGGTTTTAGCTTACATAAAAGTTACATCTGTTTTTACGTATAGTGGAATTACTATAAGAATAGAGTATTCCCAGTTACATCAAGAATTCTTTAAAACTAAAAAATAGTTTTTTATTTAATATAAGAAAATTTATAAATATCAAACAAAAGAAATTTTCTTAAACAAAAACCAGCCTATGGGCTGGTTTTTTATTTTAAGAGTGAATGAATTTATTTATTAAAGTCACCATGCAAATCTGACCAGATTAATGATGGGGCTACTGTAATTACATCAAAGGTCATCGCAAGAGGATACAACGCCATGCGTGTTACACGTTTAAACGGATGTTTCTTGGTTACTTCATATTTTTGTTGTAGAGCGACTGAGTAGGGAGTTGGGAGCTGCTGTTGAATCTTTTGATTATCTGCTTTTTGATAAATCTTTCCTTTAAAGCGGATTATGGTGAAAGGGTAGAAAACTTGTTTTTGATTTTCCATCGCCATAAATTGATTTTTAAACCCTAATGTATTTAAAAGTTCTTTTTGTTTTTCATCTATTTGATAAGTAGGAATATTATAACGAATCGTTATCTCGCCATGAAAATGAGTAGAATCATCCATCTCAAGTACAAGCGGTGATGGTGTCTTTAAAGTTCTCTGTTCTGCTGGAATACTTTTGATAATATTTAAAAGGTTTGAGCTACCGTCAGTCATTAAATAGTTATAGTCTTTCCCCACAAATACAAAACCTTGTTCTTGGTCATTTTTAACTGTTTGACCTAAGGCAATAATTTGATCATTTTTTAAAACGGTGGTTTTAATTTCAGTTGTTTCATTTGGCAAAGCAGTGGACAATAGATTCGTTGCGCAGCCTGTTAGGCCAAGGCAAAGGGTTAATATCGATATAGAAAAAAGCTTGTACATAATGATTACTCAAAAGAAATTATTTTTGTCTCGTACAGCGTGAGACTAAGTTCTAAATTAAAAAATGGGAATTTATGAATCGAGGTTTTGTAATTTTATTACATACCTACTGCCTGTTATAGTGGCTCTGTTCAACTTTTTAGTTTAATGGTGCGCTTTTGCCACGTTCCGCCGTTTTTGTGTCTATCTTGTTTAGTTTGCTCATATTCCAAAGTTTATGGAATGTGGCGGCAGCATTTTGCATGCATGAAAATCAGGAAAAAGCATTACATCATTTTGGGCATCATACGGCTTTGAATGTATATCAGGCTTCACCTCATGCTCATAGTGAACAAAGCGATAAGGTAAACACTTCTCATAAAGCACCTTTAAACTTGCAAGATCATCATGACCATTTACCAACATGTTTTCATGTGGTGATGACTGAAGTTGAAAAACAAGCTCAGGCGCCTGTAGTGCATGTACATGAGCTTTCGCAAATTTATCACTGGTCAAATTCTTATCAGTCTCCGCATCTCGGTGCTCTGAAACCGCCTCCTGTTTTAACCCCGCTATAGGTGGGGTAGCCAAAAAAAGCCCACCGCATCTTATATTCATTGCGGGGCTAAAACATGTCTTTTATTTTTCAAAATCAGGTGAGCCTTGGTTGCTCATCACGTAATAACGTTAAGTTAACGTTAAAAAAAGCTGTAACGTTCTCAAGCCTGTCTATTATTGCCATGCTATTGGTTGGACAAGTAACGATGGCTCAGTCTGAGATTCAACAAGAACATTCTATCCAAAAAGCAGCGTTTAATTTTGAACAGGCACTGGCACAAGTTCAAAGCTATCAAAGTCAACAAGGCACTTGGCAAGCACAGCAGCAAATGGCTGAGGCTAATTTAAAGCAAAGTCATTTATGGGCCAACCCAAGTCTTTCCATTGAGCAAACAGGGTTCCAAAGTGATCAAGAAAAAGAACTTGCGATAGGTATTTCTCAGCCTTTAGATATTTTTGGACAACGTAAGGCTGCACAAAATTTAGCAAAAGTGGAAATATCAAAAATTGATTTGGCTGAGCAGCGTTATAAAGTTGAACTTGAATTAATTGTTAAATATTTCTGGTCACAAGTGGCTTTGCTTGAGCTTGAAAAGTCTCTTGTTGGAGAACAGCTATCCGTCAGCCAAGAAAATTTACAAGCATCGGAAAAACGTTATCAAGCAGGCAGTATTGCACAAGTTGATGTAGATCGAGTGCGGATGTCTCACTTGGAAAATCAGCGTTTGTATCAACAGGTCGATTTAAAACTTCAAGTTGCGAAACAACAGTTGGTGAACTTATGGGGAGGTG
>Ga0209795_10001989_pt1 | contig 11888 bp, 9 predicted proteins | sample AgamicOrMarz_FD_187166 | JGI IMG/M metagenome (GOLD analysis project Ga0209795, IMG submission 187166) | Agave microbial communities from Guanajuato, Mexico - Or.Ma.rz (SPAdes) (version 2) | ecosystem: Host-associated > Plants > Phyllosphere > Phylloplane/Leaf | place: Guanajuato, Mexico...
ACAGCCGATGTTTGTTTTACCAACTGTACGAGGCCCAAGGGAAGCTGGGTCTGGTAATACAGCCTTCAAGAACTGAAGAGGGATGATTTGTTTACCTTCAAATTCAATTGGCTCGATAGAAGTCATACCTACATTTTCAAGTGCTTTTAGGTGTGTAAGATAGCTTTGGCCAAATGTCATGAAGAAACGGATACGCTTAAGTCCTGGGATGTTTTCAGCAAGAGACTCAAGCTCTTCATGGTAAAGCAAATACATATCTTTTTCGCCAACTTCAGCGAAGTTATAAACGCGTTTGATTTCCATTGGCTCTGTTTCGATCCATTCGCCATTTTCCCAATAACGTCCGTTAGCAGAAACTTCACGGATATTGATTTCAGGGTTGAAGTTTGTTGCGAAAGGATAGCCGTGATCGCCGCCGTTACAGTCAAGAATGTCGATATATTCAATTTCGTCGAAGTAATGTTTTAATGCATAAGCAGAGAATACTCCTGTTACACCTGGGTCAAAGCCGCTGCCTAAAAGGGCTGTGATTCCGGCTTTTTCAAAACGCTCACGGTATTCCCATTGCCATTTGTATTCAAATTTTGCCGTATCTTCTGGCTCATAGTTTGCTGTATCCATATAGTGTGTCTTTGTTGCAAGACAAGCATCCATGATGGTTAAATCTTGGTATGGTAATGCTAAGTTCATTACGATATCTGGTTTGACTTCATTAATTAACGCGATTAACTCATCTACATTATCTGCATCAACCTGTGCAGTTGTAATTTTTGTTTTGCCGCCATCAAGTTTTGCTTTTAATTCATCACATTTTGATTTTGTACGGCTTGCGATACAAATTTCTTCAAATACTTCACTGTTTTGAACACATTTATGGACAGCAACAGATGCTACGCCGCCAGCCCCGATAATTAGCGCTTTTCCCATTTTCATTTCTCCTAACCTAATAGATTTTTTTAAAGGCACAACTAAATTCCGTAACAACAAAAAAAGCAAGTGCAAAACGCAGGAATTAATTGCGCACAACACTTGCTTTGATATATTCAATATTAAAAATCAAGTATATCCATGACATAAGGTCATATCTATACTCTACCAAGTCATCAGACACCATGGCAGAAAGCTTTTTAATATTCAAAATATATCATTTTAGGATCAGAGTCTATATAGCAAATAATCACTTTTACCACTCTTATTGACCGTTTCACAAGTTGTGTGCATGTGCACTGGTTGTAAAGTAACCAACTTATAAAATTTGAGCTTTTAACTCAATCAATAAGGCAACCAAAGTTGCCAATCGGCAGTTGACCCGGCTGTCCGTATGGCCTTAACTTCCTATGGAAGTGGTCAAGGTTATCTGCTTGGAAAGATCCAGATATATTGAATATTTGCTTTCCAAAAATCATGCTACTTCATAATAGCAGTACTTAAATATAATGGCAAGAGAAAAATAAAAAAAATAAATAAAAAAGCTGGGCACCAATCAGATTATCTTATTTTGCCCGATGAACCGTAAGTTTAACCTTGTTTGTTTCACACATAAAGGTAGAGAGGTGTACAGGTTCATCAGCTAAATTAAATGAAATCTTTAAAATTTTAAAGAGATTAGCCCCAATATCGCACTCCAGCCATTTAGCGTAGTCTTTTGTGGCACCAATAACATCAATAATTTTGTCATTACTGACAATCTCGGTTTGGTAATCGTTTAAAAGAATTTTATATGTTGATTCATTTCCAACAATTTTCTTTTCTAGATCTGGGAATCGAATTAACGAGAAATGGGCAATATCATAAAAAAGAGGACGATCATTTACATACATTAGCCGCTCAAGTTCCAAAATTGGGCTTCCTTCCTCAACATTAAGATATTCTGCTATTTCTTCAGTTGCAGGGATGACCTCACTTTTTAAAATTCGAGAATTAGGGGTCATGCCCAGCTGATGACTGAACTCTGAGAACCCGCTTACAGAAATCAACTCGTTATGAAACTTTTTTGAGGTAACATAAGTTCCTCTCCGTGGAATACGTGTTAATGTTCCGTCCTTTACCAACTCCTCAATTGCTTTTCGGATGGTAATCCGACTTACGTTATAAATTTCACAAAGTTCAGCTTCAGTTGGTATTTGTTCATCTGGTTTATACTTACCTTGCTGGATATCATTTTTCAACATTTGCCTTATTTGCATATAGAGTGGCTGGGGGGTAGAAGGATTTAAATTCATTACTTGCTTCATCCTTATCCGTCAATAAATTATAGTATCTATTATACATCGAGAGCCCAGTCCTAGTCACCATGCACCGAAATATCGAATCGTTTTTGCAGCCGTTTCCGTACCTAACTGTAAACATTCGTTAATGGTACAGCCTTTCAATATTCCATAAATAAAACCTGAAATAAAGGAATCCCCTGCCCCCATTGTATCGACTACATTCTCTTCTATTACACCAAATTGGTGAAATTGTTGACCATCATAGGCAAGAGAGCCATTTTCGCCTAATGTTGCCACAGCAACTTTTGAGCCGAGGTTTTTAATTTCCTTTAAATACTGACGTATATAGGCATCATCTTCTGTATAGGAAAAAAAGGCATAATCGACAAACGGTGGTAAGGTTTTTACCAGGGAATCATTTAACTGGTTTGAAAAATCAAATGAGGTGAGCAGCCCCATTTCTTTAAATGCAGGATAATATTGCTCCACATGTCCCCAAATTCCAGCATGTACGCATTTGTGTGTTCCGATAAAAATAATTTCCTCCGGCGTTAAGGTGAAGTCAGCCATTACACCTTCATCGTATTCTCCGAATTTGCGATCATTTCCGACTAATTCAACATAGGTAATAGCCGTTTTTCCTTCCTTTTGAGAAAGATGAGTAGTATCTACACCCTTGTTTTGGATAGCACGAATCATATCCTTACCGTATGAATCAGCCCCAACCCAGCCAATATAGGACGATTCAGCACCTAAACCTTTTAAATAGACAGCGACATTGACTGGATTTCCTCCAGGATAGGCCTTCCCGTTTGCCTGATAAACATCCATGCAGTTATCTCCGACAGCAGCTATTTTCATTGCTATATCCCCACTTTTCCTTTTTTAAGAAGAAACGAGCACTACGAGTAGTGCTCATTCATCATTTTTAATATTCCATTTGGCGATAGTATCTTCTAAGCTCTAACGAATGGTTCCGTTCACGCTCAAGATAAACACTGATTCTGCTTAAGACGGACCAATTAATGCTAACAGCAAAGTGTTTTCTAAATTCCTCGCTGATCCCTTCCATCTCAAAATCCTTTGTATCAATAATCGTTACATTCTTTGTTATATTCTCAACAAATCTTTCTACACGGTCCATAAGAGGCCTTGTTTCATCTTCTCCCTTTAGTAAAATCACACTTGTATCTTCGACGACCAGTTCAAGCGTACCGTGGAAAAACTCAGCAGCATGAATGGATTTTGCATGGATCCATTGCATTTCTTCTAAAACACACATCGCATAGCAATAAGTATTCCCCCACAAATTACCGGAACCCACCATCATATGATAATCAGTATCTTTATGTTTGATCGCAAATTCCTCTGCTTTTTGATCAAAAGATTTAACAGCATTCAGAATGGCACGTGGGAGTAAATTAACTTCCTTCGTAAATTGCTCATATTGAGGAAATTCATCATGGTTATACATAAATCGGAAGATAACCATGTAGAGAAGCAGATAAAAAGTATCAAAAGAATGTTTTTCTGATCCTGTAGTTATACAATAGTCGACCATTTTTGTTAATGGTGTATTCTGCTCTGCTACTAAAGCAATGGTTGTGGCTCCCTTTTCTTTACAATACTCGGCAGCTGCAAGGGTCTCTTTCGTTGTTCCGGAAACAGAGGTAAAGATACAAACCGAATCTTTACTAAAATGCTTATGGTTCATAACCATAAACTCTGCTGCAATTTCTGCGTGAACGTCAATCGTAGAGTTTGATTTTAGAATATACTCATAGGGATACATCATAGCAATGGTTCCGCCTGCACCGATAAGAAAAATGTTCTTGTAGCCTTTTTGGCAGATTTCATCGACAAAACCTTCAATTTCCCCTCTAAATGCAAGGCCCTCTTTTTCAACAAGCTTAAGGAATAATTCTTCATCAAATTTCAACATGGTCTTGATTCTCCTTTTGTGTGGTGGTCAAACTATTTGTTATGTCTTGTATTATAATTAGATATAATAAATAGTGCAATGTGTTTTTTAGAAATAGGAAGTTAGTATAGTGGAGCTAACTTCCTATTATTCAGGTCATGCTACTACATCATTGCCCTTTTTAGTTGCAGACCCATATCTCTTATTCCAGTAAAAGTAAACAGGAAGTCCGGTTGCAATAACAATGAATGCTGCAATCATACCTTGCCAAGGGGCCCAAGTGAAGGTTCCCCAAGCAAGCCATGAGGCACCAAGGATGGCTAAAATAGTTGTTAATTTCCACATTGGCATTCGGTAGATTGGGTTATAATCATCCCGTTTACGGCATTTGTAAACAGCTGCAAAGTCCAAAATATTAATGACAAGCTGAATGAGCGTGAAGTACCCAAGTAAGGCTGTTAAATTACTCATAAATACGAGAATACAAGCATATGTAACCTGAATAATAATAGAAAAACTAGGAGTTTCATATTTTGGATGAACCTTAGCGAAACGTTGGAAAAATAGGCCATCTTTCGCCATCGCATATTCCAAACGAGGCTGAAACATAATACAGGAGCTTAATGATCCGAGAATAACAATAATGGCAGTAATTGCGACAAAGGAAGAAGCAATATGAGAAAGACCTGGAATATAACTCACTGCCTCTGAAACAGCAGCATTTGAATGGATTAATTTATCAAACGGCATTAAGCCGATGACACAAATGGCAAGCAATGTGTACAAAGCTAGTACAATGAATACCGAGCTAATAAGTGCACGCGGGAGAATTTTTCCAGGATTTTTAAATTCGCCAGCCATAAAACAAATCGCTGCCATACCTGTGTAAGCCCAAGTAGTTGCGGATACGCCTCCGATTAAACTTGTTTTTACAGCTCCATGCGCAGGCACATATGAAAAATTACCAGCTTTCATATACATCAAACCTAAAACAATTACAATAATAAAAGGAATGATCTTAACAGCGGTGATAATAACTTGGAATAGTCCACCCTCTTTTACACTTCGATAATGGATGGAGGTAATGACTAAGATGATCGCAACCCCTAACAACTTACCAGCAATACCAGAAAAGAATGGAAAAAAGGTAGCAAGGTAAGAAACAATTGCTAAAGCCATAATTGAAATAGAAGGGGGATCTAACGCCCAGAACGTTGCCCATCCATATAGGAAGGCAAGAGGTCTCCAACCGGCTTTATTCAGATATACGTAACCGCTTCCATTTTCGGGATAAGCAGTTGATAATTCTGCTAATACCATTACCTGCGGAATTGCGATAAGGCCGCCGATAATCCAGGCTAAAATTGAAATAGAAGGAGTTCCTGCTGCTTTCGCAACATCACCGGATGAGACAAAGATACCTGATCCAACTGTTGTTCCAACCGCAATCGCTAGAGCAGACCAAAAACCTAGTTTTCGTGTAAGAGTGCCATTACTCATAAAGAGTTCCTCCAAATCCAGATTATAAGATTCCCAATTCCTTTATTTTTTCAAATGATTTAATGAATGCATCTTGTGGATTTTGATAATATCTCATTCCCATAATCTCAAGGGTGCAAACTCCTTGGTAATCATATTTTTGAAGACTTGCCAGATAATCTCTCCACTCTAATACACCGTCATCTAGTGCCAAATGAGCATCTGATTGACCGTCACCATCGATAAGGTGGAAATGACATAAATCTGGAAGAATAGAAAAATAATTTTCAGGTGTTTCTTCCGCTAATTGCATGGCCACCGTGTCGATCATTCCTTTTAATGAAGGAGATTGGATTTCCTCAATCATTTTCTTTACTCCTAGTGCATCGGTAATTAAATTGGACTCAAATTTGGTTAATGGTTCCAATGCCAGGGTTATTCCCTCTTTTTCAGCCACTTTGGAAAGTTGGTAAATGGAGTCACTTGTATACTTCCATGATTCCCCTAGTGAAACAGAAAAGTCACCGATTCCTGAAGTAATCAGGACCATTTTGGTCTCAAGCTCTAGAGCAGCATAAATATTCTCAACAAAATAATCGATACTTGACTTTCGCCACTGAGGGTCTAAAGCTGCAAGATTAAAGGGATAAACACATTGTTCGGGAGTATAGCAAACAATCTCCATATTTCTAGACTTAATTTCCTTTTTAATGCTTCTTATACTTTCGATGGCATTGCGATAGACATAGATGTGGGGCTCGCCAGCCCATAATTCAATCTTGTTAATTCCAAGCTGCTCCATACTATCCAGAAAATAATTGAATGGGAAATGTCTAAAAGTGATGTTCATCCCCGCAAATCTCATTTTATCACCTCCTTTTTATATGAAAACGCTTTATTTGTTATGTCTTGTATTATAATTAAACATTACATTAATTACAATAGTATTTTTAGGTATTTTTAAATTAATAGATATAACAGCTTTGGTATTTTTACTACATTAAACAACATGCTTGGAGACAACGGGTAAGTATGCTTTAATTTTAGATAATCTGAACGAAAAGGGTGTAAGATCGGATGGAGATTAAATTAGAGTTTTTTGAAAATTTGAGAGAACCAGGTTACCTGAAGGCTGTGTGGGAAATTCTGTGTGAAAGTGATAATGAATTTTTTCCGCCGCTATCAGCAAGGGGAAGCACCTTTCAAAGTGTTCTTCAACACGAGGGGAATCATGAGGATTTGCCACATTCATACTACGAGGAAATCATTAAGCAGTCGCTCATCTTAGCTTTGAGTAAAGAGAGTGGCAAGACTGTAGGCTTTATGACCTTTAAACATAATTATAGCTGCTCAGAATTAAAGGGATTTTCTCCAGGCAATTATATTACAACGATTTGTGTAAGGAAGAGTGCTCGAAACCTAGGAATTACGCGGCAATTTTATAAGATGATTCAATCAGAACAGATTCCATCCCAATTAAGAATGCCTTTTCTGTCAACGAGAACATGGTCCACAAACAGTTCGCATCTGCATATTTTGGAGACACTAGGTTTTGAAGTATGTGCGAGACTAATTGATCATCGAGGTCAAGGTATTGATACGATTTACTTGGCCAAGAAAGTCCGTTATAAATAAAAAGGGAGGAACTAAAACTCTATGTCTCAGTTCCTCCTTTTTGTTTTATTACCATTCTCTAGGCTGATATTGAAGATCATGGAACAATTGCTCTTTTTCCTTTTTTGTTAAATCCCGCCACTGGCCAATCGGCAGGTTTCCTAAATGGATATTCATAATCCTTGTCCGTTGCAGTCTGGCGACCTCATAGCCTAAGGTGGCACACATCCGGCGGATTTGCCGGTTGAGTCCCTGGGTTAGGATGATTTGAAAGACATACTTCGAAAGCTGTGTTACTTTGCAAGGAAGTGTCTTGGTATTTAATATCTCCACTCCCGCAGCCATTTTCTTTACAAATTCAGCTGTAATGGGCTTATTAACAGTAACAATATATTCTTTTTCATGCTTATTTTCTGCCCGGAGAATTTCATTTACAATGTCGCCATCATTTGTCAGCAGAATTAGTCCGTCTGAGTCCTTATCCAAACGGCCAATATGGAAAATCCGCATAGGGTGATTTACAAAATCAACTATATTCCCCTTGATATGCCTCTCGGTTGTACTCGTAATCCCTACAGGTTTATTTAATGCAAGATAAACGTATTCTTTCCTTACCTTAACAGGGTTTCCATCTATCCGAACCTGGTCCCCAGGTTCAACCTGGCTGCCCATTTGAGCCACCTGGCCATTAATCGTGACCCTGCCTTCGCTAATTAACTTATCTGCCCCACGTCTAGAGCTCTTACCCGACTCACTAATAAACTTATTAATCCTCATACTAACCACAACCTTCAGTGGAATTGTCTGATTAAGAATAACCTAATTCACCGGGTCATTTCAAGGTACCCTTGTAGGTGCCTGTCACCATAACTCCTATTTGCACATTAAAATCGTAGTCTCCCTCTTAAGGTAGAAATGTCGAAAATCTTCGTTGGTTGGATCAACGTTTAATAAAACTTAATTAATTTTACAAAATAATCTCCATAACTGACGGAATTATTTGGTCTAAAATGTTAGTTTTAGCATACTAACACAATGGGGGGAGGTTCTATGAAAAAAATTGATCGTGCTGTTAAGTCTCTTTTTTTCACTAGCGAAACGGAAACAAGTACCACAATCCAGTTCATAATCTTTAATAAAAAAACAAATACCCTTGCCTTTTATAGTGGAGGTACATTAGTTAGAACTTTTAGAGTAGCAACAGGAAGAGTTAGTACATATACCCCGGAAGGGACCTTTAAAATAGTTAATAAGGAAAAAATCGGCTTTATTATAAAAAGAATATCCAGGGAGGTGCCCAAAATAATCCACTCGGAAATCGCTGGTTGGGCTGGATGCGAGGGGTACATATGGTACGACGTATGAAATCCATGGAAATATCAATGAGAGTTCAATTGGGCGATATGCCAGTTCTGGCTGTGTAAGAATGCACAATGCCGAAGTAAGATGGCTGTTTGATCGGGTGAATACGTATACAACCGTTATCATTTTGAGTTCAGGAAGCAGCTTTGATGCAATCGGAAAGGCCAATGGTTACCAGGTAAGTGTGAATGCAAGCTGCAGTCTTAGTAATCCGGCAGGAATTGATATCCCTAATGGCTGGGTGAAATACATTCATAGTTGGTACTTCCTTTATGTTAGTAAAGAAATGGCTGAGAATTCAATTATGGATTGACATTCTGGCATCTGGCTACTCTATTAAATATGACCTGCCCACTATATGTGAAGGCAGGATTTTTTATGATTTTTTTATGTTTGGAGGTATGTGTAAACTTGTATACAAACACGTAAACCTAAAATGTTTACATGTGTACTTTGACGTACACAATCAACGTTTACGTGTAAACAAAGTGGTATACATGTTGATATAACGGGATGTGTGCAACCTTGTTTTCATGTATACGCAGATGTAAACATCCTTATTGAATATACTTTATTTCTTTTTAATGGTCGCATCGGAGAATTAATAAACCAGCACTAAATCCAATTAAGTGAGTAAGGGAATAAAAAATATATTTTGCTAATAGAACAATTAAAAAGGTCCGGCTGGATGATAATGAGAAAAAAGTATTTCCTTGATTTAAAAGGTGTCATGGTAACAAAGTTATTAACAGTTCAAGGGAATAAATATTATTTTGATTCAAGCAGCGCCATGACGGCAGGCAGGGGTGATGGTAGAGGGAAGAGGTATTACTTTGACATTAGCGGAGTCATGCAAACGTGATGGCTTAATGAGAACAATCATAATCAAACATGAGCAGTGAAAACCGGCTTGTATGAAGAAGGCGGAAGTATGTATTATTTCGATCAATCAGGAGTTATAAAAAGGGACTGGGTTGAAGAAAATGGAAAATGGGACTTTCTTGATCGAACAGGTGTCAGGCAAGCAGGTTGGATTAATGAAAGCTGCAAGTAGTATTACATTACTACAAACCGTGAATTGAAGTCGAATATTAATAATCCTGGCAATATTAATCAATCTGTGAGCTTAAGTATGCAAAAAGATATCGGAGATTTCAGTCACTTAGATGGGATAGGCTGGGTGAAAAATAAGTATAACTGGTACCTCCTTTATGGTTAGTAAAGAAATGGCTGAGAATTCAATTATAGATTGGCATTCTAGCACTTGTCTTCACTATTCCGTTATAGATGACCTACCTCACCATATATGAAGGAGGGATTTTTTATGGGAATTTTTTATGATTAACAGGATATGTAAACTTGTATACAAACACGTAAACCAAATCGTTTACAAGTATACTTTAACGTAAACACCCAAAGTTTACTTGTACACTTTTTGTATACATAGAGTAAACATATTAGTGCACATGTATACAAAGTCGTGAACATGTTGATATAACAGGATGTAAACTCTATTCGTTTTCTTGTTTACACATTTGTAAACTTCATTGCCAAATTGCACAAAATATTTACTATACCTCCTTTATTTCTTTTGAAAAGTCCCATTGGAGAATCAATAAGCAGCACTTAACTCCAGTTAATAACCATCAAATAAAATTTCTCCTAGACATTTATGATAGAGAAGCAGTAGCTTGAAGCTTTTAGAGTGGCAATAGGGAGGTAGTTCCTACATCCCTGAAAAGCCCTTTTAAAAGGCTATTCTGCAAAATGAACTCTGAAAACGGACTTGCTATGATAGATGTTAAAGATACTACTTTGATCAAACGGGTGTCATGAAAACAGACTTGGTTGAAGTGAGAGGTAATAGACATTAAAAAGGAAACCAAGAGTATGTATCTTCTATCATTTAGATGGAACAATTGGTTGCTGAAGAATAATTATGCATAGGTATGATCTTTATGTAAGTTAAGAGTAGGCTGAGAATTCGGTTTTGGACCAACATACTGGTGCCTCTCCTTCTCCCTTTCATTTTTAATATCCTTCAATCATCTAATGAAGGTAGTTTTTTTGAGAGAGTTTTTATTTTTTAGAAGAATATGTTTACCTATTTGCAAACAGTTAAACAAAAAATGTATACAAGTACACATAATAGTAAACTTTCGTTGTTTACTTGTGTACGGTATGTATACATTGTGTTTACGAATATGTATACTTGTACGCAAAACGGTATACACGTTGGTGTAAAAGGATGTGAACAATGTTTGTAATTCTTGTTTACACAAAAGTGTACATTGTTGGTAAAGTTTACAAAATGTTTACTTTTTTACACTTTCATTTCTGTTCTAATAGTCCCATTGAAGAATCTATTAATTTGCTATAGTCTTATAGATACAGAGATTTAATACATAAAACTCTTAAAACTGAAAGGGAATGATATATAAATGACTAAGTCAAGAGTTGCAGCAATTGATGTAGGTAATGACTCAATTAAGGCTATTTTCGGAGAATTAGAATACGAATTGAATATTCCTAATATAATCGCCCGTGATACAGAGGATCGTCCTGTTATCGGAATTGAAGAGCTTGATAACAAAAATCCACTAGATGGTATTCATATCAAGGTCCATTCCCCTGCCCTCAAAGAGAATAATGTCATTTACCGTGTCGGTAATTTAGCAACCAAAACAGATAATGCAACTGAATTAGATCCAGGAAGCAGCAAATCAGAAGAAGACCAAACACTAATCATGCTTCTTGCCACATTAGCATTGGATGCTGTACAACAAACTAGTTTTCCAAAAGTGAAGAATGTAATTGATGCTTCTTATACATTGGGAACTGGCCTCCCTCTTCGTGAAGTAAAGGAAGGTAAGGATGCAGGTTACCGCTCAAGATTGGTTGGAAATGTCCACCAGGTTGAATTTTTGGTAACACCGAAATACCAAGGAATAAAGGTTAATATTAAATTTAATGAAGTAAAGGTTTATCCAGAAGGGTTTGCTGCTTATATTAATCTAGTAATGGACAACAATTTAAAGATCATTAACAAAGATCTAATCGATAAGCGCATCTTAATTCAAGATATTGGCGGATTATCAACTGATATCGCTGTGATTAAAAATCGAAATGTAGATGATGATAAGGCGCAAGGTTTTAACCTTGGGGTTTCAGAATCATTAGAAGCCATTCGTGAGGAAATCCGCATAAAGCACGGTGTTGAACTCGACAGCCGCCGTGATGTTGTTGAGATCATTACTAGAAAAAATGATCGCAATCATATTATGGTTAAAGGAAGCCGGACA
>Ga0209795_10001991_pt1 | contig 11879 bp, 19 predicted proteins | sample AgamicOrMarz_FD_187166 | JGI IMG/M metagenome (GOLD analysis project Ga0209795, IMG submission 187166) | Agave microbial communities from Guanajuato, Mexico - Or.Ma.rz (SPAdes) (version 2) | ecosystem: Host-associated > Plants > Phyllosphere > Phylloplane/Leaf | place: Guanajuato, Mexico...
CATCCCGAACTCAGCAGTGAAACGATGCATCGCCGATGGTAGTGTGGGGTTTCCCCATGTGAGAGTAGGTCATCGTCAAGATTAAATTCCGAAACCCCAATTGCGAAAGCAGTTGGGGTTTTGTTTTGCCTGCGAGAAATGTGTCCGCTTGATTTCTATGCAACAGCCCGGGGCATGGCTATTATGCGGGCCTCATTGTGAGGCGATACCTGCATGCTGACGTTGTTGAATCTACTGAAGGATGGACGATTCCATTCCGGACAGGACCTGGGTGTTGCCCTGGGAATAAGCCGAAGTGCTGTATGGAAGCAGCTACAACAGCTAGAAGCTGAACTTGGCCTGTCGATCCATAAAGTTCGCGGTCGCGGATATCAATTGTCGACGCCTCTGACGCTCCTTGATCCTCTGGAAATAACCAGGAAGATGCCTCAATGGCCGGTGCGTGTGTTCGACTCTGTTGACTCGACAAATGCCGAAGCTCTGCGCTCCATCAGTGACGGCGCCGCCGCGCCGTTTTTGGTGCTCGCGGAGCGACAATTGGCAGGCCGTGGTCGTCGAGGTCGTAAGTGGGTAAGCCCATTTGCAGAAAATCTTTATTACAGCCTTGTACTCCGCATCGAAGGCGGCATGCGTCAGCTTGAGGGATTGAGCCTTGTTGTTGGCTTGGCGGTGATGCAGGCCTTGCGAAACACCGGTGTGCCCAATGCCGGTTTGAAGTGGCCCAATGATGTTTTGGTGGGTAACAAGAAAATAGCTGGCATTCTGCTCGAACTCGTCGGCGATCCGGCGGATGTGTGTCATGTTGTATTGGGTATAGGAATCAACGTGAATATGCAGGTTGCCGATGAGGTCGACCAGCAATGGACTTCTATAAAACTGGAGTCAGGCAAAGCCTGCGATCGCAATGCTCTGGTGGTTGAATTGAGTAATCAACTCAAGACTTATATCCATAAACACCAGCTCAACGGGTTCGCGAGTCTGCAGGCAGAATGGGCGGAAAATCATCTGTGGCAGGGGCGCTCCGTGTCGTTGATCGCGGGTAACAGCCGTATCGATGGAGTAGTGCTCGGGATTGATAACCAAGGCGGGTTGCGCTTGATTGTAGATGGTGTCGAAAAGGCCTTTAGTGGCGGAGAGCTCAGCCTGAGGTTGCGTGATGATTCTTGAGCTTGACTGCGGCAATAGCTTTATAAAATGGCGCGTGCTGGATGCGTCGGCCAGCGAGCTGGTCTCGGAAGGAGTTGTAGATTCCAATCAGGCTTTGCTTGAGAGCCTACGCATCATAAAGTCACTCTCGCTGCGCAAGTGTCGTTTGGTAAGCGTCAGGACCAACGAGGAAACCAGTGCTTTAACCGAAATGCTTGAGCGCGAGTTCAGTATTCCTATCTCGTGTGCGAAGCCCGCTCGCGAGATGTCTGGTGTTCGAAACGGCTACGAAGACTATGAGCTTCTGGGGCTTGATCGCTGGCTGGCGATGCTTGGCGGCTTTCACCTGGCTGCCGGGAGTGCTTGTCTGGTTCTCGACTTCGGTACCGCGGTTACTGCCGATTTTGTGGGGCCTGACGGTGAGCATCTCGGTGGGTTCATTTGTCCAGGCATGCCTTTGATGCGAAACCAGCTTCGCACCCATACCCGTAAAATTCGTTATGGTGATGAGGCGGCAGAGCGCGCCCTTTCCAGTCATGTCCCGGGGCGTACCACCGTGGAAGCGGTGGAGCGCGGTTGTTCTTTGATGCTGAGGGGCTTTGTTCTCACTCAATTAGAGCTGGCTCGAGCGTACTGGGGAGAGCAATTCACCGTCTTTATTACGGGAGGGGATGCCGAGTTGGTTAAAGGCGTCGCGCCTGACGCCAGGGTCGTGCCCGACCTGGTTTTTGTCGGCTTGGCGATGGCGTGTCCCTTGTCCTGAGGTTTATATGCGTTGGTTGTTCCTGCTCCTAGTGGTTCTCAATGTTTTTTACTATGTCTGGCATCAGCAGGAAGCGCCCTTGCGAGCCAAAGATGTAACGCCCCTTAGTCTGTATCGCGGTGCGCAGCAGGATATCCGTCTACTGAGCGAAACTGCTGGTGAAAGCGGGAGAGGGCAGGTGGTGCCGCGTCAGCAGTGTCTCTTCGTTGGTGGATTTTCTGAAGAGGATTCAATTGCCAGGTTGCAACAGCGCTTGGTGGCGATGAAGGTCAATGCTCAATCCGTGCCGAAAGCTGCTGCAGGAAGCGGTTACTGGCTTGCAGTTGCGCCGGATGGCCAGCCTTTGTTGGGCGATCAGCAGTTGCAAAACCTTTCCAAGGAATTCAATGGGTTAAAACATAAAATAATGCTGTGCGAAGGGGTTGCACCTGCTCAATAGTTTGCATAGAATGGCGCCCGCTCCACAGCGAACACCTTAAACGGGATTCGAAGTGAAGCGTGTCAACGCAGCTAACCTCAGGTTTTTAAATGAGAAAATGCTTGACAGGGGTTTGGCATGATATAGAATGCCGGCCTGATTAGGAGGGGTTCCCGAGCGGCCAAAGGGATCAGACTGTAAATCTGACGTCTACGACTTCGAAGGTTCGAATCCTTCTCCCTCCACCAGATTTAAGCGTGAGCTGCAGGCTCCGCGGGTATAGTTTAGTGGTAGAACCTCAGCCTTCCAAGCTGATGATGCGGGTTCGATTCCCGCTACCCGCTCCAAGTTTGCAGGTTGTGCAAAAGGGTTTTGCTCTTGTAGCTCAGTTGGTAGAGCACACCCTTGGTAAGGGTGAGGTCAGCGGTTCAAATCCGCTCAAGAGCTCCATATAACAAGGCAGATATGAAAATATCTGCCTTTGTTTTAATGGTTGATATTGTTTGTCTAATTTCTTCTGTAGAGGGTGATATCGATGGCTAAGGAAAAATTTGATCGTTCCCTGCCCCACGTCAACGTTGGGACCATTGGTCACGTTGACCACGGTAAAACCACTCTGACTGCTGCTCTGACTCGCGTCTGCTCCGAAGTTTTCGGTTCGGCCGTCGTTGAATTCGACAAGATCGACAGCGCACCAGAAGAAAAAGCTCGCGGTATCACCATCAACACCGCTCACGTTGAGTACAACTCGACTATTCGTCACTACGCTCACGTTGACTGCCCAGGTCACGCTGACTACGTGAAGAACATGATCACCGGTGCTGCCCAGATGGACGGCGCGATCCTGGTTTGCTCGGCCGCTGATGGTCCGATGCCACAAACCCGTGAGCACATCCTGCTGTCCCGTCAGGTAGGCGTTCCGTACATCGTGGTTTTCCTCAACAAGGCTGACCTGGTAGACGACGCTGAGCTGCTGGAACTGGTTGAGATGGAAGTTCGTGACCTGCTGTCGACCTACGACTTCCCAGGCGACGACACTCCGATCATCATCGGTTCGGCTCGTATGGCGCTGGAAGGCAAAGACGACAACGAAATGGGCACCACTGCCGTTCGTAAACTGGTTGAAACTCTGGATACCTACATCCCAGAACCAGTTCGTATGATCGACAAGCCATTCCTGATGCCAATCGAAGACGTGTTCTCGATCTCGGGTCGCGGTACTGTTGTGACTGGTCGTATCGAGCGCGGTATCGTTCGCGTTCAGGACGCTCTGGAAATCGTTGGTCTGCGTGACACCACCACCACCACCTGCACCGGTGTTGAGATGTTCCGCAAACTGCTCGACGAAGGTCGTGCTGGCGAGAACTGCGGCGTTCTGCTGCGTGGTACCAAGCGTGACGACGTTGAGCGTGGCCAGGTTCTGGTCAAGCCAGGTTCGGTCAAGCCGCACACCAAGTTCACCGCAGAAGTTTACGTTCTGAGCAAGGAAGAAGGCGGTCGTCACACTCCGTTCTTCAAAGGCTACCGTCCACAGTTCTACTTCCGTACTACTGACGTGACTGGTAACTGCGAGCTGCCAGAAGGCGTTGAAATGGTAATGCCAGGTGACAACATTCAGATGACTGTTACCCTGATCAAAACCATCGCGATGGAAGACGGTCTGCGTTTCGCTATCCGTGAAGGCGGTCGTACCGTCGGCGCTGGCGTCGTAGCCAAAATCATCGAGTAAGACTTTAAAGTCAGCTTGATGGATTGAAAAAGCCCCCGCTCAGCGGGGGCTTTTTTATTGGGTTGACACCTATCGGGGGCGTCTATAGAATTGCGCCTCCTTTTAACGGGCGTATTGCGCCCGGTGGGAATAGCAGCCGGAGTCTGAAATCCAATGCAAAATCAGCAAATCCGTATCAGGTTGAAGGCTTTTGACCATCGCCTGATCGACCAATCAACCCAGGAAATCGTGGAAACCGCGAAACGTACTGGTGCTCAAGTGCGTGGTCCAATTCCACTGCCTACCCGTAAAGAGCGGTTCACCGTTCTGGTTTCCCCGCACGTCAACAAAGACGCGCGTGACCAGTACGAGATCCGCACTCATAAGCGTGTTCTGGACATCGTCCAGCCAACGGATAAAACCGTTGATGCGCTGATGAAGCTTGATCTTGCGGCCGGTGTGGAAGTGCAGATCAGCCTCGGCTAAGACTCGGTCTTGGTCGTGTAACGCTCTGAAATGGGCGGCCATAGCGGGTGAAAGCCCCGTACACTCATGAGGTTTACAACATGACTATTGGTGTAGTCGGTCGTAAATGCGGTATGACCCGTATTTTCACCGAAGAAGGTGTCTCCATTCCGGTCACGGTCATTGAGATCGAGCCGAATCGCGTCACCCAGTTCAAAACTGAAGAGACCGATGGCTATCGTGCAGTGCAAGTCACTGTCGGCGAGCGTCGCGCTTCGCGTGTAACAGCAGCTCAGGCTGGCCACTTCGCTAAAGCGAACGTTGCCGCTGGTCGCACCACCATGGAATTCCGCCTTGAAGAAGGCGAGTACCAGGCTGGCGATCTGATCAACGCTGAAATCTTCGCCGCTGGTCAACTGGTTGATGTAACCGGTCAGTCCAAGGGTAAAGGCTTCCAGGGTACGATCAAGCGTTGGAATTTCCGCGGGCAAGATAACACCCACGGTAACTCCGTATCCCACCGCGTCCCAGGCTCTATCGGCCAGTGCCAGACTCCTGGTCGTGTATTCAAGGGCAAAAAAATGTCCGGTCATATGGGCGCTGAGCGCGTGACCGTGCAGTCCCTGGAAGTAGTGCGCGTGGACGCTGAACGCAATCTGTTGTTGGTCAAGGGTGCTGTTCCTGGCGCTACTGGCGGCAACCTGGTTGTACGTCCAGCAGCCAAGGCTCGCGGTTAAGGGGAAGCTGACATGCAATTAAATGTAAATGACGCTCAAGCGATCGAAGTTTCCGAACTGACATTTGGCGGCGAATTCAACGAGACGCTGGTTCACCAAGCAGTCGTGGCCTACATGGCCGGCGGCCGTCAAGGTAGCAAGCAGCAGAAGACCCGTTCCGACGTTCGTGGTGGCGGCAAGCGCCCATGGCGTCAGAAAGGTACTGGCCGTGCTCGTGCCGGTACTATCCGTAGCCCAATCTGGCGTGGCGGCGGTACCACTTTCGCAGCTCGTCCACAGGATCACTCCCAGAAGCTGAACAAGAAGATGTATCGCGCAGCAATGCGTTCCATCCTTGCTGAGCTGGTGCGTACTGATCGTCTGGTCGTGGTTCAGGATTTCGCTGTTGAAACTCCGAAAACCAAAGATCTGCTGGGCAAGCTGAACAACATGAGCCTGACCGACGTTTTGATCGTGTCGGACGCTGTTGATCAGAACCTGTACCTGGCTGCTCGCAACCTGCCGCACGTAGATGTACGTGATGTGCAAGGTTCCGATCCAGTTAGTCTGATCGCATACGACAAGGTGTTGATCACCGTGTCGGCCGTGAAGAAATTCGAGGAGCTGCTGGGATGAACCAGGAACGCGTATTTAAAGTTCTGCTTGGCCCGCACGTTTCCGAGAAGGCTACGGTTCTGGCAGACAAGAAAGGCCAGTTCGTTTTCAAGGTTGCTACCGATGCAACCAAGCTGGAAATCAAGAAGGCCGTCGAAAGCCTGTTCAGCGTGAAAGTAGAGCGCGTCACTACCCTGAACGTTCTGGGTAAGAGCAAGCGCACTGCTCGCGGTCTGGGCAAGCGTAATGACTGGAAGAAGGCAGTTATCTCCCTTCAGCCAGGCCAAGATCTCGATTTCAGCAGCAGTGCTGAGTAAGGAAGGGGTGCATCATGGCAATCGTTAAATGCAAACCGACTTCCCCTGGCCGCCGTTTTGTGGTCAAGGTGGTCAACCAGGAGCTGCATAAAGGCGCTCCTCACGCACCGCTGCTCGAGAAAAAATCGAAGTCTGGTGGTCGTAACAACAATGGCCGTATTACCACTCGTCACATCGGTGGTGGTCATAAGCAGCATTACCGTATGGTCGATTTCCGTCGCAACGACAAAGATGGCATCGTCGCCACTGTCGAGCGTATCGAATACGATCCAAACCGTACTGCTCACATCGCACTGCTGTGCTACGCAGACGGCGAGCGCCGCTACATCATCGCCCCTAAAGGCGTGAGTGCTGGCGACCAGCTGATCGCAGGCGCTCTGGCTCCAATCAAGCCAGGCAACGCTCTGCAACTGCGCAACATTCCAGTCGGTTCTACCGTACACGGCATCGAATTGAAGCCAGGTAAAGGTGCACAGATCGCTCGTTCCGCTGGTGCTTCGGCTCAGCTGATCGCTCGTGAAGGTGTCTACGTGACCCTGCGTCTGCGTTCCGGTGAAATGCGTAAAGTCCTGGCTGAATGCCGTGCGACCCTGGGTGAAGTCTCGAACTCCGAGCACAGCCTGCGTTCGCTGGGTAAAGCTGGTGCCAAACGCTGGCGTGGCGTTCGCCCAACCGTTCGTGGTGTTGCCATGAACCCGGTTGACCACCCACATGGTGGTGGTGAAGGTCGTACCTCTGGTGGTCGTCATCCGGTATCGCCATGGGGCTTCCCGACTAAGGGCGCGAAGACTCGTGGTAATAAGCGTACCGACAAAATGATCGTCCGTCGTCGCAAGTAAATAGAGGGATACGACAGTGCCACGTTCTCTGAAAAAAGGTCCTTTTATTGATCTTCACCTACTGAAGAAGATCGAAGTGGCGGCGGAAAAGAACGATCGCAAACCAATTAAAACCTGGTCGCGTCGTTCGATGATCCTGCCACAAATGGTCGGTCTGACCATCGCAGTACACAACGGTCGTCAGCACGTCCCAGTTCTCGTTAACGAAGACATGGTCGGCCACAAACTGGGCGAGTTCGCCGGTACCCGCAACTATCGCGGGCACGTGGCTGACAAGAAAGCCAAGCGTTAAGGGGTAAGGAAATGGAAGTAGCCGCTAAGTTGTCGGGCGCTCGAATCTCCGCCCAGAAAGCCCGCTTGGTCGCCGACCAGATCCGCGGGAAGAAGGTGGGCGAAGCGCTCAACCTGTTGGCTTTCAGCAGTAAGAAAGCCGCCGAGATCATGAAGAAAGTGCTGGAGTCGGCCGTAGCCAACGCCGAGCATAACGAAGGCGCAGACGTTGATGACCTGAAGGTCAGCACCGTTTTCGTCAACGAAGGGCGTTCGCTGAAGCGCATCATGCCACGTGCCAAAGGCCGTGCTGATCGCATCGTCAAGCGGTCTTGCCATATCACTGTCAAGGTTGCTGACAAGTAACGGAGTCGAAGAGATGGGTCAGAAAGTACATCCCATTGGCATTCGCCTGGGAATCGTCAAGGAGCACACCTCCGTCTGGTACGCAGACGGTCGGACTTATGCGGACTACTTGTTCGCAGATCTGAAAGTGCGTGAGTATCTCCAAGACAAACTAAAAAGCGCGTCCGTAAGCCGTATCGATATCCATCGTCCGGCCCAAACTGCACGCATCACCATCCACACTGCTCGTCCAGGTATCGTTATCGGGAAGAAAGGTGAAGATGTTGAGAAACTGCGTCAGGACCTGACCAAGCAAATGGGTGTGCCTGTGCACATCAATATCGAAGAGATCCGCAAGCCGGAGCTCGACGGTATGCTGGTTGCGCAGAGCGTAGCTCAGCAGCTGGAGCGTCGTGTAATGTTCCGTCGCGCTATGAAGCGCGCTGTACAGAACGCCATGCGCATTGGTGCCAAAGGCATCAAAATCCAAGTGAGCGGTCGTCTCGGCGGTGCTGAAATCGCACGTACTGAATGGTATCGCGAAGGTCGTGTGCCACTGCACACCCTGCGTGCCGACATCGACTATGCCAACTACGAAGCTCACACCACTTACGGTGTGATCGGTGTAAAGGTTTGGATCTTCAAAGGCGAAGTTATTGGTGGTCGCCAAGAAGAACTGAAACCACAAGCACCAGCGCCTCGTAAAAAAGCTGCTAAGTAAGGGGTACGCCAAATGTTGCAACCAAAGCGTACGAAGTTCCGCAAGCAGATGACCGGCCACAACCGTGGTCTGGCACTGCGCGGTAGCAAAGTCAGCTTCGGCGAGTTCGCGCTGAAGTCTGTTGCTCGTGGTCGTCTCACCGCTCGTCAGATCGAGTCAGCGCGTCGTGCTCTGACCCGTCACGTAAAACGTGGCGGCAAGATCTGGATCCGTGTATTCCCGGACAAGCCGATCTCCAAGAAGCCTCTCGAGGTTCGTATGGGTAAAGGTAAGGGTAACGTGGAGTACTGGGTTGCCCAGATTCAGCCAGGCAAAGTCCTGTATGAAATCGAGGGTGTTTCTGAAGAGCTGGCGCGTGAGGCTTTCGCCCTGGCTGCTGCAAAGCTGCCGCTCGCCACCTCCTTTGTTAAACGGACGGTGATGTGATGAAAGCGAATGAACTTCGTGAAAAATCCGCACAGCAGCTGAACGAGCAACTGCTCGGCTTGCTGCGCGACCAGTTCAATCTGCGCATGCAGAAAGCAACTGGCCAGTTGGGGCAGTCTCATCTGCTCTCGCAAGTTAAGCGTGACATCGCTCGCGTGAAGACTGTGCTCAACCAGCAGGCAGGTAAGTGATCATGGCTGAAGCCGAAAAAACTGTCCGTACGCTGACTGGCCGTGTTGTCAGCGACAAGATGGACAAAACCATCACCGTTCTGATCGAGCGTCGCGTAAAGCACCCGATCTACGGTAAATACGTTAAGCGTTCGACTAAGCTGCACGCGCACGACGAAACCAATCAGTGCCACATCGGCGACAAAGTCACTATTCGTGAAACTCGTCCGATGGCCAAGACCAAGTCTTGGGCGCTGGTTGATGTTCTCGAACGCGCTGTGGAAGTCTAAGGGCTAGGGGTCGGAGAAATTATATGATTCAGACTCAATCCATGCTCGATGTGGCCGATAACAGCGGCGCTCGCCGTGTTATGTGCATCAAGGTGCTGGGTGGCTCCCATCGTCGTTACGCTGGTATCGGTGACATCATCAAAGTTACCGTGAAGGAAGCAATTCCTCGCGGTAAGGTGAAAAAAGGCCAAGTGATGACTGCTGTTGTAGTCCGCACTCGTCACGGCGTACGTCGTGCTGATGGCTCCATTATCCGCTTTGATGGCAACGCTGCTGTTCTTCTGAACAACAAGCAAGAGCCGATCGGCACCCGTATCTTTGGGCCAGTGACCCGTGAACTTCGTACTGAGAAGTTCATGAAGATCGTCTCGCTCGCCCCAGAAGTGCTGTAAGGAGATCCGACATGCAAAAGATTCGTCGTGACGACGAGATCATCGTGATCGCCGGCAAAGACAAAGGTAAGCGCGGTAAGGTGCTGAAGGTTCTTGCTGACAACCGTCTGGTTGTTGGTGGTCTGAACCTGGTCAAGCGTCATACCAAGCCTAACCCGATGTCGGGCGTACAGGGCGGTATCGTCGAGAAAGAAGCGCCACTGCACGCTTCCAACGTCGCCATCTTCAACGGCGAAACCAACAAGGCTGACCGCGTTGGTTTCAAAGTAGAAGACGGTAAGAAAATTCGTGTCTTCAAGTCGACCCAAAAAGCGGTTGATGCTTGAACACTGCTAGGTAGAAGACCATGGCACGACTAAAAGAGATTTACCGGAAGGAAATCGCTCCGAAACTTAAGGAAGAACTTAAGCTTTCGAACGTGATGGAAGTTCCGCGCGTTACCAAAATCACCCTGAACATGGGTCTGGGCGAAGCGATCGGCGACAAAAAAGTCATCGAGCACGCTGTTGCTGACCTGGAAAAGATCACCGGCCAGAAAGTCGTTGTGACCTACGCTCGTAAATCCATCGCTGGCTTCAAAGTCCGCGAAGGATGGCCGATCGGCGTCAAAGTGACCCTGCGCCGTGAGCGTATGTACGAGTTCCTGGATCGTCTGCTGTCGATCTCCCTGCCTCGGGTTCGCGACTTCCGCGGCCTGAATGCCAAGTCCTTCGATGGTCGTGGCAACTACAGCATGGGCGTGAAAGAGCAGATCATCTTCCCGGAAATCGACTACGACAAGATCGATGCTCTCCGCGGTCTGGACATTACCCTGACCACCACTGCCAAGAACGATGATGAAGGCCGCGCTCTGCTGCGTGCTTTCAAATTCCCGTTCCGCAACTGATTGGAGTAGGAAAATGGCCAAGAAGAGCATGAAGAACCGTGAGCTGAAGCGTCAGCTCACCGTTGCCAAGTACGCCACCAAGCGTGCAGCGCTGAAAGCTATCATCGTCGATCTGAACGCAAGTCCAGAAGCGCGTTGGGAAGCTACCGTAGCTCTGCAGAAGCAACCACGTGACGCAAGCGCTTCGCGCATGCGTAACCGTTGCCGCCTGACTGGTCGTCCGCACGGCGTGTACCGCAAGTTCGGCCTCGGCCGTAACATGCTGCGTCAAGCTGCAATGCGTGGTGACGTACCAGGTCTGGTTAAAGCCAGCTGGTAACAGTTGTCAAAGTCTCGATGTTCGGGTTCGCAAGAACCTGACCATCGGTGGCCTTGAATCTGAATCAAGCCCCTTTTGGGGCTTGATTCATTTCTGGGGTGTGTCTAGAATGACCGGCTCGCCTGAGCCCGTGTTTTTCTGCCCGGAAGTTCTCGGCGACAAGTAGTAGCCGCAAGGCTAATTTTTTTGTATTAGGAGCGTCTAGCCCATGAGTATGCAGGACCCGTTAGCGGACATGCTAACTCGAATCCGTAATGCCCAGATGGCTGAAAAGTCTGTCGTAAGCATGCCGTCTTCCACGTTGAAGGCTGCTGTAGCAAAAGTCCTGAAGGACGAAGGTTACATCGCGGATTTTCAGATCACCACCGACGCCAAGCCGTCGCTGTCCATCTCGCTGAAGTACTTCGAAGGCCGTCCGGTTATCGAAGAAGTGAAGCGCGTTAGTCGTCCAGGCCTGCGTCAGTACAAGTCCGTTGAAGATCTGCCGAAAGTTCGTGGCGGTCTTGGCGTGTCTATCGTCTCCACCAACAAAGGTGTGATGACGGATCGTGCTGCGCGCGCTGCCGGTGTCGGCGGCGAAGTTCTTTGCACTGTGTTCTAAGGGGGGATAAGCATGTCTCGCGTCGCTAAGAACCCCGTTAAGCTGCCAGCCGGTGTCGAAGTCAAATTCGCAGGCCAACAGCTTTCGGTGAAGGGTGCCAAGGGCACTCTTGAACTGAACATCCATTCGTCCGTTGAGATCGTTGAAGAAGCTGGTGAGCTGCGTTTCGCTGCTCGCAATGGCGATCAACAAACTCGCGCAATGGCCGGTACCACGCGTGCGTTGGTAAACAACATGGTCCAGGGCGTAAGCCAAGGCTTCGAGCGCAAGCTCCAGCTGGTCGGTGTTGGTTACAAAGCGCAAGCAAAAGGTCAGGTTCTGAACCTGGCTCTTGGCTTCTCGCACCCAGTGGATTACGAACTGCCGGAAGGCATCACCGCTGAGACTCCTAGCCAGACCGATATCCTGATCAAGGGCATCGACAAGCAGCTGGTAGGTCAAGTGGCCGCCGAGATCCGCGACTTCCGTCCAC
>Ga0209795_10001994_pt1 | contig 11863 bp, 9 predicted proteins | sample AgamicOrMarz_FD_187166 | JGI IMG/M metagenome (GOLD analysis project Ga0209795, IMG submission 187166) | Agave microbial communities from Guanajuato, Mexico - Or.Ma.rz (SPAdes) (version 2) | ecosystem: Host-associated > Plants > Phyllosphere > Phylloplane/Leaf | place: Guanajuato, Mexico...
TTGCCGAGGAGGCTCAGGTCTCGCCCCATGGAAAGCGAGCATCCTGTAATGGAAATCAACATCACTCTACTCCTTTTACGAAAATTTGGTAATTTAATTGACAAGGTTGTTTTTCAACAGCGTGAAACCACAAAGTACACTAAGTACTTTGTGGTTTTGTTTTGGGCTATTCTATTGTCAATTATCTTGTAATTAACTTTTTAAAGAATGGAATTCGGATGATCTCATCTTTCTTAACTAGGTTAAATAATAGAATTAATAAGATATACATTAATGTAACTACAGAAATACTTGCTAAGGTTTGTACTAATAATGAAGATGAAAAAACTACATATTCTTTGATGAATTTTCCGACATAAATACAAATTCCTAAAATGATTAAACAATAAACATAATCTTTAACAAAAATTGAAAAGTTGATCGCCTTTAAAACAGTGAAATAGTGAAGAACTGTTATCGTTACAATACTAATATTCATAGCTAAGGCAACACCGTTTATACCGAACTTTGGATTTGTAGCTAGTAATAAAATACTAGCGATTTTAACGACTGAACCGACAAAGCTATTAATCATAGCTGAATTTGCAAGATTAAGTGCCTGCAATACAGCTTGTAGTGGTCCTTGGAAATAGTAAAAAATAAAGCAAGGTGCTAAAAGTAATATAAAATTCGTAGCTTGGTCACTTTTATACATTAGTGTTAGAATCGGTGAAGCAAATACGTATAAAATGACAACGGACCAACCACCAGCAATCATTGAGTATCGTAGTGCTTGCTGCAATCTTCTTTCAACTGTTACACGATCTTTTTTGGCCATTGCTTCACTAATCGCTGGCACAAGTGAAGTAGATAGTGCATAAGTAATAAACGCTGGTAAAAGTAATAGAGGTAAAGCGTATCCTGCAAGTAATCCATATTGTTTAGTTGCAACAGCTGCGGTTACCCCTGCAATCGCTAAACTTTGTGAGACAACGATTGGTTCTAAAAACATTGATATAGAACCAATTAAACGACTTCCAGTTGTTGGTAATGCTATGGTTAATAGGTCGCTAAGCGTTTTTCTTCCATCTTTAATATTGTTCTTAAATCCTGAAATGAACTTCGCATTTTTTTCTTTCTTAAAAACATAAAGCATATAAATTAACGAAGCTAATTCTCCTAATACAGAAGAGATAATGGCGCCACTAGCGGCAAATTCAACTCCATATGGTAAAAAAGTTTTAGTGCAAACTGCAACTAGTACTATACGAACAACTTGTTCAATAACTTGGGAAAAGGAAGAAGGGCGCATATTCTGTACGCCTTGAAAATATCCGCGTAAAACTGATGAGATTGCGATAATTGGAACAACCGGAGCGATGGCAATTAATGGGTACATAGTCCTTGCATCCGTTAATAAGTTTTTAGCGATGAAAGGAGATAAAAAGATCATTGCTGTAGTAAAAATAATACTTAATATGCCAGTTATTGACATTGAAACAGCTAGAATCTTTTTTATCCGATCTTGTCTATTTTGAGCAACTGCTTCTGCAATTAATTTTGAGATGGCAATTGGTAGGCCGAGCTGTGTTAGCGTCATGACCAAAAATAGTGTTGGTACTGCCATCATAAATAATCCTACGCCTTCTTCACCCATAATTCTTGCTACAACAATACGATTAAAAAATCCTAATATTCTTGTGATGAGCCCTGCAATAAGTAAAAAAAACGTTCCTCTTAAAAACGTTTGCTTTGTCATTACTTTTACCACCTTCTCAAACAGCCTAGAATGATTTACAATTATATATATGCTAGAAATGTAGGCAAGCATGACAAGTTAGTTCAACATCTAGGAAATGAATGTGAAGGTCTAAAATCATTTTTCTAAAAATACAGAAAACTAGGGGGGAAGAGTATGTCGACTTTTCATCAACAAGCTGCAGAATTTAAACCACAGCTACAGGTAGTAATTGAAAGTAAACTGGATGAATTTAGAATGCTTGGATTCGATACTGTCAGTGAGGATGACTTATGGGAATGCCTCGAAAGAACCTTATGGCGAAAGAAAGAGGACGAACCAAAGCTTTTTCAACTGGTAGAAGACATACTCTCATTAACTGTAAACGATTATATGAATTATATTCGAATCGAAGCATTTAAATCACCTACTTGGCAGTTTGGGGAGTCAGTTTAACCATTAATTGACAATAAAAAAATTGCATTTGTATAATATAAGAATGAAAACATACCATATTCGTACTAGAACTTGAACTAGTTAGAGGAGGAAATTCACAACATGGTGAAGCGTAACAGAATTGTTGCCTTCTTCTTAATTATTGCTGTATTAGCAGCAGTAATCGGCACAACTGTATTTGGTACCGCGAAAAATATTAAGCTTGGTCTGGATTTACAGGGCGGGTTTGAGGTGCTTTACAAAGTTAAGCCGATCAAGAAAGGCGACAAAATTAACAAAAATGTTTTAGTAAGTACAGCAAAAGCTCTTGAAAAACGTGTAAACGTATTAGGAGTAAGTGAACCAAACATCCAAATCGAAGGGAAAGATCGTATTCGTGTACAATTAGCTGGTGTAAAAGATCAAGCTAAAGCACGTGATATTCTTTCTACGGAAGCGAACTTAACAATTCGTGACGTAAATGATAAGGTGCTAATGACTGGAGCGGATTTAAAAGAAGGCGCTTCAAAGCAAACATTTGACCAAATGGGCAAACCAAGTGTATCAATTACATTTAAGGATGCTTCTAAGGTTAAAGATGTTACAAGTAAAGTATTAAAAATGGGTGCTCCAAATAATATGATGGTTATTTGGTTAGATTTCAAAGAAGGAGAAGACTCTTTCAAAAAGGAATCTGCAAAAGCAAAGCCTAAATTCTTATCTGCAGCTAGTGTAAATCAAGTATTTACCGACGATTCACTTTCTATTGTTGGTTCTACATTCACAGTTGAAAGTGCAAAAGAACTTTCAGATCTATTAAATGCAGGGGCTCTTCCAGTACACCTAGAAGAAATGTATTCAACATCAATCGGTGCAAAATTTGGTACAGATGCTCTGCATGAAACAATTTTTGCAGGAATTATTGGTGTATCAGTTATTTTCTTATTTATGCTTTATTTCTATCGCTTACCAGGTTTAATCGCAAGCATCATGTTAATGGCTTATACTTACGTAACATTACTTGTATTTGACGGCATGAATGCAGTATTAACACTACCAGGTATTGCGGCATTAATACTTGGTGTTGGTATTGCGGTTGATAATAATATTATCACTTTTGAGAGATTGAAGGACGAGCTTAAACTAGGAAAATCAGTTGCGTCAGCGTATCGTGCAGGTAATCAGCGTTCATTTGGAACGATTTTTGATGCTAATATTACAACTCTACTTGCTGCTGTAGTATTGTTCTCATTCGGTACAAGCTCAGTAAAAGGATTTGCAACAAGTTTAATTGTTAGTATTTTAGTAAGCTTTTTAACTGCAGTATTCGGTACTCGTTTATTACTTTCTTTATTAGTTCAAAGTCGTTACTTAAATAATAAAAAAACATGGTTTGGTATTAAACAAAGTGAAATTCTTGGTTTAAATCATAACTTAGCACACCCTCCTACAAAATATGATAAAGTCGATTTTGTAAGCGTTGGACGAAAATTTGTTTATTTTTCAATTGTTACAGTAGTAGTCGGGGTTATTATACTTTCTATTTTCCGATTAAATTTAGGAATTGATTTTGCAAGTGGTACGCGAGTAACATTTGAATCAAAATCAGCAGTTACAAAACAAGTTGTTAATGATGAAATTTCAAAAATGAACTTGAAGCCTGAAAGTATTACTGTTTCTACAAATGATGCAAAAACAGGATCAATCGTATTTAAAGGTGTATTAACTAAAGATCAGATTAATGATTTGAAAAAGGATTTTACAGCTAAATTTGGGGTAGAACCAAACGTAAGTACTGTTGATCCAGTTGTTGGTAGAGAATTAGCAGCTAATGCTATTAAAGCATTAATTATCGCATCAGCAGGTATTATTCTTTACGTATCATTACGTTTCCAATTCTCATATGCGATTGCTTCAGTAATTGCCCTACTACATGATGCTTTCTTCATTGTTGTAGTATTTAGTATTTTTAGATTAGAAGTAGATATAACGTTCATCGCAGCGGTTCTAACGATTGTTGGTTATTCGATTAATGACTCGATCGTTACATTTGACCGAGTTCGTGAAAATATGAAGCTTAAGAAGAAAATACGTTCTAGAGAAGAATTGAAACAAGTTGTAAATGAATCAATTCGTCAAACTTTAGGCCGATCTGTTAAAACAGTTCTTACTGTAGTATTAGCAGTACTTGCATTACTTTTATTCGGAAGTCATGCAATTCTTAACTTCTCACTTGCATTATTAATAGGCTTAGTTGTTGGAACATATTCTTCAATCTTTATCGCTTCACAAATTTGGTTATTTATTAAAGGTCGCCAACTTGATAAAAACCAAGTAATCGATGTTGAAGAAGCTAAATAAATTGAAAAGAGTATAAGCTCATGCTTATACTCTTTTTTGTATTAAATTCATTATGATTTGAAGATACTAATATAATGTGTTAATAATGATAAGTGTATTTTTTTAGAGTAAGAAAAAGGGAAGTAGGTAAAGTATATGGAACAGGAAGAGCGTTATAAGGAAGCCAAGAAAGGGGCTTATATCGGAATATATGGAAATTTACTTCTAGCAATTGTTAAAGCAATTATCGGATATATTGGAAATAGTAAAGCGTTAATGGCCGATGCAGTACATTCAGCGTCAGATGTGGTCGGTTCGATCGCGGTTTTATTTGGTTTAAGAGCTGCTAAAATGCCACCGGACGAGGATCATCCTTATGGCCATGGTAAAGCTGAATCAATCGCTGCAATTATTGTTGCCGTACTTTTATTTATCGTTGGAATTGAAATAACTAAATCCTCTATAAGCGCGTTTTTTAAGCCAGTTCATCCACCAGAGTTAATCGCTTTATTAGCAGCTTTTATATCAATATTTTTAAAAGAATGGATGTTTCGCTATAAATATGCTTTAGGGAAAAGGTTAAATAGTGACGCAATCATCGCTAATGCATATGAACATCGCTCTGATGTATACTCATCTGCTGCAGCTATGGTTGGTATTGGTATTGCAATTTTAGGTACTAAATTTAATATGCCAGTACTTTTATATGCAGACCCTGCGGCTGGACTTATTGTTGCAATTATGATTTTAAAAATGGCTTGGGATATAGGAGCAGAATCAATACATACGACAATGGATCATGTCCTTCATGAAGAAGATATTGAACCTTATAAAGAAACCGTTAGGAACGTAGAAGGTGTTAAAGAGATAAATTCTCTCTATGCAAGGGAACACGGCTATTACGTCATAATCGATATAAAAGTCTCAGTAGATCCATATATAACGGTTGAAGAAGGACATAAGATCGGTAAAAATGTTAAAGCAAAGTTAATGGAACAAAAAGATGTGGAAAATGTTTTTGTCCATATTAATCCATATAATGATAAAAATAACTCTTTCATCCAATAAGTTTACTTTAGTATAATAGTACAGTTAGGGGTGAGAGTATTGTTAAAGTCAAAAGCACGTTGGAAACCGAAATTATCGAATCACCAAGAAGAGCAATTATTAAGTAAAGAGTTACAGATTTCCCCTCTATTAGCAAAGCTACTTGTTACTCGTGGATTTAATACAGTAGATGCAGCAAGTAAGTTTTTATATGAAGATCAAATGAGCTTTCATGACCCGTTTTTATTAGAGGGTATGGATGTTGCAATTGACAGAGTATTTCAAGCGATTGAAGAAAATGAAAAAATATTAATTTTTGGCGATTATGATGCAGATGGAGTTAGCAGTACTTCAGTATTGTATTTAACATTAATCGAACTAGAAGCAAAAGTAGATTTTTATATACCAAATCGTTTTACCGAAGGGTATGGTCCAAATAAGAATGCATTTAAATGGGCGAACGAACAAGGTTATTCATTAATCATTACTGTAGATACTGGTATTTCTGCGGCTGAGGAAGTTGAATTTGCAAATGAACTAGGTATGGATGTAATTATTACAGATCATCATGAACCACCAGAGGAATTACCAAACGCTATTGCTATAATACATCCGAAGCTAAGTCCTAGCTATCCTTTTAAAGAATTAGCAGGTGTGGGAGTTGTGTTTAAATTCGCTTCCGCATTATTAGGTAGGGAGCCAGAGGAATATTTGGAACTAGTCTCGATTGGAACGGTTGCTGATTTAGTACCATTAGTTGATGAAAATCGTTTAATCGTAAAAAAAGGTGTAAGACAACTGAAGCAAACTCAGCGTGAAGGACTAAGAGCTCTTTTAGAAATTAGTGGAACTACAACGGATTCAATTACGGAAGAAACAATTGGATTTGCAATTGGTCCTAGAATTAACGCAGTTGGTAGACTTGGTGATGCTAAGCCTGCAGTAGACTTAATTTTAGAAAATGATAGAGCACTTGCTAAAAAAAGAGCAGAGCAAATTGAAATCCTAAATAAGGAACGACAAGAATTAGTTTCACGTATGACAGAAGAGGCAATTAAACAAGTAAACGAACTTGATTCATCTTGTTCAAATAAAGTGATTATTGTCGCAAAAGAAGGCTGGAATGCAGGAGTAGTTGGAATCGTTGCTTCGAAATTAGTTGATCGCTTTTACAAACCAGTAATTGTTCTGAGTATTGATCATGAAAAAGGAATAGCAAAAGGTTCAGCAAGAAGCATTGAAGGTTTTTCTCTCTTTGAAAACTTAACAAAATGTAAAGATATTTTACCTCATTTTGGAGGTCATACACTTGCTGCTGGTATGACATTGGCAATTGAAGATGTCGAGCTATTAAGACATCGTTTAAATGAATATGCAGATCTAATTATGACAGATGAAGATTTTATCCCATTAAAAGAAGTCGATTTAAACTGTCAGGCTAGTGAAGTTTCAATCTCATTTATTAATGAATTAAATATGCTGGCACCTTTTGGTATGCATAATCCAAAACCTGTTTTAGAAATAAACGAGGTTGATGCTCTAAATATTAAACAAATCGGTAATGAAGGTGCACATCTTAAAGTACAACTAAAAGATGACGTTACATTCCTTGATGCTGTAGGGTTTGGATTTGGACATGTTGCTAATGAAATTGCAAGTGGATCAAAGATATCCTGCTTAGGAATGGCTTCTATTAACGAGTGGAATGGTAAACGAAAGCCACAGTTAATGATTCATGATATTAAAGTAAATCATTGGCAGTTATTTGATTTAAGAGGTCAAGAGCCACATCGATTAACTTTACCTCATACCGAAGAAAAATTTATATTTTTACATCAATCATCAAATGAATATGTAAATTTAAAGACTAAATATCCTATTTCTACGTTTGTTGCATATGAAGATGTATTAAACTTAGATATTAATATACAAAATAATTTTGTGATCTTACTTGATTTACCTAATTCTGAAAATGATTTGAAAGAGGTTTTTCGAAAAGGTTTATCAGAACGAATCTACTTAATTTTTAATCAAGAAGAATTACATTTCTTTTCACCAATTCCGAGTAGAGAAAGTTTTAAAAAATTCTATTCAATCTTAGCAAATACCAATCCATTTGACATGAACATGTATGAAGTGGCATTATGTCGTAAGATGGGATGGAAAAAAGAACAAGTCGATTTTATGACAAAGGTGTTTTTTGATTTAGAATTTGTTACAATAGAGGATGGAAAAATTCGTTTGTTGGCACAAACTGAGAAAAAAGATCTCTCTTTATCTAATACGTATGCAAAAAAATTAGCTAGTATTGAACTAGAACGTTTGTTTCTGTACTCAAAATGTGATGAATTAACTACATTTTTTCAAAATATGAAAAGTCATTTTTCCGAAAATGGGGAGGCACTTATTTAATGAATTTAAAAGATTATATAACGATCGTACCGGACTGGCCTAAAGAAGGCGTTCAGTTTAAAGATATTTCATCATTAATGAATGATGGAAAAGCTTATAAAGAAGCAACTGATCAAATCGTAGCTTATGCGAAAGAAAAAGATGTTGATTTAGTAGTTGGACCAGAAGCTCGTGGATTTATCGTTGGATGTCCAATTTCTTACGCTTTAGAAATAGGTTTTGCACCTGTTCGTAAACCAGGTAAATTACCTCGTGAAGTTATTAGCTTCAACTATGATTTAGAATATGGTACAAATACGTTAACAATGCATAAAGATGCTATTAAACCAGGTCAACGTATTCTGATCACTGATGATTTATTAGCTACTGGTGGTACGATTGAAGCTACAATCAAACTAGTTGAAGAATTAGGTGGAATTGTAGTAGGAATTGCTTTCTTAATTGAGCTTTCTTACTTAGAAGGTCGTAAAAAATTAGAAGGCTATGATATATTTACACTAATGACATATTAATTTTTAGCATATGATAATGTTATCCAAACAGGGTACTCTGATTAATCAGAGTGCTCTTTTTCTATCAAAGATCTGCAAAAAAAAATGAAATTTGACGACTCCTGCTTTACAAAAAACGAAATTTTCATGATAATAGAAGAAATAATGATTTAAGGTGATTAGATGGCTACTGAGCAAGTTTTGACAGCAGAACAGGTTTTAGAGCAAGCGACCCATTATTTAAAAGAAGATGATGTGGCGTTTATTAAACGTGCTTATGAATATGCTCGTGACGCGCATAGTGAGCAATTTCGTAAGTCAGGTGAACCATATATTATACACCCGGTTCAAGTAGCAGGTATCCTTGTTGGCTTGGAGATGGATGCTACAACCATAAGTGCTGGGTTTCTTCATGATGTAGTAGAGGATACAGAAGTATCTAAAGAGGACTTAGAGAACCATTTTGGCAAAGAAGTATCTATGCTTGTAGATGGTGTAACAAAGTTAGGTAAAATCAAGTTTAAATCGAAGGAAGAACAGCAAGCTGAAAATCATCGCAAAATGTTTGTAGCGATGGCACAGGACTTGAGAGTAATATTAATTAAATTAGCCGATCGCCTTCACAATATGAGAACGTTAAAACACCTACCTCAAGAAAAACGTATGCGAATTGCGAATGAAACGTTAGAAATATTTGCACCGCTAGCTCATCGACTAGGGATTAGTAAAGTAAAGTGGGAGCTTGAAGATACGGCATTACGCTATTTAAATCCACAACAATACTATCGAATCGTTAACTTAATGAAGCGAAAAAGAGCAGAGCGCGAGCAATATTTAGAAGAGGTTATAAACGAAATCTCAACTCAACTTGAAGATGTGGAAATTAAAACAGAAATTTCTGGACGTCCTAAGCATATTTATAGCATTTATCATAAAATGGCTAAGCAGAATAAACAATTTAACGAGATCTATGACTTATTAGCCGTACGTGTGATTGTTAATAGTATTAAAGATTGCTACGCTGTTTTAGGCGTTATTCATACATGCTGGAAACCAATGCCAGGTCGTTTTAAAGATTATATTGCAATGCCAAAAGCAAATCTGTATCAATCTCTTCATACGACTGTAATTGGACCAAAAGGTGAACCACTAGAAGTACAAATTCGTACACAAGAAATGCACCAAATTGCTGAATATGGTGTTGCAGCACACTGGGCATATAAAGAAGATAATGCAAATTTTCCTTCACAAAAAACGTTAGAAAATAAATTAAGTTGGTTCCGTGAAATTATCGAATGGCAAGATAATTCTACAAATGCAGAAGAGTTCATGGAATCCGTAAAAATGGATTTATTCTCTGATATGGTTTTTGTATTTACTCCAAAAGGTGATGTTTTTGAATTACCACTAGGATCTGTTCCAATCGATTTTGCTTACCGAATTCACTCTGAAATCGGAAATAAAACAATTGGTTCAAAAGTAAATGGAAAAATGGTACCACTTGATTATAAACTTAAAACCGGTGATATCGTTGAGATTATGACATCGAAGCATTCGTATGGACCTAGCCAAGACTGGTTGAAGGTCGCTCAGTCTTCACATGCTAAAAATAAAATACGTCAATATTTTAAAAAGCAAAGAAGAGAAGAGAATGTTGAAAAGGGCAAGGAATTAGTTGAAAAAGAAATTAAAGCTTTAGAATGTGATTTAAAAGAAGTATTAACGTCTGAAAATTTAAAACGCGTCGCAGAGAAATTTAATTTCTCTAATGCAGAAGATATGTATGCAGCCGTTGGATACAATGGAATTACTGCAACACAGATTGCTCACCGTTTAACAGATAAATTCCGTAAACGTACTGAAATTGAACTAGAAGACCGATTAAAAGAACTTTCTTCGGATCTTAAAAAAGCTCCGTCACGTCGTAAAGATGCTGGTATTTCTGTAAAAGGTGTAGATAATTTATTAATCCGTTTATCAAAATGCTGTAATCCTGTACCTGGTGATGATATTGTTGGATATATCACAAAAGGTAGAGGAATCTCAGTTCATAGAAGCGATTGTGTTAACATGTTAAATGATAGTGAAGAAGATCGCTTTATTGAAGTTGATTGGGAAGAAAGCCCTACGTTTGAACGTGATTATAACGTCGATATAGAAATTTTCGGTTACGATCGTCGTGGTCTTTTAAATGAAGTTCTTTCAGTAGTAAATGAAACAAAAACTAATATCTCTTCAGTAACAGGAAAGAATGATCGAAATAAAATGGCAACTATTACAATGAGTTTGTCTATTCGTAATATAAACCACCTGCAAAAAGTAGTGGATAAAGTTAAACAAATTCCAGACATTTACTCTGTGAGACGTATTTTCCACTAATAGGAGGTGCCACTTATGAAAGTATTATTACAGCGCACAAAAGAGGCAAAAGTCGTAGTGGACGGACAAGTAGTTGGTCAAATACCTAAAGGGTTATTATTGTTAGTCGGAATAACGCATGAAGACACTATAAAAGATGTTAAATATTGTGCTGACAAAGCAGTTAACCTAAGAATTTTTGAAGATGAACTTGGAAAAATGAATTTTTCATTAAATGATGTTGGTGGCCAGATTCTATCCGTTTCTCAATTCACCTTATATGGCGATACGAGAAAAGGAAGACGTCCAAGCTTCACAGATGCAGCTAAACCAGAAATCGCAAATGAATTATACGAATATTTTAATTCATATTTACGCGAACAAGGATACGAAGTAAAAACAGGCATTTTTGGTGCAGATATGGATGTAACCTTTACAAACTGGGGACCAATTACAATTATGATTGAAAGTAAATAAGCAAATCTTTAACCTCCTTTTCCATAAAGGAGGCATTTTTTTTTTTGATAGAATTAATTATTAAAATAATAACTTCTTAGAGCGAATATACTTAATTACACGGGTTCTTATAAAGAATTTAGAGGAGGTCGCTATATGGACATAATTACAATCGTGTTAATCCTTATCGCTGGTGTAATTTTGTTTACAATCCTCAAAAGTTTCTTTAAAGCACTTTTATTTGTTATTTTAATCATCCTAGTTTATTACGGATTAATGTATTTCATAGACGGATCAGTTGAAAGCATTCAATCTAGTTTAAGAATATTTCATTAGACCATGGTGTGTACCATGGTTTTTTTAGTTGAATTGAGAATATCGGATGTAGTAAATAATAACTGGGAATGGCAAAATAAAACGTGGGATCGCAATTAAGAACAGAGATTCGCAAATAAAACCTGGAATCGCAAATAAAAATCGAGAATCGCAAATAAAAATCGAGAATCGCAATTAAAAATGGAGAATCGCAAATAAAAATCGAGAATAACAATTAAAAAATGGAATCGCAAATAAAAATCGAGGATAGCAATTAAAAACCTGGAATCGC
>Ga0209795_10001995_pt1 | contig 11862 bp, 10 predicted proteins | sample AgamicOrMarz_FD_187166 | JGI IMG/M metagenome (GOLD analysis project Ga0209795, IMG submission 187166) | Agave microbial communities from Guanajuato, Mexico - Or.Ma.rz (SPAdes) (version 2) | ecosystem: Host-associated > Plants > Phyllosphere > Phylloplane/Leaf | place: Guanajuato, Mexico...
ACTTTTTGGTGCCCCTTTTTAATTGTAAGTAGAATGTAGCATTAGTTCGGAATTCTGTTGCCATAACTTAGAGGGGGTATCTCTAAGGTACTTATCATTTGTAGTTGAACTGATTGATCTTTTTTATAGCTCATACTGTTCATAAAGTTGAACTAGCTTTGTTTTTACGAATTCGGAATGTACTCGGCAATTCTCTTCTAAGTTGTAGTCGTCTATATACTCAATAGTTGAACAAATCGCCGCACATCCTAATGCCGGTTTCTCATGTGTATAATGACCAAGTGATATTTCTTCAGCAACATCGTATTTTGTACGAGTTAATACAGCCGCTTGAGGTATTACCGCTCCACCTAGCCCTTTTCCAAGAACTAAAATGTCAGGACAAGATGTGAATATACTTTATGCGAACTATGAGCCAGCTTTAATGGCTTCATTATCATATCTCTTAGCTCTTCTTCCTTAGGTAGCTCATCGTATGCAATGCTATATTGAACGAAATTGAGTCCAATATATTTAGCCATTTTTACAATACGTTCACCATATGCACCATTTGTTACAATCAATACTTTGTCATTTTTTGAGATTGTTGAACTAATAACTGATTCAACTGAAAACGTACCACTAAATTACAGGAGTATATTGACTTCTTAGAATTAAAGCCTCATTTAAATAAGAAAATATTACTTATCCTGAGCATTTATTTTAAATAAGAAAATCAATTAACTTTTGATATTGATAATCATTTTTAATTGTAATTCTATATGATATTGATTATCAATATCAATTATATTTTTAATTCTTTTTCTTTATGTCTAATTTATAAATCTGTTTTTACAAGAGAAAATGAGATTATTCCAAAATGATTTTATGGGCAACTGCTTCCCTCTTTTCTTACCCTTAAAAATATCACTATAATAAACTGACATTCTCACTCCTTTGTCTCCATAAATTTTCGGTGTTTTTTAATGACATAAAATCTTCATCGCCAACAAAAAAGAGCCTTGCCTAATTGGCAAGACTCATAGTTATGCAAAAATTAAACTGCTCCACCAGCATACTAAAAAACGTACGTCGCAGCGCTCTTATACATATGAGAATAAGAACGGAATTTTTAAAATGCAACCATATACTGTCTCAATTACTTTACTAAATTGACGTAATGGGTTCAATATGACTCTTTATCTTCGCTGATTCGTACCCCTTACATAAAGGATAATAATCGCAAAAATAATCATTCCACAAACAATAAAAGGCATTATGCCTGAACTATAAACCATATATACTCGAATATGGCGTATTGCATTTACAACTATAAAAAGCACCATGGATAACCATAAAATTACAATAAGAGCCGCATTTTTATTTCTTCGCATAAACATCAGCCCCTTCCAATAAAGCAACTACAAAAAATACTGTTTGTTTTATTATATAGTCGAATTAACGAATCAATGACCATACATTTTTGAGTATATGTAAAAGTTCTTAAAAACTAAAAGGATAGCTAGGAATTATAACTAGAGCTATCCTATAGCTTCCATTATTGATAAATCGAAAAATCTATAAGATCTGCATATGGCACATCATTTTTAATCTTATTTTCTAAATCAACAAGTGTATATTTTTGCCACTCCTCTAATCGATTCATATCCCATTTTTGGACAAATAAATGGTGCAAAAATATTTCTCTCAATTTAAGAAAGATCGGGATTTGTTTTACTAAGTCATTATGAAGTAAGTTTTCTAGTTTATATCCTTTAAAAAAGTTCACCATAAAATTCTCAATAAACTGTTCATTCATTTGATTAGAAGAGTTCTGTTGCCAATATGCATGATAAAAAGCTGTAGCAAAATCCTGTGCGAACCAATTAAATGCACAATCATCAAAATCGATCGTCAAGAGAGTATTACCGACTAAAATTATATTCCCTTGATGAAAATCGTTATGTATAATCCCAAATGTATCGGATGTCACTTGAAATTGTAAGAGCTTTTCCATATGTTTATCATAAAACTCTTTCATATTAGGAACTAACTGATCTCTAATCCCAAAAACATCAATACGATTAGGTGACCAGACAGGACGATGAACTTCACTTAATTTAAACTTCTTGGCTAAAGAATGCATCTTACCCAAATTTTCCCCCCATTGTTCAAACAGGTGTTTATTCCAATGGTTAGGGTTTGTAACATCAATCTGTTCGCCATCAATATACTCAAAATAAGTTATGACTCTTCCATCTTCTTCTCTTAAATTACGATCCGCTACTGGGACATTTACCCCTTGCATATGTAAAAAATTTATAAAATCAGTCTCCTGTAACACCATTTCTTTTGTTCTTCCTAATTTAGACTGCCTAACCACCCTATTATAGTCTTCATCATAAAATACATCATTTTGAAACCCACCGGTTAAACGAACTTGATTACTATGCTTCCTTTTCATTGAGAGTCCCTACTTATCTTATAAAATTTTATACAATCTCATTTTTGTGTTCAGAACAAAAATATATTAAGATATTTTTAAGTGTTTATTTTTTTTTATATAAAATATTCTATCTATTCAATTTAAGGAGTTTTCAAAATATGAGTATGCCTTTTGAATTTAATTGGTTAATTGTAACGAACGATCATGCCGTTAGACATGAAAACAATCTATTCTCTTTAGAACTTAACGGGTACCATTTGTTTCCTATTGATACACCAATCAATGTTTCACGAAAATATGATGAAAAGCCGTTTGGAATAGCTGTTATTCAGAAAATCGAATGGAGAAATGAGAATACATATTTGGATTATGAACTTAAAGCAATTGACACAGTTAATTAAGTGGATACAAGGTCTTTTATTAGAACCCCAATCCTAAGGTTTTCTTTCCCCAAAATTAAAAACGGATAGCTTAACTTTGCTATCCGTTCATTTGGACCTTATTAACTAATCATAACTCGATAATCGTTTGATATGCCTGGTTTGCTAAAGCACCATGACCAAGTTCATTTGGATGTACACCATCAGTGCCTTCAAAAAATTCCGATTTTAGATGCTGATGTTGTTGGAATGGAATTCGAAAATCAATCAGTTTAAATTGATTCACTTTTACCATCTGCTCGATTCGATTAGCTAACTCTTTTGCCTTCAACACAAATGTTTCATAACCAGAAATCGGTTCCCACACTTCTTCATGATTGATCTGATCTATGTGGATTGGTGGATGAATTGCTACAATAGGTTGTTGAACACCATTATGAATCGCTTGTTTTACCATCGAATAAATATTTGAAAGTATATAGTTTATTTCAACATCCCACCATAAATCATTTCCGCCTGCACAAATAATAACATGTGATGGATTATTTAATACGACATCATGGTAGAATCGTGACAGCATTCCAGCACTTGTATCACCTGAAATCCCTTTATTAATAATCTCAACTGATAATTCATTTTGAAGAATTGTTGGCCAAGCATCAACTTTTGATACTCCTAAACCTTCTGTAAGACTATCACCAATACATACAATTTTCATCTTTCTCACCATTGTTCCTTTATAGTTTCTTGCCTTACCCTTGGTCTTATTTTTACTAAATAAGTAATTCCACTAACTCCAAACATAAAGACTACATTAATAGTGAATGCAATAAATCCTGAATCAAAATCTTTCAAAAATTGAGGAGCATGAGGGAATATTGTTCCAAATGTTGTATTTTTTATTGTTACGTATGCTACTGTAACTAGTCCAGATAGTATTCCTGCTACTGCTCCAATTTTAGTAACTGGATTACGTTTTAAGAACGTAACAATTAATGCAGGGAACAATTGTAAGACAAAGCTATATGCCATTAATAAAAGAGAAAGCATTGTCTTTCCACCATAAAATGTAAAAAATAATGCTATTAAAGCTATGATAGGAACTAAGATTCTTGTAAGTCCTGCTAACTTCGCATCGCTTGTTTCCGGTTTTATTGCTTTATAAATATTTTTTGAAAGTAAGGTTGAGGCCGTTAATAATAACAACGAGCTAGGTACTAAAGCTGCTAATAGACCAGCTGAACCAATTACACCGATAAACCAAGGCGGAAGTGTCGCTTTAGCAATTTCGAATAAAACTAAATCAGTACGTTCACCTGGGATATGTGGCATTTGTAAAAGTGCAGTAAAGCCAATAAAAAGAATAAAAACCATCAGAATTTGATAAAGCGGTATAAGTGCCGCATTTTTACGTAATGTTTGTGAGTCTTTTGATGATAAACTTGCACCGAAAACATGTGGCCACATATACTGACCGAGCGCAATAATTAAACAAACTGATACATACCAAGAAATACTGTAGCCAGACTTAGGTAATAATAGGAAACCGGGCTTAGCGGCATCTAAAGTTCTAAACATCGGTTCTACACCACCGTAATAATGGAAAGGTAAATAAATCCCTAAAAACAAAATCGTTATGAGCATCAAAATATCTTTTAAAATAGCTGTGAATGCTGAACCATGAATTCCTGAAATATAAACAAAGATTGTCACTACAATTACTCCAATCCAAACTGCTAAATTTGGAGAAATAGCGCCGTATGAAGCTTCAGATACTATAATTTTTATACCATTTAGTTGAAGGACCATATATGGAACAATTGAAACAACTCCAACCAGTGCAACAAGTAGTCCTAAAGATTTACTATTATATTTTTTAACAAAGAAATCTGGTTGAGTTAATAAATTATGCTTTTTCGCATAACGCCAAATATGAGGCAAGATCCAAAATGGAATAATATAAGTAACAGCACAGAAAATATAGATTACTGGCCCTCCCATTGAATAAGATGCACTACTAGCTCCTAGGAAAATAAACGTTGTAAACATTTCACCTGCCATAAGGACGAACATGACAATACTACCAAAATTCCGATCTCCCACTACCCATGATTCCAATTTCATTTCTCTTCCTCTTCGGGCACGTATACCTAAATAGAGAGCTACTAGAAACGTAATTCCTATTAATAGAATGCTCATTGATTTTCCTCCTGTTTCTCTAAAATCGCATTACTAATAAAAAGGCAAACAGATGTGATTACTAACCAACTAGCCGACCAAAATACAATAAATGGTAATCCTAATATGTAAGGCTCAACTCGATTCACAATACTTAATGATCCTATGAAAGCAAAAATAGTTAAAAAAATTGCAAAATATTTCATTCCATTCCCTCCTCTAAGTTGATTATTTGAAAAATTCTGTTAATGTTTTGTAGACTTATGTTAAACTCGTTTTATAAAATAGTAAAATATTAGCCTCTTATTGTAAGCGCTTAAAAAAGGAGTATAAATGATGAAAAGTTATTCCAATCTCTCAGATATACTAGAATTTGATAAAGAAGTGTTGTTAAATATTTTAAACTATTCTTCTGATGAAATTTATATTTTAAACCGAAATCTTGAAATCATTTATGTTAATAAAATGTGTGAGCAACATTACGGTTTACAACAGAACGAAATTATAGGAAAACAGAATGATATTTTTTTGGAAAAAGGGTATTGGACGCCTTCAATAATTCCAATTGTTTTAGAGAAAAATAATACCGTCACAATCAATCAGACTACACATACTGGTAAAGAATTAGTTACAACTGCCATTCCAATTTTCAATCCTATTAATAAAAAATTAGATTTCATTTTTATTACGTCTCGCGAAAAAAATTATATTTCTATAATTCATAATAACATTCATGAAACGCTTGATTCGAGCAAACATTTTAATTCAAATGGATTTTTAACACTTGACGAAGAAATGACAAATATCATTGAATTTTGTAAAAAGATTGCCCCTGTTGATACAAATATTTTAATTCAAGGTGAATCAGGAACAGGAAAAGGTGTACTCGCAAAATATATTCATGACTTAAGTAACCGGAATACTGGTCCTTTTCTTGCCATTAATTGTGCTGCTATTCCAGAAGATTTATTGGAATCTGAGCTATTTGGCTATGCTACTGGTGCCTTCACAGGAGCCTTAAAGAATGGAAAAATCGGCTTACTCGAAACTGCAAATAAAGGAACAATTTTTTTAGACGAAATCGGAGAAATTTCCTTAAAATTCCAAGCAAAACTACTCCAAGTATTACAAGATCGGAGCTTTTTTTCTGTAGGAGGCAGAGAATTAAAAAAGGTCGACGTTCGTATTATTACTGCGACGAACCGTAATCTATTGGAAATGGTAAAATTAAAACAGTTTAGAGAAGATCTATTTTACCGATTAAATGTAATTGATATTCAAATTCCTCCGCTTAGAAATAGAAAAAAAGATATTCCTTTATTAGCAAATCATTTCTTAACTAAGTTCAATCATAAATACAACGTTAACCGGTCATTCTCAATGAATGTAAAAAATACTTTTGAAGCTTTTCAATGGCCTGGTAATATCAGACAACTTGAAAATATTATTGAAAGACTTGTTATTACTAGCGAATCAGTCATCCGAATGTCTGACTTGCCGTCACAATTAATTCCTGAAGACCATACAATCACAATCCAAGAAGAAAATTCTTTAGAAAATATTTTAGAAGAAACTGAGAAAAAAATGATTATCGAATCTTACAAGATTCATAAGAGCTCTCGAAAGGTTGCAAAGGATCTTGGTTTAAGTCAAACAAAGGCAAACAAATTAATCCAAAAGTATTGTAAAAACGAATAAATTTTGACTGATTAAACTAAAAGGGAGATACTTCTATAGTATTTCCCTTTTTGTGTGTAGACAAAGTACTAAAAACTTGATTTTCAGACTGATTGCGAGCGCTTGTCTTTCGAGGAGCGGAGTTACCTTTGACGGTAATGAGCACCGCGCAGGCAGGCGAAGCAACGAAGAAAGCAAGCGTTTGTCAACAGCTGAAATAATTAATTTTTTTGAGTCTGTAAAACATCATTTTTAGAAGCTATCAATTCCACGATACAATCCCCTACTTCAGAAGTGGTAGATGATCCACCTAGATCTGGTGTTAAGACATTTTTTTCAATTAATAGTTGTTCAATTGCAGTAAGAATTACCTTACCATATTGTTCATATCCTAAATAATCGAGTAATTGGCTAGCAGACCAAATTGCTGCGAGTGGATTCGATATCTGTTTTCCAGATATATCTGGTGCTGAACCATGAATTGGTTCGAACATTGATGGATATGCTCTCTCAGGATTTATGTTTGCTCCAGCTGCAAGTCCCAAACCTCCTGCGATAGCAGCGCCTAAATCGGTTAAAATATCACCAAATAAATTAGAAGTCACTACTACCTCAAATCGTTTCGGATCTTTAATCATGAGCATAGCAGCTGCATCAACAAGATAAGAATATGTTTTTACTGAAGGATAATCTTTACTCACTTCTTCAAATATTTGATCCCAAAATACCATTGAATAATTTAAAGCATTACCTTTACTAATACTTGTTAATGTTTTTCCTTGTTTTAGGGCTATATCGAACGCATAGCGTATGATTCGTTCAGTACCTTTACGTGAAAAAACGCTATTTTGTAAAACTACTTCATTTTCTTTTCCTTTATATAGCCAATCACCAGCTCCGGCATATTCACCTTCTGTATTCTCTCGTATAAATAACATATTTATTTCTTCGGTTTTGATATTTACGAGGGGGCACGGTGCTCCTTTTAATAGAGTTACAGGACGTATATTTACGTATTGATCGAAGCTCTTACGAATTTTTAATAGCAAGTCCCACAATGAGATATGATCAGGTACACCAGGAAATCCAACAGCTCCTAAATAAATTGCCTCAAATTCTTTTAATCTTTCAATTCCATCATCATCCATCATTTTTCCGTATCGTGCATAGTACTCACAGCCCCAAGGGAAAGACGTAAATTCGAATTGAAAAGAATCATCGAGACTAGCTATTTTATTTAAAACTTTCACGCCTTCATTAATCACTTCTGGCCCTATTCCATCCCCTGGAATAACTGCTATTTTATGTGTTTTCATACCATATCTCCTACCTTACTTAATTCAGTTTTGATTCCAGACAATAAGCTTCAACTCTGTCATTTCCTCAACTGCAAATTTTATCCCTTCTCTTCCTGCTCCGCTTTCTTTCACACCACCATACGGCATATTATCCACTCGGAACGTTGGAACATCATTAATGATTACCGCACCTACGTGGAGCTCTTTTGAAGCAAGTAATGCATTCGATACGCTATCCGTATAGATTCCAGCCTGTAGCCCATAGTGTGAATTGTTTACGTGGGAGATGGCTTCACTGATTGAATTCACCTTAGTAACAGTCACAATTGGAGCGAATACTTCCTGACAAGAAACCTTTAAACTAGGTGTACAATTAGCAATAATTGTAGGTTCTAATATATTCCCTTGTACTTTGCCACCCACAAGAATGGTTGCATTGCTTTTTTTGGCTTCTTCAATCCAGCTTAACGTTCGATCTAATTCATCAGGTGAAATTAATGAAGAAAGATATGTTTCATGGTCAAATGGATTACCAAGTTTTAATTGTTTAGTTGCCTCTACAAATTTAGTAGTAAATTCCTCGTAAATCTCTTCATGAACAAAAATTCTCTGTAATGAAATACATACCTGACCTTGATTTGAAAAGGCACCCATTATACATCGATCAATAATATTATCAATATTAATTTTTTTATCAATAATGACGGCAGCGTTTGATCCAAGTTCAAGCGTTGTTTTCTTTAACTTTGCTTTATTTCTTATGTTAATCCCAACACTAGTACTACCAGTAAAAGTAATCATGTTTACTCGATCATCTTCAACAATCGTGTCTCCAACCGTGCGGCCAGGACCCGTTACAACGTTTAGTACACCATCCGGTAAGCCAGCTTGCTTGAATAGCTTAGCAATAAATAGTGCCGAAAGCGGCGTTTGAGATGCCGGTTTTAAAACAACCGTATTACCAGACGCAATAGCTGGACCAACTTTGTGAGCAACTAGATTCATAGGAAAGTTAAAGGGAGTAATCGCTCCAATAACACCAATCGGATTTCTTACTGTATATCCTACTCTTCCTATACCACCAGAAGCAGCATCAAACGGAATTGTTTCTCCATGTATTCGCTTTGCTTCCTCTGCTGCAAATTTATATGTTTCAATTGTTCGTGTTACCTCTCCCATTGAAAATGTAATTGGTTTAGCAGTTTCCCTAGTAATAATTTCTGCTGCTTCATTAAAGTTTTCTTTTAATAGCTGTACGACATTTTCAAGAATTTGTGCCCTCAAATATGCTGGCATTCTAGCAAACTCATCTTTTGACTGATATGCTACTTCAATTGCCTGTTCCGTTTGTTCTTTAGTTGCAACAGCAATCTCTGAAATTACTTCTCTACTGTATGGAGAATACAGGTTTGAATACTCATTTGTTTGTACCTCTTCTCCATTAATAAATAAATATTTTTTTATTGGACTTATTTTGTTTATCATCATTCTTCCTCCAAAGCACTTAGGACAGTTTCATGGAACTGAACAATCGCTTTCTCTGAAGATGAATAAAAGCCTTTATTAAATGCTCGTGAACGGAATCCAACTTGCTCTAATTCAACTAGTTCAACATCTTCATTTCGTACCACTTCTGCAAATTCGACTAAGTCTTTTTCTTCTTGTGTTAAATTTTCATCTCTAAAATAGTAAGTATAGATTCCAAGTGTTGTCTCATGATCGATAGGAACCATTTGGATCGTAGCAATATTTCCTGGGCCAGGATAAATGGTCATCATTAAATTTGGCCATAACCAATAGAAGGTACCTCCTTGCATTTCTACTTCATTAAAATCTAATGATCCCATCTTCTTATTCGCTTTCACTACTGATCCTTGAACAGAATAATTTTGACATGTAATAATTTGATAGTCTTTCATATCTAGCGTAGCGACAAAGCTCGGATGCGCTACATGACAATGATCACATTCTAAATAATTATCAATAAATGCTTTCCAGTTTGCTTTAATAATTCTCGATCTACTGCTCGTTCTTTTTAGTTCACTTAAAAAAGGAAATTTACTTAGCTTTTCAAAAAAATCTCCATATGTCTCAATTAATGACGTAGCTTGATCATCTAAATTAACGAAAATAAATGACTCAGCAATTTCCATCCTTACAGATCGTAAACAAGCATTTGAAACACAAGCTAAATCTTCCCCTCTAAAATTAGGAGCTTTATTTAATTTACCATCTAAATGAAAAGTCCATCCATGGTAAGCACATTGTAGAATTTTTTTATTTCCACTTTCATTTTTCTCTAGCTTAGTTGCTCGGTGTGGACAAACATTATAAAAAGCTTGAATAACCTCATTCTTGTCGCGTGTTACTATAATCGGTTCACCCGCTACTTCGGCTGTGAAGAAATCTCCAATATTTTCTAACTGGCTAATATGCCCAACTAACTGCCAAGACTTCGAAAAGATTTTTTCTTGTTCTTGTTCTAAAACCTTTGGATCAGTGTATAAATCATAAGTTAAAGTTCTTTCAAAGATTTCAGTCGTTGCATTTTGTACTTTATTAAAAGTCATTTACATAAACCCCTCTCATTCCCCTATTTTTTCCCCTATATCTTTTACTTTTGCAATAACCATGCCAGAATTAAAGAACCCCAATAAATCAACATTTATTGAGTCTAAACGACTCAAATTAATAAAATAACTGAACTGAATACAACTCGATTGAGTTATTTTCAGTTCACTCTTTGAATTAGAGATTTATTTCATTTCGGTAGGATGAGAGGAATGAATAACTTCGATTACTTTTTCAATGAGCATTATCTTGATCTAACGCTTGAATATTATCAACAAGTTTTCTTAAAAATAAAAAACTCGCAATGATTTACGAGTTTTTTAACTTAGTTTATGGGATTTAAATCCTTTGAACATATTATAGGTGCATCGTTTTTATTAACCATTTCGATAATAGCAATCTTTTGTAACTTCCCAACCAATGTGTCATTTCGATATAAACAATAAATATACGCTTCTACTAGTTTGTTCGGTGACAATCGATTAGCTAAAGTACAATGTGGTACCCACTTTTCAGGTAGATAGATAGAATTTGAATTATCATCAAATTGTTTAAAATAAATATGATAATCTTCATGAAAATCAATCAACTCTTTTGAAACAATTGGTGAAAAATACAATATACCAGTATTTAGAAACGAACCAATTGAATTAAGCGTAATATTTATCTCCGACTTATTCTCATAAAATTTATCAAATTGTTCAAAGAAGCATTTTTTGTCTAAATTATGATAACTCGCTAAAGTAATGTGCGGTTTACGATCTACTACTTCATCAGCATAGAAAGAAATCGATTTTTCTCTTAACTCTGTCCAAATATCTTTAATGATTTGCTCGGTTTTTGCATCAAATAACGCTACAACTCCGTACATCAATCTTCCTTCTTTCTAAACTTATATTAGATCCATATGCATAATAAAGAGCTCACCTTTTCTCCCCATTACTCTCTTTCCTCTATCAATAAATCCGCTTTTTAAATAAACATGCTGTGCAGCAGTATTTTTATAATTCACACCCAAAATAATTTCATCTCGTTCAGGGAAATTCGCTTTTACAAAAGAAGGCAATAAATTTAAAGATTGTTTCGCAATCCCTTTACCTTGAAAATTTGTATCAACAGAATAAGCCCTTAATAGTATTGCATTTTTATTATCACTATATTGTCTAACTCCATCCCAACCATGCAAAACAAAAAAACCTGCAACATCATTGTTACTCAAAATTAAAATCGCATGACGATCAGCCTCCAATACACATTTTTCTATATTATCAATAGGTAGACCAGTATATTTTAGATGCTCATCAGCCAGAAAATAGTTTTTTAATTGGTCATC
>Ga0209795_10001996_pt1 | contig 11850 bp, 10 predicted proteins | sample AgamicOrMarz_FD_187166 | JGI IMG/M metagenome (GOLD analysis project Ga0209795, IMG submission 187166) | Agave microbial communities from Guanajuato, Mexico - Or.Ma.rz (SPAdes) (version 2) | ecosystem: Host-associated > Plants > Phyllosphere > Phylloplane/Leaf | place: Guanajuato, Mexico...
CTTTTAAGTGATGTTGATCGGCTAATTCCTACGTATAAATACAGTCAAGCCAAAGGGGTGGATAAATCGAGCCATCCAGATCGTGATGACTATATTAATTTACAAGGCATGCATTTAGCCTATGCAAATCATCTTGATCAAGCAGAAAAGCATTTTCAGAAACAAGTAGATCTTGCACCTGCCAATGAAAGCTTAATTAATAATTTGGCTCGTGTTGAGCGCTGGAGAGATAAGCCACTACAGTCTAAGCAAACTATTGCTCGTTTAAATGGTTTAACACCAGTTGGCAAAGATACTCGAATTAACCAGATGCAAAATGCTCAGGCTTTAGGGGATATTCAGGAATGGCGTAAAAATACAGAAAGTCTTTTGCAATATTATCCTGAAGATAGTGGGGTAGTTAAAAGTCGAAAAGAGTTAGATGATCGCAATCGAGCAACAATTTCTCACTCAACCACTTGGGGGCAAAGTAAGGCAGATAGCAATGATTCTGTCAGTGGGCAAAATGGTTTAAAAGACCGCGAAATGGAAACTCGTCTTAATAGTCCGTGGATTAAAGATAATTATCGTCTATTTGCTTGGCATCAAGATCGTTTCGGAGAATACCGTTTTGGCGATGTGCATGACCAACGTTATGGTGTCGGGGCTGAATGGCAAGCGAACCGTAAGGCATTGTCGGCAATTTTTTCGCAAAGTACAGATGGCGGACAAGCAGGTGTTCGTCTTGATTGGTCGCAATGGTTAAACGACCATTGGCAGTATCAATTGCAATATGACAGTCAGGCTAATATTCCCCTACAAGCAATTGACGCTGGTGAAGATGGACAAGCTTACCGTGCTGCTTTGACATGGCAAAAAGATGAGTCACGTCAAATTGGGGCAAGTTATGGTTTAACGGATATAAGCGACGGTAATAAACAACAAGAATTTTCTACTTTTTGGCGCGAGCGATTATTTGATGCGCCTCACCATATTACTTACGGAACCGTTCGTGGATTTTATGGTAGCAATAGCCAAGATCAGACAGCTTATTTTAGCCCAAGCAATCACTACAGTGCTGAGCTGAATTTAAGTCATGACTGGATCACTTGGCGAGAATACGAACGCTCATTTAAACAGCATTTTGAAGCTGGAGTCGGGCTTTATAAACAAGCAGATTACTCAGCTCGACCAACATATTCTTTGCAATATCAACATCAATGGCAGCTCTCACGGACTTGGCAACTTAATTATGGAATTGGTTGGCAATACCATCCATACGATGGTCATGATGAACAACATACCTACGGTATTTTCGGATTTGAAGGGCGTTTTTAATGAATAATATGATGTCAAAAATGTTGAGTTGTGTGTTTGCTTCAACGTTATTACCCGTACAATTTTCTCATGCCCGAATTGAAACTGAACTACCAAAAAACCATACGGTTTCTTTAACTTTTCATGATGTGCGAGATGACGTACTCAAAGAAGGAGATCGGGATGTTTATGCGATTCAGACAAAAAATCTGGCACAGTTTTTAGATTGGCTTAGTCAATCTGACTGGAAGCCGATTCGTTTAAAAGACATTGAAGAGGCGCGTAAGCAAGGTAAAGAATTGCCTCATAATTCTATTCTGCTGACTTTTGATGACGGGGCTTTAAGTAGTTATAGCCGAGTATTTCCATTACTTAAGCAATATCAGATTCCTGCAGTTTTTGCTCTTCCTACTAGTTGGTTAAATGGCAATACACAGGCAGGTTATGAAGCCTATGGTCAAGGTAACTTGGTGAACTGGGCTCAAGTTCGTGAAATGCAAGCCTCTGGTTTAGCAGAGTTTGCAAGTCACAGTGATGATTTACATCATGGTGTATTGGCCAATCCCCAAGGTAATGAAAAACCCGCTGCGACTTCGTATGCATATTTAAAATCTCAATCACGTTATGAAACAGATGCAGAATATCAACAACGTATTTTGAAAGATTTGAAAAAATCTTACTTAGTTTTGAAAAAAGAATTAGGTGTTAATCCTAAAGCAATTATTTGGCCTTATGGCGCCGTCAATGAGCAACTGGAAAAACTGGCGCAGCAAGCAGGCTTTGAGTTTTCCTTCAGTTTGGGCCGTGATGGGATGAATCGCGTAAGTGACTCAACTTTTAAGCGTAGCTTAGTTATAAATAACCCTACAGCTGAACAGCTCACTGAAGGCATGTTAAATATTTTAAACTTTGAAGAGTCTGATTTATTTAAACAGCCTCGTCACTTTGTGACTATGGATTTAAAGCAATTAGCAGCCCCACAAAATACCCAAACAGATGAAAAGTTAGGGCAGTTATTATCAAAACTGTATAGCTTAAAAAATAATGCCTTAATCTTAAAACCGTTGGAAGATAAAGAGGGAGATGGTCACTATGATGTTGCTTATTTTCCTACCGATAAAATGCCTGTTCAACAAGATATTTTAAACCGTACTTTATGGCAGGCTCAAACTCGTGCGGGTCAAGCGGTAATATTAGAGTTGCCCGCTTATCCACAGAAAGATAAACCATTTTTAACTGTAGATTTGGCAAAAGATATTGCACGTTTTAACAGTAATTTAAGTGGTATTCAGCTTAATGCGGGTACTTCTTTAAATTGCGAAATGCAAAAAGTAACTGCGCAAGAAAGTAGTTGCATAGAGCAATCAAAACAGATCGCGCAACTTAGCCAGCTTACTAAAAAAGTGGTAAGGCCTTATTTAAATATGAGTAATCAGGCACAGTTTAGTTTATTACTTACACCTGATTTAGAGCATATAGACAATTTACCAGAGTTTTTGACCACGCTTTTATCACAACATGATCTAGTCAATTTGAAGTTCAATGTGATTGGCAAGAAAAAGCAATTTAGTCAATTATTAGCACTATTAAATACGCTTAATGAAAAAGATAAGCAAAGAGTTATGCTGACTTTGACATTGCCGGAAAACTCTCAAAAGGCCAGTTGGGAAGAAGTACAGCAAGGGCTCTTTTCGATTCAGCGAATAGGTATCCAGAAATTCGGTATTGATGGCTATAATTTTGAAAAATCGAAAGATGTCCATCAATATTTATATAATCCGATCAGTCTAAATGCTAGCCCTGTCATGTATCAGCCATTTGCTGGATTGGTAGAGGGGAAAAAGTAATGAGAGTATTACTCGATATTCTATTTGCTTTTGCTTTTTTATATCCCTTACTCATGGCTTGGACATGGATGGTAGGAGGACTTTGGTTCTTCTTTAAAAGGGAATACCGTGAACAAACTCTTCCTGAGCCAACGAGTGAAGGGTGCAGTATCATCATTCCATGTTTTAACGAAGAAGCTCAAGTACGACAAACGATTCGTTATGCACTGCAAACGAAATATCCTAATTTCGAAGTGATTGCCGTCAATGACGGAAGTAGTGACAGAACAGCTGAAATTCTCGATGAATTGTCAGCGCAAGATTCACGACTTCGCGTTGTACACTTAGCAGAAAATCAGGGCAAAGCCGTAGCTTTAAGATCGGGCGTATTAGTTAGTAAATACGAATATCTCGTTTGTATTGATGGCGATGCATTGTTACATCCGCATGCCGTACTTTGGTTAATGCAGCCATTTATAAACTTCCCGCGAATTGGTGCTGTAACGGGTAATCCACGAATTCTAAACCGTTCTAGTATTTTAGGAAAATTACAGGTTGGCGAGTTTTCTTCGATTATTGGTTTAATTAAACGTGCACAGCGTACATATGGTCGTATTTTTACCGTATCTGGTGTAATTGCGGCATTTCGTAAAACGGCACTCGTTCGCGTTGGGTTTTGGTCAGACGATAAAATTACCGAAGATATTGATATTTCATGGAAGTTACAGCTCGACCATTGGGATATTCAGTATATTCCACAAGCGCTTTGCTATATCTATATGCCTGAGACATTCAAAGGTCTATGGAAACAGCGTCTTCGCTGGGCACAAGGTGGGGTAGAGGTCCTTATAGAATATATTCCACAAATGTTCAAACTGCGTGTTCGCAGAATGTGGCCTGTCATGATTGAAGCTCTGGTCAGTATCATCTGGTCTTATGTCATGATTCTAATCTTCACATTATTTTTTGTTGGTTTGTTTATTGAGTTGCCTCAGCAATGGCAGATCAAAACCCTTATGCCACAGTGGTACGGCGTAATATTAGGTGGAACATGTTTAATCCAGTTTTTGGTAAGTTTGTGGATTGATCAGCGTTATGACCGTGGTCGCTTCTTTAAAAACTATTTCTGGGTGATCTGGTACCCGTTATTTTTCTGGTTACTTACTTTATTTACCAGTGTTGTGGCGGTACCAAAAACTTTATTTAACACTAAAAAACGTGCCCGTTGGGTGAGCCCAGACCGGGGATTCCGTGGAGATAACCCATGAAACCTGAGGAAAATAAGGATATAGAGGCTTTAGATATCCCTGAATATATTGACCAGCCAGAATACGTCAAAAATAAAGCAGCAAACTATACATTACAAACCATTGGGTGGTTTTGTTTGATGTGGTTATTGTTTCCACTAGTTTCACTGTTTCTATGGGTTTTTGAAGGGCACTTAATTTACGATTATGTCTGGGTTGACCATATATCAGAAGTTAAAACCTTGCTCCATTTAGCATTACTCATCGGGATTAGTGCCCTCATTTTAATTTTGTGGGCGAGTTATAACTGGATTAGGTTCAGTGGTGAGGACCGGCGGACGAAAGCGCCGAATAGTTCAGTTGAACTGCTCGCAGCCCAATTTTCGGTTAGTCCTGATATGTTAGGTGAATTGCAACAAAAACAACGCATCACTTTACACTACGATGATCATGGTAATTTGCAAAAATATGAGTGAATAAGAAAAAAGCATGGCCTAAAAACCATGCTTTTTTTATTTTTATGGTGTTGTTCTAATAATCACATCGATTGACTGTTCGATACCATCCATGCTGTGAATTGATTTATGGTTAACTTTAACAATGGGCCAAGTTTGTAATTTACAATTGGATTTTTGGAGTGCAGCATAATAACTATCGGACTTAAAAAATACCTTTTTAGTCGTAGCAATATTAGGTGTTAAAAGGCGCTTAAGCCATGTTTCACTAACCTGCGTATCAAGAAAGCGTAAGGCCAAAAGACTTTTAATGCGATTGTTAAATAATCTCCGGTTTTTGATAATGAGAGGGTGAGTAATTAACTTATTTATGCCCATTTGACTATGAGGCAAAATAAAGTGAGGCGTAATTTGAAATACAGTGACAAATTTTGCTTGTTGGCAAATTTTTTCAAGGTGAGTTACGGTTTCTTGATTTGTACCGATAATCGCGACACATAAACGTGAAAAATCAAACTCTTTAATTGAAGTTGATGGAATAACTTGCCCAGAAAATTCTTCAAAATCTTGAGGCATATTTTGAAAAATTACTGATTTTGAAGCGTTATTTTTAATATTAATACTCATTTTCCAAAAGTCCTTTTGGTTTTTCAATCATGATGTTTTTATCGTTTTAATATAAATAACCAAGCAGGAAGTTGGGGTAAAGTCTTTTCAGATAGATGGTCATCCCATACTCGAAATCAATTCAAGTATGGGAACATGGGACAGAGTTTAATGTGCTGTTTTTACATTCATTAATTGCGTAAAACTTTCTAGTCGTTTAGCTGTATCGTATATATCACATGTAAAAATAAACTCATTAACATCGTATGTTGCTAAAAGCTTTTGTAAACCCGAGCGCACAGTTTCAACCGAACCTATTTGTGCCATTGCATAGAAGTTTTCAACAGACAGCTGTTCTGCTGTATTCCATAGTCCCTGCATCGATTCAACTGGAGGTTTAAGCTTTAAGCTTTCCCCACGGATTAAACCTAATACACGTTGGTAGGCGCTGGTTGCTAAAAATTGTGCTTCTTCATCTGTATCTGCTACCACAACAGGTACACCCATTGAAACATAAGGTTTATCTAAGTACTCAGAAGGTTCAAAGTTCTCGCGATAGAGTTGAATGGCTTGGCCTAGCATACGTGGTGCAAAATGTGAGGCAAATGAGTAGGGTAGTCCAAGTTTTGCTGCGAGTTGCGCGCTAAATAGGCTAGATCCAAGTAACCAAACAGGAACATGGGTATTTTGTCCTGGCGTTGCAATAATCTTTTGTCCTGCTTGAGGGGCGTCAAAATATTTTAGAATTTCGACAACATCTTTTGGAAATTGGTCTTCCGTTTCTTGATGCCCACGACGTAAAGCTCGCATGGTAAGTTGGTCTGTACCAGGAGCACGGCCTAAGCCAAGTTCAATACGGTTTGGATATAAAGTGGCAAGCGTTCCAAATTGTTCTGCGACAACTAAAGGAGCATGGTTAGGAAGCATAATGCCGCCTGAACCTAAACGAATATGCTGTGTATGTGCGGCAATAAAACCTAGCAATACGGCTGTAGCAGAGCTCGCGATTCCATCCATATTGTGATGTTCTGCAAGCCAGAAACGTTCATAGCCTAGTTTCTCTGCATGCTGTGCTAATTCTAATGCGTGACGTAATGAAAATTCGATGGTTTTATCATTACGAATAGGAGCAAGTTCCAAAATTGAAAACTTGGTATCTTGAAGTGATCGCATGCGATATTCTCGAATAAGGATATATCGAAATACTACGATATATGAGGGGTAATGTATATCGTTTTTTTTCGATATTAAGTTTCATCTCTCAATAAAAAAGCACCCGAAGGTGCTTTTTCATGTATATACAAATTAGCGATTTTTGTACCAGCCGCGATGTAAACCGTTGTCATGACGGCGATGACCACCTTTACTATAGTAACGACGGTCGCCATCGTCATATCTACGATCATCTCGATCGTAACGACTACCACGATCATAACGATCATCGTAGTTACGATCTTCGGCAACTTTACGACCTAATGCTGAACCACCTGCCGCACCTACTGCTGCACCGATGTAACCGCCGTTAGTACCGCCCATGTTTTTACCGACCGTATAACCAGCACCACCACCTAAAGCACCCCCAATGGCAGCTTCAGTACGATTGCGACGGTCACTAGCTGCTGCTGCACCACCAGCACCACCTAAAGCAGCACCAATTGTTGCGCCTGTGGTACCGCCCATGCTTTTACCAATAGCTGTACCTACAACACTACCTAAAGCAGAAGTTGCAGCAACACGCGTACCATTATCTGCGTGTGCAACAGTCACTACAGACGATGTTGCAAGTAATGCACTAGCTAACCAAATATTCATTTTCATCTTGGAACTCCATGTCCTTTTTTACTGAAAGGACAGTATTTTTATCTTGAGATAAATGTAATAAAAAATTTCGTGATAATTATGGAGAAGCCCGAAGGCGATACGATAGTTTTGTGTCTGTTTGTATTGTTTGTATTAATCTGTGGATAAATCATGAACAAAAGCAAAAAAGCGACTATTTGCTTTCCATAATAAAAAAGCACCCGAAGGTGCTTAAAATTGTTTCATCAAATTTGATTAGTGATGACGACGGTGTTTTTTCTTCCAGTGTTTAGAAGATCGATCATAATCGCGGTCTTTAGAAATTTTATTACCTAAAGCACCACCACCTGCCGCACCTAAAGCAGCACCGATGTATCCACCGTTTGTACCGCCCATGCTTCTACCAACAGTATAACCAGCACCACCACCTAAACCACCGCCAATTGCAGATTCTGTACGGTGACGACGGTCACTTGCAACTGCTGCACCACCAGCACCACCTAAAGCAGCACCAATTGTTGCGCCAGATGTACCACCCATGCTTTTACCAATTGCAGTACCAGCGACACTACCTAACGCAGAAGCGGCTGCTACATGTGTTGTATTGTCAGCATGTGCTACAGTAACCATAGAAGTTGCTAAAACAGCGCTACATAACCAAGCATTTAATTTCATTTTTTACTCCGTGTCCCTAGCAGCAGGACCCTAATATCTTTTGTTACGGCAAATGTAACAAAACACGTCTCTCAAAATATGGAGAACCATCAATTCATTATTGTAGTTTAGTGTCTGGTTTGTATGTTTTCTATTAAAATAGAATATTTAATACTCATATAGATAAACATGCGACTCATTTAATTTTAATGAGCTTATTACTGGTGATCTGAACATAGAAAATTGATTAAAACTCTGGTGGCAGAAGACATATGTTTATGTTGTGCGTACAGTAAAGAAAAGGGACGTGTATGGCCGGCATAAGCCTCAAGTAAAGGTTGTAATTTTCCTTGTCGAATTTTTTCATTAACAATAAAGCTATAACTCTGACATATCCCTAATCCACTTTCGGCAAAAGAAACTACACCTAAAATATCTTCTTTTACCAAAATTCGATTTGTTGGTACCCATTGAATTTCTTCATCTGCATTTTTTAAAAACCAAGGGGTTATCTTGCCACTACTTGGTAACTCAAAAGCAATACACTGGTGATGATTTAATTCTTCTAGGTTTTTTGGAATACCCATACGTTTTAAATAGTGAGGTGAGGCAACGACTTGTAACGGAGCAAGTTCAAGCGGTCTGGCCACAAGCGAGCTATTCGGGAGATGTCCTTGACGAATGGCTAAATCAAAGCCCTCAGCAATTAGATCGACATTTCGGTTAGAGATGCTGACCTCAATTTGAATGTCCGGATATTGCAAAAGAAATTTTTCTAATAAGGGTGGTAAGCGATAGTGTCCATAAGTTGTAGGAACGCTTAATTTGATTTTTCCAGAAATTTGTAGTTGTTCACCTTGAATCACACGTTCTGCATGGTCAATTAACTGAAATGCGTGTTGCATTTTTTCGTAATAAAGTTGACCTGCTTCCGTCAAACTCAGATGACGAGTCGTTCTTCTAAAGAACTGGATACCCAATCTTTTCTCTAGCCGTGTAATTGTTCTACTAATAACTGAAGGGGTCGTGGACAAATAAATTGCAGAGGCACTAATAGAAAGCTTTTCGGCCACAATTAAAAACACTTCAACATCGGCAAGATGGTCAAATTGACGAGACATTTTGTCCTCAAACGCAAAAAATATTTGTAAATGTGGTTATTTTTCTACCTTACTGGCAAAAATAGAATATATCCATCCCAGTTATAAATCCAGCACAAGGCTGGAATGAAGGTCGAATGATGAAAACACTCAATAAAATAATGCTTGCAGTGATTGCAACTTCAGCAGCATTAAGTGCAAATGCCGCTCATGTATTAGTTGTATTATCTGATGAAGGGCAGCTAGAGCTAAAAAGTGGTCATATTTTTAAAACAGGCTTTTATTTAAATGAGTTGATGCAGCCTACAAAAATGCTTTTAGATGCAGGGCACACAGTAACTTTCGCTACACCAAAAGGGAAAGCGCCAACATTAGATGAGTCATCAAATAGTGCGATGTACTTTAATCAAGATGAAAAAGTATTAAAGCAATATGCAGGTTTATTACACGATCTAAAGTTAACGTCTGCGCAAGATTCTCCAGTTTTGAGTCTATCTCGTATTGAGCAAATTGGTGTTGATCAGTTTGATGCTATTTATATTCCAGGCGGACATGCGCCTATGCAAGACCTTTTAAAAGATAAACAGCTTGGAAACGTTCTAACCGCTTTTCATAAAGCTGGAAAGCCTACAGCACTGGTTTGTCATGGCCCTATTGCATTGATGTCAACATTACCGAATGCTTCGGAAGTCGTTAAGCAACTTGAGCAAGGCAAACCTATAAAAACTGGTGAGTGGATTTATAAAAATTATCGGATGACTGTGATTAGTAACCAAGAGGAAGAGCAAGCGAAGGCTTTATTAAAAGGTGGTGAAATGAAGTTCTATCCCCAAACGGCTTTACAGTCAATTGGAGGTAAATATCAAAGTAATACGAATGCTTGGTCTCCAAATGTAGTGGTGGATCGTGAACTGATTACAGGGCAAAATCCAGCCTCGGCGATTCTTGTTGGTAAAGCATTATTAGAAAAATTAAAGTAAATAGTAAGGGTAAAGAGGTTTTATGAATAAAGCCTCTATTACCGGTTGAGTGGAAAAGGTGACGTATTATTTTCTATAGAAAAAGCTAAATTATAGGCGAGTAAATAAATCTCATCTGAAAATCATTATATTTATAAGTGGCTAGCTACAGTGAAAGTTGATGAATTGGCTGATTATATATGTCATTTAAGCGGCATAATCTGTAAACTATGCGCTATTTTTACGATTTTGCTTATCTTCTATTTATATAGCATTCGATAAGCTTTTTGGACTTTTGAGATATTTCCTCTTATGAAAGCGTCACTCCGTTTACGACTTGATCAACTCTGTGATCGACATGAAGAACTTACCGCGTTGCTTGCAGATGTGGAAGTCATCTCCGATAACAAACGTTTCCGTAAATTGTCTCGCGAACATAGTGATTTATCTGAAATTACCGAAGTTTGGGGCAAATACCGTCAAGCAGAAGAAGATATTGAAACTGCTGAAATGATGAAGTCAGACCCTGACTTTAAAGATATGGCAGAAGAAGAAATTCAAGCAAATAAAGATTTGCTTGTAGAGTTAGAAAGCCAGCTCAATATTTTGATGATTCCAAAAGATCCAAATGACTCTAATGCAGCTTATTTAGAAATTCGCGCCGGAACTGGTGGGGATGAGGCTGCAATTTTCTCTGGTGACTTATTTCGCATGTACAGTAAATATGCCGAGACACAAAATTGGCGTATAGAAGTACTTTCTGAAAATGAAGGTGAACATGGTGGCTTTAAAGAGGTCATTTGCCGTGTAGATGGCGATGGCGTTTATGGTCGCTTGAAGTTTGAAAGTGGTGCGCATCGTGTGCAACGTGTTCCAGCAACTGAATCACAAGGTCGTGTTCATACTTCAGCGTGTACAGTTGCAATCTTGCCTGAAATTGATGTTGATACTAACGTTGAAATTAATCCGGCAGATTTACGTATTGATACTTACCGTGCGTCAGGTGCGGGTGGTCAGCACATTAACAAAACCGATTCGGCCGTGCGTATTACCCACATTCCAACTGGTACAGTAGTTGAGTGCCAAGAAGAACGTTCACAGCATAAAAACAAAGCTAAAGCGATGGCATTGTTAGTATCGCGTTTAGAAAATGCAAAACGTGCAGCAGCTGATGCAGCAACTTCTGAAATGCGCCGTGATTTGGTTGGTTCTGGTGACCGTTCTGAACGTATCCGTACTTATAACTACCCACAAGGGCGTATGACGGACCATCGTATTAATCTCACTTTATATAAGTTAGACGCGATTATGGAAGGTGATTTAACTGAACTACTTGATAGCTTACATCGTGAATATCAGGCAGATCAGCTTGCGATGCTTGCACAGGAAAATGGCGGCTAATGAATATTGCTCAAGCGCTTGCAATTCGTGGTGAGCCTGACAGTTATGAACGGCAAGAAAATGCTTGGTTGCTTGAGCATTTTCTAAAAATCAATTCGCTTGAATTAAAGTTTAGACTTGAGCAAGAGTTAACAGCCCAACAAGAGCAAGACTATGTAGCTGGTCTTGAACGTATTCAAAAAGGTGAACCTTTAGCTTATGTAACGGGTTCACAGCCATTTTGGACGCTCGATTTAAAAGTAACATCTGATACTTTAGTGCCACGTCCGGATACTGAAATTTTAGTTGAAACCGTTTTAAATCTAAATTTGCCAAATACTGCAAATATTGTTGATTTGGGAACGGGGACAGGTGCAATTGCGCTTGCGTTAGCGAGTGAGCGTCCAGATTGGTTCGTCACAGCAACTGATATTTATGCGCCTACTTTAGAAGTCGCAAAAGAAAATGCACTAGCTCATAATTTGCAACGTGTAAAATTCGCTTGCGGCGCTTGGTTTGAAGCACTA
>Ga0209795_10001999_pt1 | contig 11842 bp, 10 predicted proteins | sample AgamicOrMarz_FD_187166 | JGI IMG/M metagenome (GOLD analysis project Ga0209795, IMG submission 187166) | Agave microbial communities from Guanajuato, Mexico - Or.Ma.rz (SPAdes) (version 2) | ecosystem: Host-associated > Plants > Phyllosphere > Phylloplane/Leaf | place: Guanajuato, Mexico...
ATTGCTGATGACCCCGCTGCTGGAGCTGTTCCTGTATCCAACGCTGCAGCGACTGAGCGATTATTTCATACTTTTTCATAAAGAGAACCCGTCCTTCCCCCATAACTGTACCGGTACAATCTATGCATTTGGTTATTGTACCACAACTGAACTGACAGTATATTGAATAAGGACCTTACACCATGTGGCAACAACCGGATACTTGCCCAGTCCGACTCAGTAAACAGCCCTATTGGAGGAAACATAATGAACAAGACACGTCATCGGGCCTACGCCTATACCGCAGCCGTAATGTACGCGGCTATCATCGGTTTATCTTTTCTGTTTGTCAAAATGACCGTCCAAGTGGCACATCCTATAGATGTGCTTGCACACCGATTTGCCCTATCCCTTCTCGTCGTCAGCATTCCGGTCGTCCTGGGATGGATCAAAATTCGGCTCACACTGGGGGATTTGTGGCGGATCATACCGCTTGGCCTGCTCTCTCCGGTTTTGTTTTTTGCCTTTCAGGCCTTTGGACTTGTATCATCCAATTCATCGGAAGCCGGAATCATCCAGGCGATGGCCCCTGTCTTCACTCTTATTCTGGCTTCGATATTCTTGAAAGAACGGACCTCTGTGCTGCAAAAGCTGTTTCTGCTTCTATCTGTTGCCGGAGTGGTCTTCATCTTCGTGATGAAAGGCAGCGGAATGACTTCAGGCAATTTCAAGGGAATTGCCCTGCTGCTGCTCTCCACCGTTTGTTTTGCAGGCTATGGCGTGCTTGCCAGACCGCTCACCCAGAAGTATAAACCGATGGAATTAACCTGGGTTACCCTAATGGTTGGCTGTATTGTTTTTAACGCCTCTGCAGTCATCCGTCATTTATCCAATGGTACGATTAGCGATTATGTAACACCTCTTGGGGATGCATCTTACCTTGGAGCACTGGCCTATCTGGCCATTCTCTCCACCATGATTTCGACTCTGCTATCCAGTTACGCGTTAACCCATCTGGAAGCTTCCAAGATGAGCGTATTCAGCAACTTGTCCACCTTGATTTCCATTGCAGGCGGCGCCTGGATTTTGCATGAACCGGTCAGTGGATACCATTTTGTCGGTGCAATCCTGATTATTGCCGGGGTGCTTGGAACCAATATGAGTGGCAGAAAACACAGGCTGGTCAGTGAAGTCAAAGCATGATACAATGTTAAAAATTGTAAACGGACGTTATCAACGATGATGAAGAGAAGTATATACGATAAGGTGCTCCAGAGAGCCGGCGGATGGTGTAAGCCGGTGCACTGGTCGTATGGAAATGGGCTTCGGAGTTCCGAGCTGAACACGGTCTGTATCCTGCACTCGGGGTTCGGAGCTGTAAGTAGGCAAGGCGGCATGTTCAGCCGTTACCCATGGACAGGATATCGATCAAGACTCGGCCGACTCTCCTTGGTTTTCTCACCGAGTACCCGCGAACTTGATCTGTATCCCTCAAAGAGGGCCGCAACCAGCGGCCAATTAAGGTGGCACCGCGAAGCAAAAGCTTCGTCCTTCTATTCTGTTCCCTCACGGGGAGCAGGATGAAGGACGAGGCTTTTTTTATCTGAATCCTAGTAACAGGCTGAAAGGGGGTGATGGTCGTGGAAGATGGCTGGTGGCGTCAGCAGATTAGAATGCTCAAACCATTACAATATCAAAGGAGAATGAACTATGAATATGAACAAGGATGTCATTTTAACTGGAGACCGAACAACAGGACAGCTTCATCTCGGCCATTACGTGGGCAGCCTGCGCAGCCGGGTGCAATTGCAGAAAGAATACAAAACATATATCTTACTGGCGGATGTGCAGGCGTTGACCACTCACTACGATCAGCCAGGGTTGATTGCAGACAGTGTTTATCAAGTGACTCTGGATTATCTCGCTGTAGGTATTGATCCGAACCGAGCTACGCTGTTCATCCAATCCATGATTCCGGAGATCGCGGAATTAACGGTGATCTTCTCCATGTTTGTCACCGTGAACACGCTTCGGCATAACCCTACCATCAAGACGGAGGCGCGTGACCGCGGATATACGGATCTGTACTACGGCTTCTTGGGCTATCCGGTCAGTCAGGCTGCAGATATCGCATTCTGCAAAGCGACGCTCGTTCCAGCAGGCGAAGACCAGATTCCGCATATCGAGACTGCACGCAAACTGGTCCGGAGATTCAATGAGCTATACGCTCCGGTTCTGCCTGAACCACGCATTTTGACTGGAGAGAGGCTCGGCGGGCTCGATGGTATCGGCAAAATGAGCAAAAGCATGGGCAACGCCATCTCATTAAATGCGAGTCATGATGACATACATGCCAAACTGACCAAGGCCAAGACCGATCCTGCACGCATCCATCGTACCGACCCAGGCCACCCCGACATCTGTCCGGTATTTGCATATCATCAGTTATTCCGGAAGGAGCACGCCGAAGAGATTCATGCCAGCTGCAGCCAAGGTTCCATCGGATGCAGAGATTGCAAGCGTTTTGCTGGCACTGCGATTAACGATTTGCTTGCGCCCTTCCGTGAACGGCGAAATGATTATGAGCAGCGGGAAAACGAGGTGAAAGAAATTCTCGTTGAGGGAACCCGTCAGGCACGTAAAGTCGCGCGGGAAACGATGCTGGAAGTACGAGAAGCGATGGGGATTCGTTATTTTGACCTTTAAAGTTTAAGGAAAAAGCCAGAATGAGAGGAAGGGATACTTCAACATAACACTCGCTTGCCTGTATGAAGCACACAAATCACGTTAACACTGCTGAGGATAGTCTATCGCGAAAAGGGGACCCCTCAGCATGAAACCTAGACAACCTTCTTTTTTGCAAGCCATGATGTTAATTATGTTATCTGTTGGCCTAATCAGCCACGTCCTGATCATTCCCGCCTTATTAAGTGCGGCTAAAAGAGACGCCTGGATTTCTGTCCTGTTATCAGCAGGACCCTATCTGGTGTTTGCGCTCATGCTTGCCTATGTCTCTCGTTTTCTTCAGCATCAAACATTCCATGAATGGCTGACTTCCCATCTGGGCAAACCCCTGGGCTTGCTCTTTCGGATTGGAAACAGCCTCTTTTTCTTGTCCGTGATCTATTTCACCCTACACGATACCACCACCTGGGCTAAAACCAGTTATCTGACGGAGACACCTATATTGGCAACAAGCATTGCCCTTATGTCGCTCTGTGCGTATGCGGCCTACAAAGGCATTCGTTCGCTCGCATTTACAGCAGGACTCGTTCTGCCTCTCGTTGTGCTGCTTGGCTTCTATGTCGCAATCGTAAATACCCAATTCAAGGATTATAGCCGTCTGCTCCCCGTACTTGAACAGGGCTGGCATCCCGTTCTTCAAGGCATGGTTTACAGCCTTGCAGGCATGTTTGAGCTGCTGTTTATCTGGTATATCCAGCCCCACTTGGCCAAAAGGATCCGTGTATGGCAGTACGTTATGCTCGCATTTATCATACTTGGATTAACCCTTGGCCCACTGATCGGAGCTATCGTGGAATTTAATCCTTTTGAAGCGGCCAAAATGCGTTATCCCGCTTTTGAGGAGTGGCGGATAGCCTCCTTGGGCAAATACATCGCACAGACCGATTTCTTCTCCATCTATCAGTGGCTCGCCGGCTCATTTACCCGAATAAGCCTCGCGATGTATATTGTGGTAGAAATTTGGAATATTAAGAGCGGCTCCAGAAGGATCATTAGCTTTGTTTCGATAGCCGTTTTATTTATTCTATCCATGTTGTACCGACTGGACGATATGACATTCGAGAAGCTGCTCGTCGACTACATATTTCCGTTCAATCTTATCTATCTAAGCGGATTAGCCATTATTGCAACTACCGTTGCATTCATCAGTTCACGCCATCAGAGGAGGAAACATCATGGAGCATCCAACGATTGACATCACGTCCCATGAAACACTGCTTGCCTCTTTGAAAGAACAATTCAATCCCTGTGCGGATGTCGTTATTCAGACTTTTCCTGCCAAAGATGAAACGGATATGTCAGTCATTATGCTCTATTGCGACGGCTTAGTCGATGGTAAACAACTCAATCAATTTATTATCCCCCGCCTGGAACAGCATTCACTGCTTATCGAAGAAGAACAGCCCAAAGAATTGGGATTAACATTAAATCCGGTGAAAGACCTTACAGATACGGAAAATTTAAATCTGTTGATTTTCAGTGGACAATTGCTGCTTATTTTTGGAAATGGAGAACAGTCCTGCAGTTTGGATATTGCAAGCATTCCCGGCAGAACCCCTGAGGAATCAGCCATCGAGTCCTCCGTAAAAGGACCCCGGGACGGATTCACCGAGGAGTTGAGCGTTAATATCGGACTCATCCGCAAACGGATGAAAACCTCTTCAATGTGTTATGAAAAATACGTAAAAGGTGGCCGTACACAGACTGCCATTGGTCTGTTGTATGTAAAAGACATTATTAATCCGGATATTCTGAAAGAAGCGCGCAAAAATCTGGACGATATTGAAATAGACGGCATTCTCGGTACTTCCATTATGGAACGTGCCGTTATGGGAGGCATTCGCAGTATTTTCCCGCTCACCGATAATACAGAGCGACCCGATTATGTCGTGGACTCACTCTTGAATGGACGTTTTGCTGTACTAGTCGAGGGCTCACCCGTAGCCATCATCGCACCAACGACGCTCTTCAATCAATTGAAGTCGCCGGAAGATGAGAGTACGCCTTTTTTTATTGTGACGTTTGAACGGATCTTGAGGATCTCAGGTTTGCTTATCGCCTGCTTTTTTCCAGCCTTCTATATCGGTCTGACCAGTTTTAATGTGGAGCAGATCCCTCTACCTCTTCTGGCAACAATTGCCGGAACACGTATGGGCTTGCCCTTGCCAGTGACACTGGAAGCATTTCTGATGATCTTCATGTTTGAATTATTCAATGAAGCAGGCCGTAGACTTCCGCGTGCACTGGGCCAGACTGTCAGCGTGGTAGGCGGGCTAATCATTGGAGATGCAGCTATTCGTGCCGGAATTACTTCCCCCACCATCATAGTATCTGTGGCCATCTCGGTCATTTCCAGCTACATTTTGGTGAATACGGTACTCAGTGGGGCTACAGCCCAAGTTCGAATTGGAATGCTTGTTCTGTCGTCCCTTCTAGGATTGTTCGGATTCATGATTGGGCTATTTGCTATACTTGTACATCTCGTTTCCTTGGAATGTTATGGCGTATCCTACTTGTCCCCCGTCTCTCCCTATATTCCCGGTGACTTCACCCAATCCGTATCCATGAAACCGTCCATGAAGAGGACCAAACGTCCGGCCGCTCTTAATACCCAGGATTCCACTCGCCGGAGGAAACGTTCGTGAACAAATGGATCTCCCTGGGGGGCTTGCTAATGAGCTGTCTGGTCCTGCTGACAGGTTGCTGGGATTCCAAAGAGGTTCAGAGCATTAACTTTATTACGGGAATCGGGATAGATTACGAGGATAATAAATATATCGCTTATGCCCAACTGATCGATTTCTCCAGTATTGCCAAGCAGGAGGGGCCAACTTCAAGGCAAGCAAGCGATATCTGGATTGGTCGAGGCGAAGGTACAACACTTAGCATGGCTATTAACGACCTCTATCAGACTTCGCAGCAACAAACACTGTGGACCCATGTTAAAGCAATCGTTTTATCAAAAAACGCCCTTAACGGCCGGCTCGAGGATATTTTTAATACGCTGCTGCATTCCGGTGAGCTGAGATATACACCTTGGATTTACGGTACGGAACAAAGCATCCCCGATGTTCTTGCTCCCTCTGCCCTGTTAAACCAATCTACCCAAACCATTGAGCTATTCGAACCGATCAAGCTGTATAAGCAGTTCTCTGCCTTTGAACCCATCCGCCTTCATCAGCTTCTGGATGGTTTCCGTGAACCTGCTTCGGTGATACTACTACCATCTATAACCAATAGGAACCATACTTGGTTCAATGGGGATGAGAACCCCCCTTTAGTTAAAACCGATGGATTTTTCGTCATTACAAACGGCAAAAACCAAGGCAAGGTGGCAGGTGAAGACGCAGATGGTACTCGATTCGTGAATTACGATCATGTCTACCAGTATCCGTTGTATGTATACAAGAATGGGGGTAAAATGCCTGATCTTACCCTTAAGCTTCATGACCCGCATACCAAAATTTCAGCAAGGAAGGAAGGCAGCGGGATCACCTTCGACCTGTCTACTTCGGTAAAAGGCATCATCGTTGAGGAACATGGCTCTCACCAGTCTCCCCAAACGATGGAGGAGGCAGCCGAGAAGCAGATCGAGTCTGCGATCCGTACTACGTTCGAAAAAAACAAATCACGCCAGATCGATTCCTATGGTCTTGTGGAACATCTGTATCGTCATGACCTCGCATTGTGGAAAAAGGAGGTTCAGCAACGAGCGGATCCGATCAAACGATTCAAACTTGGAAAAGTGAACGTTCATGTGAAAATCCTCAATGCCAGCACGTACAAATACACGGAGTAATGCACAAAAAAACGACCAGCCACCCTCAGTAGATGCAAGGTGGCTGGTCGTCTTGGCATTAAGGTTTAAGTCAATGGAAAAGCCATGACACTCATCAGTGCCAGCTCAGGCTGCGTGGTATCCAAACGACTGTACTGAATGATGACAGGGACATTACTGGAAACCGTGATGGCATACGGAACACCCGCAGGGATAGACTGATCTCCGGAATGAAGTGATGCCGTCCGGATATGTTTGGTCCTTCTTCCCGGTACGCTCGCTTCAATGTTCTCGATCGGCTCCCTGTCTTCAAAGAAGATCGTTATATCAAGTTCAGCATCCTCCTGACCAGTATTCAGAACACAGATGCTCTCATGACTCTCCAGGGCGCCCCGACTATCTGGTGGTATGTAACCGTCTGGAATAACCCAGTAGGTGTGACCTGTAGCCACTGCTGTCTCACTCTTTGCCAAACGGTCTGTTTCAGTATGCTCTCTTGCCATTAGGTGATCCTCCTCTATGAATGATGTTTAACTGCACTGGGGGCTGCGCCTAACACTTTAACAGATGCGTCTTGCTTCAAACGCTGAATGTCCCGGCTTCCTTCCTATCTTCTCTTTAGCGCCTCCTCAACTACCTTAAATACATTTGCAGCGGCTGCAGCCTGAGCTCACGGATAGCTTCCGCTACCTGCGCGGCAAGACGCCGTCCGCCGCGTTCCTGAAAGTGCGTGTTATCCTCCACGCCTGCCGGGAAGTTCAGATATTCACCCGGAAGCACCCACATAAAATCTTCCTTGGTACCTTCGATCCCCGCCTGCTCGAACAGAATACGGCTCCGTTCAGCAAGATCGATCAGCGGAACATCTTCCTCTTGTGCCAGCTCCCGCACGGCAATAATATAATCACCATGCGTGTCGTTCAGCGTGCCGTCGTCCGCAAAAAAGCGCCGATGCACGGGCGTCACCAGCACCGGACGAGCTCCGGCTCCGCGGGCTGCATCGATATACTTTTTCAAATATTCCTTATAGGTTGTGAATGGTTCCGTTCCCCGCTCCGGGTCCGGTTTCTCATCATTATGTCCGAATTGAATGAACAAGAAGTCCTCGGGCTTGATATGCTTCATGATCGCATCCAATCGGCCTTCATTGATGAAGCTGCGCGAGCTCCGTCCCGACTGGGCGTGATTATCAACGGCAACATCATGTTTGAATTGAGCTGGCAGCAGCTGTCCCCAGCCACAGTATGGGTAGCCGCTCTCCGGCTGATCGGTTACAGTGGAATCTCCAGCCAAATATACGGTCATCGTCTGATTGGCGAGCGTAATCTCCAAGGCGTTAATCCGTGGAGCTGGACCAGAGAAGGACAGACGAAGCCTTCCGCCTCTTACCACAACCGAGAATCTGACCTCGGCGCATTGTCCCGGCAGCGTACGAATCGTTGGCAGCATCAATCTGCCTTCACCAGCCTTGACTCTGGTGACTGTCTCAGCCAGTTCATCTCCTGCAATGAGCAGTACCTGATATGTGCCGTCCGGCACATCAACGATAAACGATGCCTTGAGTGGAATACAGAAGCTTGAACGCAATCGGGCAGACACATTGGCCTGCCCCAAATACTCCTGATTTTGCTGTACGATGTCCAGATCTTCTATTTCACCAAACCGCTGTTTCTCATAAACAAGGGAATCCGGCTCAAATCCGTAACCGATCGTATCCCCGTAGATGCTATTGGCTGACACTTTTCGGTACCCTTCAACCCCCGTACCTGGACCGAAGTCGAATTTCCAGTGCGTAACGATCTCTTCATAGCGGGCCGCTGCCTCGGGGGCAGCGGCTTGACTACCCAGAGCTTTATCCAATAGGAACAACCTCCTGTTCGGTTTTTCGGAAGAATAGATAATCCAGTCAAAGTGATTAAGGTTTTATCCTTTCAGTCCGCTGGTGCTCATACCCTGTACAATCTGTTTCTGGAAAATGAAAAATACGGCCACGACCGGAACGAGACTGACAATGGACATGGCGAACATCGCTCCCCAGTTGGAGGCAGACTCGCTATCCAGGAACATTTTGAGCGCCATCGATACCGTATATTTATCCGGTGAGTTCAGATATAGTACCGGTCCCAGCAGGTCCTCCCATCTCCAGTAGAAGGAGAAGATTGCGGCAGTCGCCAGCGAGGACTTAATCAGCGGCATGATAATCTGAATGTACAATCTGAATTTATTACATCCATCAATGGTCGCCGCTTCATCCAGCTCTTTCGGAATCGTACGAATGAACTGCACCATCAGGAAGATGAAGAATGGCATTCCGAAGAATGTAGGTACAACAATAGGGAGAATCGTATTCAACCAGCCCAGCTTCGTAAAGATAATGTATTGCGGAACCAATACGACGTCATGCGGCAGCATCAGAGTCAGCATCATCAGGGAGAACCAGAAGCTGCGGCCTCTGAAGTTAAGTCTGGCAAAACCGAAGGCAATAAGCGACGAGGATAACACAGCACCAATGGTGGAGATGACTACGATCACGAGTGAATTGGTGATGTAATCCATAAACGGTCTTCCACCCGCACCTTTCCACCCATCCACATAGTTGCTCCAGATCCATTCCGTAGGGAAAAGGGACTCCGCAGTAACGAAGATGGTACGGCTCTCCTTGAATGAACTGAATAACATCCAAAGCACCGGATAAAGCATCAGGAGGGCTAGCGCTGCAACGAACAGATGATAAATCGGCCACTTTACATTTTTCCAAACCATCGTTACTTCCCTCCTTCAGATTCATAGAACACCCAGAACTTGGATGTCAGGAACACGGCTACTGTGAGTATGCCAATCATGATAAGCATGATCCAGGCCATTGCCGAAGCATAACCCATATTGTTAAACATAAAGGCCTGACGGAACAGGTACAGCGAGTAGAGCATCGTACCATCCATTGGGCCACCCTCTCCTTTGGAGATGATGTACGCAGGTACGAAGGTCATAAATGCGCCGATCGTTTGCATGATCAGATTGAACAGGATGATTGGGCTAAGCAAAGGCAATGTGATGCTAAAAAACTTGCGTACCGGGTTTGCACCATCCACGCCTGCTGCCTCGTACATCTCGGGGGAGATATTTTTAAGACCTGCGAGGAAGATCAACATGGAGGAACCGAACTGCCAAACCGACAGCGAGATTAGCATAACTAGAGATGCATCCGGATCACCGAACCAACTGATAGGCCCGATTCCGATTGCCGTCAAAGCACTGTTGATAACTCCTTCATTACTGAAAAGGTTACGCCACATGATCGACACAGCCACGCTGCCACCGATAATGGATGGCAGATAGTACAAGGTACGATATGTTCCGACCATACGGGAACCGGTATTCAGGATCATGGCGACGAAGAGTGCAAAGACCAGTCTAAGCGGTACACCAATGAATACATACAGGAACGTTACCTTAACTGAGTTCCAATACTTCGGATCCTCAAAAAACATTTTGGTGTAGTTGTCCATCCCAATCCATCGCGGGGAAGTGAACAGGTTATAACTCGTAAACGACATATATAGGGAGACAAACATCGGGATCAACGTAAAGCCCAAAAAGCCGATAATAAAAGGACTAATAAATGCATACCCGGTCAGGTTTCTGCGCAACGACGAATACTGCCTCAACGGAAGGAACCTCCTTTATTGATCTGCTTGCTTCCGACAAACCGGCTGTTAACAATTGGACGGGGAAAGGCCCCCGCGGTAAGCGAGCAGCCCCAATCCCCGCCATCCCGGTGTTGGGATGAGCAAGCAATCATTCAACTGTTATTTATTATTGGCCAGAACGGCTTCGGCGTTTTTACGGAATGTCTCTGCTGCCTGTTCCGGTGTGATTCTGCCAAAGTTCAGTTCCTCGACGGTATCCGCCAGAGATGCAATGACCTCAGGTGAACCGACTGGTGGCGGAGGGCTCATTGGCGAAGCTTTTGGCTCCATGGCCGCTACGAAATCAAATACCTGTTTCGTTGGTTCACTCAGTTCAGGAGCAATAGCTTCCTTGATTGCGCCGGAGATCGGCACACCGCGCTCACCCTTGATCAGCTTGTTGGCTTCCACGTCATTCACCCAGAAATCGATGAATTTGGCTGCTTCTTCTTTCACTTTCGAGTTTGAAGTTACTGCCCAGTACATACTTGGCTGCATGTAAAGACCCTTCTCCATGTCCGGCCCAGGCATAGGAGCAAACTCCAATGGACGGTTAGCGACTTGCTGTACGGCTACAAACTGGTTGGACCATTGCCAGATACCGATACCTTTGCCCTTGACCAGATCCGATTCCTCGATAATGCCCTTAGTCTGATTGGCCAGATCCGGTGTAGGTGCCGCACCTTGCTCAATCATTCGACGCATTAATCCGAAAAATTCGACAAACAGTTTATCATCGTCATATCCAAGACCTGTACCTTCAGCATTGTAGAGGGACAAGCCTTTGGTCCGCAGGAAGTAATGGAAGAAGATATCCGGGGCTACCCCGCCATCCAAAAACAGACCTTTCTCTGCGGTTTGTTTACCCAATGCTTCATATGACTCCCAAGTCAGGTTTTCCGGGAACGTATCTACTCCTGCCTTTTTGAGCAGAGCCGGGTCATAATGGAAGCCTAGTACGTTAACCCCGGCAGGTACACCATATTGTTTGCCGTTGATTACACCCGTGCTGATGACGTTTTCGGAAACATCATCCACCTTGATCTGGTTGCCAAGGTATGGCGCCAGATCCTCCAGCTGACCATTCTGTGCATATTGGCTGATGTAGGAAATATCCATCTGAACAATGTCAGGCAACTGATTCGCTGCAGCTTGTGGAGCGAGCTTTTTCCAGTAGTCATCAAAAGAGGCGTATTCGACATCAATCTTGACGTTCGGGTTTTTCTCTTTGTACAGGTCAATGACCTTCTGCGTGTATTCATGACGTGCATCCGAGCCCCACCACGCGATACGCAGTGTAACCGAGCCATCCGCGGATGTACCTCCGGATTCTCCTTCAGAGCTGCATGCCGCCGTAAATACCAGCAGAACAGCCATCATCAGGAATATTGCCTTTTTCACCATGCCAATCTCCCCTTTTTGTGTGGATATGGTAATGTGAATGGGTTATCTCCTTTTGCCTGATAACGCTTTCACAAACTTGATAATGTCATTTTCGCAAATATACGACCAGAGTTGAATACACAAATCCGTCTTGTTGGTTCAAAAAACAGAGGAGGACAACATCCACCATCACGGTGTTGTTCGTCCCCCTCATACATTGGCCGAGATAGCGTTAACCAATTGTTATAGGCCGGATCTTCGGTACTCT
>Ga0209795_10002002_pt1 | contig 11829 bp, 9 predicted proteins | sample AgamicOrMarz_FD_187166 | JGI IMG/M metagenome (GOLD analysis project Ga0209795, IMG submission 187166) | Agave microbial communities from Guanajuato, Mexico - Or.Ma.rz (SPAdes) (version 2) | ecosystem: Host-associated > Plants > Phyllosphere > Phylloplane/Leaf | place: Guanajuato, Mexico...
CCACTGAGTACGAAGTAAATTAACATGAGTGCGCAGGCACCAGTAATTTGTTTACCAACTTCACCAGCTGTTAAATTACGATGAATTTGTTGTATGAGTAACAACAACTTTCGGCCTTTTACATCTGGCAGAACTTGAGCGTTATATGGATTAACCATCATATTGTAGCCACGACGTTCACCTTCTTTTTCAATGTTCACAACAGAAGAGGAGGTGGGATCCTTGGCAATCGTAATGCTATTAATTTTAATTTCAGGCTGAGTTGTATTGAAATGTTGATATAGCTGAGCAGGGGTTAATTTTGGTGTGTTTTCAGCTTGAACAACATAACTATCAGAATTCACCCATTTTAAAATTTGTTGGTCATAAGAATAAATTGCACCTGTTACACCCATAATGGATAAGATGAGGCCAGCAGTAATACCCAGAAACCAATGAATTTGAAATAAAATTTTTTTAAACATGGTCAAAAATGAAAATATGATGGAGATCTTGTAACGAAGTATAGCCGAAGATTGAGTAGATAATATGGATTTTGGAGATAATATTAATTTTCATTATCATTTGTCTTTAGCATAATAAAAAACCTCCATAAGGAGGCTTTTTATAAAATTAAAACTTACAAGGTTTTTGGTTCGCCTACAGCTTCTTTTAAATGCGTGCGAATTGTATTGAACGAGAAGTTCTTAGAATCCATGCGTTTAGGTAAAATATACGCACCTTGTTGTTCTTGGCCTTTTGGGTCTTTTACTTTGAAATTAACCAAAATAAAATCAGGTGCATTGTACCATTCATAGATATTTTTCCATCCAATAGTACCCACGCCTTCTTGGTGGCCCATTTGTTGGCGCATCACGATGCCATGAGGCTGTACACCTAAACGAATACCTTTGATTTCCTGTACTGGAAATTCATTCATTTTGCGTTTAACGTACCATTCTAATCCGTATTTACGACCTAGGTAGTAAAGTACTACAGCAACAATAGCAACCCAGCAAAAAACAGTAGAGTAGTTCTTAATAAAAATAAGACCTAAAATAGCTAGGGCTAAAACGACACCCATAATTGCCCAAATTTTTGTGCTGATTTTATTGGTGCTGCGCCAGATAAGAAGCTGTGCATTACGTTGTTCAGCTTCTGACACGTCATATGGAACAGGCTGAAGCGTATAAGCGTATAAAGTTTTCGCGGTCATAGTGCAAATAACAAATTGTAAACTGTTTTAAGTTTAGCACTAATTGGCATAAGTCAGGAAAGGATATTATGCCAATTTAATACTAAATTCCGAGGCAAATTTATAATGATGCAAGCTCACTGGCATCATTATCAAGATCATGACTTAGCCGTTGTTTTAACATACTAAATCGGTTCAATACACCAAGCATGAGCGAGAGTTGTTGCAAAATAATGAGTGATTTTTGGTCATCTTCATCATTTTGGCTTAGTCGCTGACGTATCGTTTGGAGCATATTTTGTGCTGTAAGATCAGGCATTTCGTCTCTTAAGAGAGCTCCTTGGATATCATCTAGGGCTTGGTCTAATAGTTTAAGGACCGCTTGATCTTGAATGTTTTCTCGATGTGCTCCAAGTGCCGCGATATAACTTAAAAATGTATGATTTAAACATAAAAATTCAAAAATATCGGACTTACGAGTCGGGTCAAAGTCTGGTTCAGTCGCTAACGTTGAAATAAGTGAAGCGACTTCAGCATCAGTATTATGTGCAGCTCGACGTACAATACGGTAATTCAACGCATGATTACGGCCTTCATGATATTGTTTGACGACTTCAGCTAAATAGTTACATTGGGCTTGTAGTGAGCGTCTGATGTTGCGAGGCAGACGTCTGAATTTCCAGTCAGGCCAAATAAATGTCACGCCAAACCAAGCTAAAGCACATCCCATTAAAGTATCTACAAATCTTGGAATCGCCGCAGCCATTGCTGAACCGTCTAGATTAAAGTTAATTAATGCCAAAATTGTGATGAAGGCAGTTGCTTGCGCATATTGTTTACTGCGTAATTCAAAAAACAGAACTCCACTTAATATCAACATGAATAGTTGTCCTTCGGTTGAAGGAATTAAGAAGATAATCGCAAGGCCAACAATAATACCAACTAATGTTCCGACAATTCTTAGACGTAAACGGCGCTTGGTCGCGTTAAAGTTGGGTTGGCTTACAAATAGAGCCGTAAGCATAATCCAGTAGCCATATTCAATATGGGTCATTTGAATAAAGACATATCCAATAAATAAAACAATCGATACACGAATCGCGTGGCGGAACAGCACAGATTCAGGAGTTAAGTTCTGTTTTATTCGGATGACAATATCATTCCATCCTTGCAAATCATCATCTTTAAGCTGGTTTTCGGCTTGTTTCACTTTGTCCGATTGAATGTGTTGCTCTGTTTCTAAGTTGAGTAACTGGGAATCGATAGACTTTAAATTTTGGTATAAAGCGAAAAGAGCATTTACCCATAAAAGGTCATAATGCTGATCACGACGTAACTTCTCTAAAGAGAGGCGTAGGTTTTCAAAGCTTTGTTTAAACCTTTTATTATGGTTATAGGGTTTACGTTGCAAAATGCATTCATTTAACTCTTGGCAAGCTTTACCTTGAACTGCCAAAATTCGTTGGAATCTAAATAAAATATCACTATGCTGAAAAATTTTGGCTAATTTTTGATAGTCGATATGAGCAGAATCAGCTCGCTCGTGAATATCTTGAGCGACAAAATAATAATGTAAGCTTCGGCGCGTATCTTTTTGTCCACGGTCGCCTTTTAAGCGAGTCAATAACGCTGTTTTTAAGTCATTAAAAATCGTAATTAATTTCCCGTTTTCTAATGACAGCTCAATCATACTTTGCTGGTAGCTAGCAGCAGTCATATCTACATCAAACAAATTTGATTTTGCAAATAGAAAATCGCCTAGAGATGCATAAGAGGCAGCCAGTTTGTCTTGTAGTTGTCGTACCGGAAATAATAAAAAGCTAATAGTGGCAATTAAGCCATACCACGCAGCCCCTGCAACTAAAAGGGCAGGTTGGATATACCAGTGGTCAAAGAGGTGAACACCTAGCATGGTATAGACTGAAACAACCAAACAGCCATAAGAGATGGTTGCGTAACGACGTCCTAATGAACCTAGTAAAATCCAGCCAATACATGAGGCAATTAACCCTAAAGCAAAAGCCATTGGGTAGGGGAAAAGTAATTGTACAGAAGCTGCGGTAACGAAGAACCCAATATAAGTATAAATCAGGTTCATGATTCGCACTGAAAAGCGATCATCGATATCGCTTAAACCTGCTGCGACCACACCTAAAGTGAGTGGAATTGTTGCTAATTGATAGCCTAAAAAATAAGGCACGAAAGCAGTTCCTGAAAAGGCTATCAGCATTCGCACGTTATACATAAATGTTGTGTTGTAAGTCGCTCTTTTTAGGCGTTTAAACCAAGATTTCAAAGGAAGTCCTTGCTGATCAACCTGAGTGATAAAGGATTTGTGTATTTCTACACCAATGTTGCACAAATCATACGATAGACAGTGTAAGCTTGTCTGTATGCAAATGATTGAAAAATGAAATATCGTTATGTCTGAACAAACAGCCCAGCGTCAATACTCTATTGGCTGGATTATGTTGCTCGCTTTGCTTACGGCTTTAGGGCCATTATCCATCGATATGTACTTACCTGCTTTGCCTCAAATGGCACATGATTTTGGGGTAAGTACGCAAATGGTGGCAAATACACTGCCAGCTTACTTTTTTGGTTTAGCTGTTGGGCAATTGGTTTATGGTCCTCTAAGTGACCGGATTGGTAGAAAAAAACCACTTTATTTTGGCCTCGCACTTTACGCTGTCGCGAGCTTATTTTGCGTATTGGCTACAAATGAATGGAGCTTGATTGCTGCTCGTATTTTGCAAGCTTTAGGTGGCTGTGTCGGTGTGGTCATGGCTCGTGCAGCAATACGCGATAGATTAGATGTTCAAGGTTCGGCACAAGCTTTTTCAAGTATGATGATTGTCATGGGGCTTGCACCAATTTTGGCGCCTATGGTCGGGGCATGGATTTTAATCTGGTTCCCATGGCAAGCTATTTTTATTGCTCTTTCAATTGTCGGCGCAATATGTTGGTTATGCGTGCATTTCTTCTTTAAAGAGACCTTGGCAACTGATAAAAGACTTAAGCTGTCACTCTATCAAGTCGTTACCCTCTATGGGGCTATTTTCAAAGATGCGAGTTTCCGCTTACCTATGTTTGCAGGCTGTTTAACCGGGGCGGCGCTATTTTGTTATATCAGCTCAGCACCTGCAGTTTTTATGGATCAGTATGGACTCAATCAGCAAGAGTTTGCTTACGTATTTGGATTAAATGCTTTTGGCATTATGTTGATGTCATCTTTAAATAAGCATTTAACATCACGTGTTGAAATCACTAGACGGTTAAAAGCTGGTTCACTTGTTCAAGTGACTGGAGCCATTATCGTATTTATTGCGGGTTTAATTCCTGAAGCGCCTTTATGGCTCGTTATGTTAGGGCTATTTTTAGCTATTTCAGGCATTGGTTTAACAGGACCAAATGCAATGGCGCTCGCTATGTCTAAACAAGGTGCCCGCGCAGGCACAGCGAGTGCCATTATGGGAAGTATGCAATTTGCTTGTGGCCTCTTGGGTGGAGTGCTGCTTAACTTCCTTATCTGGTCTGCATCGCTCAATATGGGCGTGATGATGGTGTTATTTACGCTGAGCGGTTTTATTGTTGTGTTAAAAGCGGTGCAACAGGTAAAAAATAAGCCATTCTCATAGTTTCAAGAGAATGGCAACTTAGATTTTATTCGTCTAGAAAAACTGCGAAATTTTCAACTGGTTCTCTAGGTGTAATGAAGGTATTTACAATATGGTTAGGGTCAGCATGGCCTAACGCAATTGCACATACCAGTTCTTCATCATCTGATGCACCCAAAATATCTAAAACAATAGGGTGAAAATGGTTCCACGCTGCTTGTGGGCATGTATCTAAACCACGTCCCTTGGCAGCAACCATCACATTTTGGATCATCATTGCAATATCCATTTTTGATCCAATTCCCATCGTTTTATTTACTGTAAAGAAAAGACCGACTGGTGCATCAAATAGTTTAAAGTTACGTAACTGCTGTTCGGCCATTTTTTCCTTTTCGCCTTTTTTAATTTCGAGTAGACCATAGAGGCCCCAACCATTTTCGCGGCGGCGATCAATAAAAGGCGATATCCATTTTTCAGGATAATAGGCAAAAGTTTCTTTATATTGTTCTGCAAGTTCCGGGTTTTTTGAAACTTCGATTTGGGCTGCGCAGACACGTTCAACCATTTCATCACGCTTGTTGCCTGTTATTACATAGACTTTCCATGGCTGAGTATTTGTTCCAGAAGGGGCTCGACTTGCGACTCGTAATATATCTTTAATGACTTCTGGCTCAATTGGTGTATTTAAAAAAGCGCGGACAGAATGTCGAGAAGTGATTGCTTCATCAACGAGACGAACTTGTTCCAGATTCATGAGTACTCCTATATCTTATTTCATAAATATTTCATACTTTTTGAAGCTTAATTTCATGCTTTGAAAGTAGTTCATTTATAAGCAAAAAATATTAGAAAAGAGAAATTCTTACAGGTATGATAATTTAATTAATTTAGACATATTGTCTGATTAATCATAATTCGAATATGCCACTTTAGATTTAAATAGACAAAATAGTGTGATTTTGTCGGTTATAAAAATAAAAGCATAACAGTAAGTGGGTGAAAAATATTCAATTGAAAGAAAGGTATAATATGTTTAAAAACAGTGCAAAACGGATAGTTTTATATAAAATATGACCATTTTTTATATAAAATTTTAATGAAAAACATACACAAAACTTTAAATTTCTGCATAATACCGACTTTTTTACGCAGGTATGATTTCTCCATACTCATGTTAGGAATAGTGGCTGCATACAAAATCCTTTTACAAAAGGGATCTGGGTGCAGAAATGGAGAAATACACGAGGTATAGGAGCTTTACATGAGTCTACCACTCATCAACAAGCAGTTCATGAAACAAGGATTGGCGATTACCATTGCAACCATGAAAATGAACGTAACTCAAGCAGCTACTGAGCCACAAAAAATACAACAGCTTAGTACAGGTCTAAACGCACTCTTCTTTGATCATGGAGAAAAGGGCGCAGATAGTCGCGTTATGGCGATGGCTCGTTACAGTCTTTGAAATTTATATCCAGTTTAGACATTTGCTCAAAAGTATATGTAAATATGCTTATTGGCTTAAATCCAGATTTTGTATAACTCGCTTAATTGATGGGAATCATTGGACGAGTTTATTTAGCGGTGGTCATTTGTTAGTTTCCAAGTTTGTAGCTGAGTCGATGCATACTGTTTTTCCAAAAGCGGAAAAGTTCAGTAGTGCAATGATATTATTTTATCTGAAGGTCGCGTTCTCTCATGCAACTTTCAAAGGCTTAGTGTTGGGCATGATGTTGCTTAAACTTGTGACGGTAATTGCTATTCAATTGACATTAAAAGTTTTTTCTTGAATTTACTGAAAAGTCCCGGTTTTTAGGGGCTTTTTTGTTTATTGCAGTATTTTGGCATGTGCTTTTAGCACATTAGCAAGGAACGTAAGCGGACCGAGTATGAATGAACAACTCAATGCCACACTGATGTCGTGGGTAAAATTTTTTAATGACCCTTTATGGGACTTTTTGGTTATTTTCTTGCTGGCTGTAGGTATTTTTTATACGGTCTTAACAGGAGCTGTGCAAATTCGCATGTTCTTGCAAAGTATCCGTGTTATGAAAAGCAGTCGTACAGAAGGCGCAGATGAGCATGGTCTTACACCTTTTCAGGCGTTTGTAACTGGCCTTGCGAGCCGTGTTGGGGTAGGTAATATTGCTGGTGTAGCAATCGCTATCGCAATTGGTGGTCCTGGTGCAGTGTTCTGGATGTGGGTAACGGCTGTTCTTGGTATGAGCTCTGCTTTTATTGAGTCTACGCTTGCTCAGCTATTTAAAGTTAGAGATAGTAAGAGTAAACAGTTCCGTGGTGGACCAGCCTACTATATTACTCAAGGTTTGCGCAGTAAAACCTTTGGTGTGGTCTTCGCACTTGCATTGATCTTTACCTACGGTTTCGTATTCAACTCAGTTCAAATCAACGCGATTGCTAATGCATCTTCACATGCTTGGGGTTGGGATAAAGCCAATGTTATTGCTCATTTAGGCGGCGTTGATCTAGAAATTTCATGGGTTGGTCTTGCGCTTGTCGTTATGGTTGCATTGGCAATTTTTGGTGGTATTAAGCGTATCGCTAAATTCGCAGAGATGTTTGTACCTTTAAAAGCAGGTCTTTACCTATCTGTTGCTCTCTATATTGCAATCAGTAACTATGCAATTTTGCCTGATATTTTAAAGCTGATTGTGACTGAAGCTTTCAATTTTAATTCTGCAGCAGGTGGTTTCTTTGGTGCGGCAGTGTCAATGGCAATGATGCAAGGGATTAAGCGTGGCTTGTTCTCTAACGAAGCTGGTATGGGTTCTGCACCAAATGCAGCGGCTGCGTCTGATGTAAAACATCCTGTAAACCAAGGTTTGGTACAAATGCTCGGTGTATTTGTAGATACTTTCATTGTATGTACAAGTACTGCAATCATTATTTTGGTTTCTGGTGTTTACCAAGATGCAGGTTTTGTCGGTGTTGAATTAACTCAACGTGCTTTAGAAACTCAAGTTGGGCATTGGGGATCGGACTTCCTTGCTGTTCTATTATTCTTGTTCTGTTATTCAGCTGTACTAGGTAACTATGCCTATGCAGAAGGTAATGTGCAGTTTATTAATAACAACCCGAAAGTCATGTTCATCTTCCGTATTTTTGTATTGGTGATGGTGTACTTCGGTGCAATTGGTAGTGTTCCGCTCGTTTGGTCTATGGCTGACTTGTTTATGGGTATCATGGCAACCATTAACTTGATAGCAATCGTACTATTAACGCCGATGGCACGCACATTGTTGAAAGATTACCGTGAACAATTGAAAAAAGGCATTAAAGAGCCTGAATTTAAAATTGATAAGTATCCAGAATTGAAGAAAAAAGTTGATTCAGATATCTGGTAAGTTAAAAAAGGCCTCTTATAAATAAGGGGCCTTTTTCATAAGGGGGATAAATAAAATACTTGAGTCTAAATTTTAAACATGACAAATTAAATAAATTCAATACAGCTTTTCACGAAACTAGCAACTAAAATTGCAATCCAAACTTAAAACCTCATAGTGCGAAGATGGGCCATGAAACAGCTTAAATTGTGGGTTCTCGGACTCTCTATGGTATTGGCGGGATGTCAAACCACCACACACTTGTCTGCTGCTCTAAAACCGCAAACAGCGGAGGCTTATGCTCGTTCTGTGGATCAACCTTTTGCAAGAATCAAAAAACAGCAAAAACGTCCTGTCGTTGCGCTCGTCTTGGGTAGCGGTGGAGCACGGGGTTATGCTCACATAGGAGTTATTGAGGTTTTAGAACAACACGGTATTCGACCAGATTTTATTGTAGGGACCAGTGCGGGTAGTATTGTTGGAGCACTTTATGCCAGTGGTAAAAGTCCTGCTGAATTGCGTAATACAGCATTAAAAATGAAAGCTGGCGATGTGCGTGACATTAGTATCGGATTAAAAGGTTTCTTTGATGGTAAAAAAGTAGAAAACTACGTTAACCAGCAAGTAAACAACATGCCACTCGAAAAAATGAAAATTCCAATGTATGTGGTTGCAACCGAATTAAAACATGGTACTAAAACCGTATTTAATTACGGCAATACGGGGCAAGCTGTCAGGGCTTCTGCTTCAATTCCAAGTATGTTTGTCCCCACCAAAATTGGTAAATCTGAATATGTCGATGGCGGGTTGGTGAGTCCTGTGCCAGTGGAAGTCGCACGAGATTTAGGTGCTGATGTGATTATTGCAGTTGATATTTTAGCTCAGCCTATTTACACAGAAACATCGAATGTTTGGGGGCTGTTTAACCAGAATATTAATATTATGCAAGGTCGTTTAGCGGCAGAAGAATTACAATATGCGGATGTTGTTATTCAGCCAGATTTAAGAGAAAAAGCGCATATTTTTGATGTAAAAGGCCGTGAAGCCACCATGAAATCTGGTATTGATGCGGCCAATGCCAAACTTTCCGATATTCAGTTTGCTATTGATGAAAAAATAGCTGAACAGAATATGTCTACTGAAGGATTAAGTGCACAAACTCAATAATTTGACGTTAATTATTTGAAAATTAAACAAAAAGCCTGAATAGGGCTTTTTTTATGTGAATTTAAATCCTTAATTTTTGGAATAAAATTTTTTGTATATTAGATACATGTTGGATATGCTGAAAACTCTGATGACCAATAGGTAATATTGATGTCATTGTTAAAAAATAATTGATTTGTAATGTATTGAGGCTGACTAGATAAATGATACAGCAACAGGTTGAAAATGGGTTTCCAACATTAGATGATGTTCATGCTGCCGCAGAGCGTTTGGAAGGTTTAGTCGTAAAAACTCCTTTTGTTTTCTCTGAAACCATTTCTAAAACCTTAGGGGCTGAGATGTGGCTGAAATTTGAAAACTTACAATTTACAGCTTCTTTTAAAGAACGAGGTGCACTGAATAAACTGTTGTGCTTATCTGACCAAGAAAAACAACATGGTGTTATTGCAGCTTCGGCAGGCAATCATGCCCAAGGCGTAGCGTATCATGCTCAGCGCACAGGGGTGACCGCGACCATTGTAATGCCTAAATCTACGCCTAATGTAAAAGTACAACGAGTGCGTGAATATGGCGCACGCGTTATTTTGCACGGACAAGACTTTTCAGAAGCCGCCGCTGAAATGCACCGGGTTGCACAAGAAGAATCTTTAACGATTATCCACCCATTTGACGATGCAGAAATTATTGCAGGTCAAGGAACTATTGCGCTTGAAATGCTTGCAGCTGTTCCTGATTTAGACATTTTGGTAGTGCCAATTGGTGGGGGGGGCCTAATTTCTGGTATTGCGATTGCTGCTAAAGCAATAAATCCCAAAATTAAAGTGATTGGGGTGCAATCGGTTGTATATCCAAGTATGGCAAAACTTCTGTGCAATTATCAGCATGCTGTTTCAATGGGCTCTACAGTTGCAGAAGGTATTGCAGTTAAAACTCCAGGTGAGCTTACGACCCGAGTTGCTAAACAATATGTTGATGACATTGTCGTTGTTACTGAAGACATGATTGAAGAAGCAATTGCGCTGTTACTCAATATTGAAAAAACAGTGTGCGAAGGGGCTGGTGCAACAGGTATTGCTGCAATTATGTCTCGTCCTGATCTATTTTTAGGTCATAAGCTTGGTGTAGTTCTATCTGGTGGCAATATTGATACACGTGTTATGGTTTCTGTATTGCAACGTCATTTAACGCGTACAGGTCGTATGGTTCGTATTCGCGTTGAATTACCAGATAATCCAGGTGCTTTAGCGCGTTTAACAGCAATCATTGCTGAGCAAGGCGGTAATATTTATGAATTGCGTCATGAGCGCTTTGCAGCAACCAGCCGTGCCAAAGAAAGCGCCGTGAGTGTTGATGTTGAGCTTAAAAGCGCTTCAGACCTAGATTTGCTGATTCAGGCAATGCAGTTGGAAGGTTATATTGTCCGTAAAGAAGAGATTTAATCTCTGATATTGCTGTGTTAAAGCCGTATATGGCTCTATCGAGAGTCATATATAAGGCAATTTAAATGGATTAAAGTGCTCAAAAGGGATGAATTTACAAAAAAACGATCAAATCCTTCAATGAAATGGGAAAAATTGACAATTCTCTAAACTTTGTCCTTCACAATTTTAAGGTTTAGGTTTTAGTATTCTCTTCATTGTAAATTTGAAGAAATATAAGGATATGCACGCTTAATGTTCAAATCATTTTTTCCATCACCACAATATTTTTTTATATCTGCGGTTATTTGGATCGCATTAAATATGGTGCTCTGGTACTCAGGTGGAAACACATGGGGAACTTTTATCGGGTTTGCTAAGGGCTACCATGACGCACAACTACCTGTTGGTGTCAGCCGTTTTTGGTCTCCAACTTTCTTATGGTTTTACGTTTGGTTTTTAGTTTCTACAGCACTCTTTGCCGGCTTTTGGAAAATTATATCGAACAACCCATGGCAGCGTTGGTCTATATGGGGATCGGCATTTATTTTGTTTAATATCTGGTTTGGAGTTCAGGTCAGTGTTGCGATTAATGCTTGGTATGTACCATTTTGGGATTTAATTCAAAAAATGCTTTCTGATGGAGGTGGTGACCTCTCGGCATTATATAGTGAAACCCTAGTTTTTCTTTATATTGCAATGGTTGCAGTGACTCTAGCCGTGATTAATGCTTTTTTCACAAGCCATTATGTATTTCGTTGGCGTACGGCAATGAATGAATACTATACAGAGCATTGGGAAAAGCTACGTCATGTTGAAGGTGCCTCACAGCGTGTGCAAGAAGACACCATGCGTTTTGCAACTATTATGGAAGACTTAGGTGTTGAACTGGTAAAAGCAGTCATGATTTTAATTGCCTTTTTACCTATTTTATTTCAACTGTCTAAACATGTTCCCGTTTTACCAATTGTTGGTGAACTAGAACATTCTCTAGTATGGGCCGCAATTGTATGGGCTGCTTTTGGTACAGTTTTATTAATGGTAGTAGGTGTTAAATTACCTGGGCTACAATTTAATAATCAAAAAGTGGAAGCGGCTTATCGTAAAGA
>Ga0209795_10002007_pt1 | contig 11786 bp, 9 predicted proteins | sample AgamicOrMarz_FD_187166 | JGI IMG/M metagenome (GOLD analysis project Ga0209795, IMG submission 187166) | Agave microbial communities from Guanajuato, Mexico - Or.Ma.rz (SPAdes) (version 2) | ecosystem: Host-associated > Plants > Phyllosphere > Phylloplane/Leaf | place: Guanajuato, Mexico...
TACAAGTGTTTGTTATTGTATTATCCTTCTTAGTATTAATAGTGACTTCACTCTTAATTATTTCTAATTTCGAGTTACTACTTTATAAAATGAAAAATCAATTTGCTATTATGCGCTCATTAGGAGCCACCACAAAGCAAATAAGCCAATTAATTTTTACTCAAAGTATCATTATTAATTTTTCAGGTATATGCATAGGCCTGTTAGGAACTTTTTTAAGTCAAAAATACGTTTATGCATGGATGGGCAAATTCTTTAAGATTTCTTCATCTCCAACACAGTTTCATTTAGGAATTGCACTTATTATTGCTTTATGTAGCTTTATCATCATTCAATTGTTTTTATTGATACCATCTTATAGAAGCGCGAAAATATTACCTCTTAAGGTTATGCAGAAAAATGAGCGTTTAGATTTTGGCTATTCTAAAGCTAGAGTCATTCTTTTTAAGATTTTAATAGGTGTATCTTTATTCTTACTAATAGCTAGTCAAGTGCTGCCCACTAGGGGTGAGTATGGGGTCTTTTTCCTACTAATAGCTGCTGTTGTTATCCTATTGGCGTTCTTTATCATTTTCCCTGTATGGTTACCCAAAATTTTAGAAGGACTATTACCTTTTGGACAAAAAATATTTGGCCAGGAATATTACATAGCGATTAAAAATTTAATCCCTCAAGTCAAAAAAAATACAATGATTGTTTTAACAATAAGCTCCTTAATGATTATTGCTGTGTTTGGATCTGTTACCTTAAGGACTATTCAAGTAACTGAACAGGAGAGTTTAAAAAATGATTTTCGAACTCCTATTGTTGTTGAAACTCGACTTTCTAATACAAAGATAAACGCTAGAGAATTGACTAAAGCAGTAGAGAAGTTACCGGATGTGGAGTCTGTTAGTAATTTTAGCACTTTAGGATTGGCGTATTTACAAGAAGAGGACAAAAATATAAATATAGATTATGCAGTAGTTGATTTAGAAAGGTTACAAACACAAGGGCTAATGTCTCAATTAAAAAGTAAACCTGCTGATAATAGCTTAATCATATCTGAGCGTTTTGCAAAACAAAATCATTTAAAAGTAGGACAAACCGTTCAATTAAGAGAGTTCTCTGAAGCTAAACAAGCTGTTGAGCCAAATGGAAGCTATATCGTTACTTCTATAGAGAAGCAGATGTTAAATGGTGCGGATGCCTATCTGGATTGGAATAATGGAAAATTGATGGATGTTGATTTCTACTCACTTTATGTAGATTCTGCACATATAAAAGATGCAGTCAATGAGCTTGAGGGAATAAAGAGTCAGTTTCCAGAACTTAAAATCAGTAACTATGAACAATCCGTTAAACAAGCTACATCTATGTTTTATCAACGTTGGGGTATTTTTATAGTAGTAATAGCGACTTTGGTTGTCTGTACAATGGTTGGTGTATTTAATTCGCTGGCCAACAATATCTACTCAAAAAGAAAAGAATATGCTGTATTGCGTACAATGGGTGTTAAACCTAAAGGAATTCGAAATATAATCCTTTCACAGGTTACTACCTATATCATCATTGGATTAATTATCGGAATAGTATTAGGGATTATATTAACCTATGTTTTACTACTCGTAGATCCTGGAAAGTTAATTATCGACTATAAAATACTAGCAGCAGTTATTGTAACGATGATTACGTGTAGTACCATTTTATTTACTTTTTCAGGTAATAAAATTGGAAACCAAAATATCTCTTTAGAAATAACTAATGACAATAAATAAAAGGCAATTCTCTCTATAAGAAAAAAGGGGTAGAAGAAGTTCTGCCTCTTTTTCATATGTAGCTCATGGTATTAGATATTAATCAAATGAGTAATTATAAGCAAAATAAAGTAGGTAATTTATATGATAAAAAGGCTAAGGTTGTTGATTTTATTTATCGTAGTAATCTCTATTGTAATTATCTTTTTTATACTCAAAGACGATGGAGAAATCAAAAGAGATAATATAGAAATAGGATATAAGACAAATGATGAATCTCAAGAAATTATTGACCCACAAAATAAAGTGGATCGAAATAAGAAGTTAATTGTCTCTACACATTTTAAAAGCAATTCAGGAAAAGAAAAGCAAAATAAAAAGTTTGTACTAAAATTAGCTAATATCAAGGATAAGGACAATGTTTTAATGGAAGAAACTATTCTTAATGACGAGAGTACTTCGGGTTATGAATTTCAAATTAGTCCAGGGAAATTCCCTGCAGGAAAGTACCAATTTTCTTTGTATAGAGATACTGATTTGAGCGTAGAAAAGGTCTTTATATTCAAATGATAGAGAATACATAGTCCGTAAACGTATACGTTTACGGACTTTTCTTTTAGATATGAAATCTATCATTTTTACCGTTCGTTTAAATTGGAGATTAAATTACGAACGTATTCTGAAATCCTTACACTTTTACGAACATTTTTAATAAAATAACTTCGGGTAAACAAATAAAAGAGATTATTGGAGGCAAGCAAAGAGACCTATTTATTAAATAGGTCTCTTTTAATTCAATATATTTATGCTTGATTTTTTCTTTTTCTTATATATAGCACAATTCCTATTATTAATAGAACTAATATAATAACAGGAGACCATACAGTGAGTGTAAGTAAAAATGTCGCAAAATCAAAACTAGACATTATGATCTCTCCTAACTATAAATCCAAGTTGCAGTTGAAACTGATGCAGTTTTTTTAGTTTTATTCCATGCTACTAATTTTATTGTACTACGTAAAGCAACCTCTTGGTGCGTAAGATTTACTTTATCATTGATTACATAATCACCTTGACCGTTAATATCATATCCTATTTTATTAGCAGAGCTATCAGTAACATCTGAAGAAGAACTTAAACTCCAAGGGTAAGAAGCACTCGTTCCAGCTGTAGAAGTTGAGGTAGCAGTCAATCCACTTTTTCCAACTGTATAGAAAGTATTTAAAACTAATTTGGGATCTGGAAGTGCAGTCTTTTTCACATAATAACGAGAAATAAATCTATAAGAACCATATTTTTTAGCTGCCGAATATTGATTTAATTTATTTGAGAAAAAATCAGTAAGTGGTGATGCAAATCCAGTTAAAAATAAGGGGCTCTCTGAATCATTTTTAGCTACTTCAAAAGTATTTCCATCTTCATCTGTTGGAATTTCTTCGTTTACATATTCCACGTGTAATACACTACCATCAGATAAAACTTTACTATTTTCATATGAAGAATCTTCCTCAGTATCGAAAGTGACTTCAGAATTTAATTTATTAATTTCATTTAACATTTCTTCTGTCATTTCTTCATTATAATCCTGTTGAATACCACTTGGAACGTCTTCTTTTAAATTATTAATCTCTTGTTGTTTTTTATTATTAGATAATTCATCCGCAGAATTAATATCTTTTACCTCTTCTTTGAACTGCTTAACTGATTGAATTTCTTCTTCAGAAGTAGTCTGAGAAGTTGGTAGTTCATCAGCTAAGGAAGTTGATGGAAGAGAGTAAGTAAATAAACCTGCTGCTACTAAAGTCAATGAAATTTTTTTGGTTATTTTCTTCATTTTAACATATCCTTTACATTTTAATATATTTTTGGAATTCCTTTCAATAAAATAACATAATACAGGTATTTTGCAATAGTTTTTTTGATAAAAATGTAATTAAACACGAATAAAAACCTAGAAATATTAATACTAGGTCAATTTTGTTATTATTTTAGGAAGTTTTCATTCTATGTACCATGGAATTTAAAAAACAAATGAAACGTATTATGCCACCTTAACTTAGAGAAAATATTATAAAATCTAATAAAAAGATGATTAAGTAATATCCCTCCACTGCTCTTCATTATATATATTCTACTTTAGTCCTTGGGACATCCATAGATCTTTCCTTCATTTCATGAAAAATATAAACAACTAGGTCAATCCCTAACATATAAAAAATCAACATTTCTTACATAACCATCTATCCCTTACCTACTGCGGTAAGGGTTCTTTTTTATTTTTCCAGTGGACAGGCAAGCTTACTGCAGTAGCTACATAGTATCTAAAGAATTGTAACTCCATTCCCTAATTAGTATCTAGTTCAGTATCGTTACCTCGGTTATACAAGCTGTATACGCCTAGCGAGGCCCTTCGTGGAATCTGTAAGGGAGCTGAGCCGAAGAGGCGAAGGGGGCGACCGGATGCGTCGAGCTGAAAAAACAGGTACGTCAAAATCAAAAAAATTAAAAGAGTGAAAGAAGGTATCAGCATGAGAAAAACGTATGATAGTACTTTTCGAAATTTCTTCCATAAACCATCCTCTAAACCTTCAACAAAACCTCGTCCCTTCAAGGCTTATTCCTTTGTCCCTTTTAGCCCATTAGCCATGCTTGACCCCACTATTTTAACCCTAGGAGGCATTGTCTTAGGGATTGCTATCATCGAACGCATATTAGAGCGATGGGGTGTCATCGATCTTGTTGATCAGTTCTCAAAAGTAATGCGCTTTATCTTGCCTGTTACCTTCTATAGCGCCTTGATTTACTTTTTTGCAACATTTATGTTTTGAGGAGGAATGTTGATGTTTGAGAAGCTCAAATTACGTGGCCAATTAATTAAAGCGTTTCGTACGGCAGGGATTTACCGAGTGGTGAAACGTGGAGACCGTACCTCCTATCTGTTTCCAAAAATTCATCAAATCGATCATCATCACACCTATACGCGGTACGCCTTTTCCTTACTGAATGGGATCGATCCTGAGCTTTTAACGAAAAAAAGGTGGGCATTACGGCAAGTATTAGGCAGCAATATTGAAGTAAATGGCAGCTTAAAGAACTTTAGTATTACGGTTCATCACAAAAGCCTACCTAAGATGCTTACTTATAAGTATGAAGCCATTCATCCCCATATTGAGAAAATGGAGCTTCCCGTATGCATTGGTCAAGATATCTATGGAAGCCCTGTTTCATGGGATTTTGCGGATTTAGAAACGTTACTAATTTCTGGTGAAATCGGGGCAGGTAAAAGCAGTCTCATGCGTGTGATCCTCACAACATGGGTAAAATATGCCTCTCCTGAAGACTTGCGCTTAGTGTTGGTGGATCTTAAACGAGCTGATTTGGGGCTATTTCATGGGATTGAGCATGTGGATGCGCTTTGTTTTGAGGCAAAGGACATGAGAAAACCTTTTGCCTTATTACGAGCTGAAATGTATCGAAGAGGCGATTTATTGTTAGAGCATGGGGTCACTCATATCAGCAGGCTACCTTTTAAGCTCCCTCGTATCGTTGTAGTAATTGATGAAATGTCAATAGTAAAGAGAGAAACGGATCTTGTAGAGATGATCCAACAGTTTGCCAGCCAAGGTCGTGCGTTAGGTGTTCATACGATTATTGCCATGCAGCGTCCCGATGCCGATTTGTTGAATTCAGCACTAAAGGCAAACTTACGGGTTCGGATCTCTGGAAGGCAGGCCGATGCGATAAATGCAAAAGTAGCCGGAGTAATTGGTGCCGAAGAAATCGATGCCTCAGCCAGAGGGCGTATGAAAATTAAAATTGATGAGGTGAAAGAGTTTCAAGCCTTTTTCTTAGATGAAGGAGCTTGTAAGGAAATACTTTCACCTTATAAAACACGTGTGAAAGATCCTGAACCGCAACTAGAAGTGGTATCACAGTCCATCTTCGGGTTATTAGAGAAGGAGGAGCAGCGATGAGTTTCCGTTTATCTCAACGTGATAAAGACATCATAGCGTTTATTAATCAGTTTAGAGCTGTGGATCGAGACTCATTAGTTGACCTATTCTTTAAACAGCTCAAATCGCCCATAAATGCGTGTAATAGCGTCATGGTACGTTTATATCGATTAAGACTCATTGAACGCACACAGCAGTATTCTCCTACGGTCTACTTACCTGTAAATGCCAAAATTAAAAAGAACTCTCAAAAAATATTACATTTCCTTTCGATCTTGGATGTCTATAAACAAATGTGTACGTATAGTACACCTAAACAGGTCATTGTCGAAGATAAGCCCACCGGACGAAAAGGAGGAATTGAACCGGATCTCTTTTGTGTTTTTAAAGGATCTCCCTTTTGGATTGAAATACAACGCAATCAGTATTCTGAACAGAAAATGCAAGCGAAGATCAATCTCTATGAGGAGTTTTTCTTTTCAGATGAGTGGAAAGCGTTACACTGGCAACCAGAAGAACGGTCCCCTATCTTCCCTTCTGTCATTTTGATTACACCTGTTCGTTATGCCGTGTCTTCAGACCATATCCGTATTATACAGGTAGCAAGTATTCACGAACTCATGGAGAAATACAAAAGTCCTGTAAAATCGCAAAAAGAAGCAAGAACAAGGAAGAATGTTTCTTCTGGTGGAGTTAAGATCAAATTGACATAATTATCACGGCTACATTAGAAAGTATAAAGATTAAGATTATACACCTAAAAAAGATTAGAGGATTAACGTTTAAATAGAATCACTGGAACAAAGCTTACCTTTCAATAGAACCATAACCTCATGTTATAACTAAATAACATGGGGCTTTTTAATTAAAAAAGTCATTTATATCTTTGTTTTTATCGATTTTTTTCACCGTATCTATGATTTTTTTCAGTATCTTAGGTGTTGGTATGTAATCTTTCTTATTGCACAAGCGCCAAACGGTATTACGTGAGACCTTTGCCCGTTCTGCAAACTCTGTTTGCTCAATACCTTCTCGATCTAGCCACTTGCCGAATTTGCTACGTTTTGGATTATTCCATGGTAACATTTCTACATCACTCCTTTTCTATTATCCTGTCCAATTTTCACCTACTTTAACCTGCTTTCATCTAGGTGAAGCAAAAAGTGGGCATAAAGAGGTGAATTTCGAATAGAATAGAAGAAATTAAGCCAATTTGTGTATCCTGTCGATATTTTTGGAATAATCATATAGCATGAATACAGTTAAGACCGCCTTATACACTAATACATAATGGGCGGTCTTTGTTGTGGGTATGTTATGATTTTTAATTACTTAAAAAACAAAAAAACCTGTTTAAAGGAGGAGGACCTTCTTTACAGTGATAAAAAATGATTAAAAATCTATCTTTATATTGGGATATTATTTTTTCGTTTTTTATATCTATTCCAAGTAACTATACCAAATATACACAAAAATATGATTAACAACCTAAGTTGAACCTAATAGATTACAAGTTTAACTTAGATTACGAGAAGCACATTTTGATATCGATTAAGTGAACTTAATCGATTGATGGGTTTAACTAAAAATACCAAAGTTTTTGTTTAAGCTAATTCATGTTGAACTAAAGGTCAACTAAAACGGCGATATGTCATCGTTATGCTATGTGTATAACGCTATAATGCTTGTAACGGGTTATGCTACAAAATATAATTAAACGTTATTTTAACAAACTTCATTGACCGACACATCGCTATAACGAGTAATTTTTATCAAAAAAATTCTTTTAATCGCTATAACGTATAAAAGAAGATTGTACTAGTATAAAAAAACCTCAGATTGCCTCTGAGATTTAAAAAGGGGTTATGAAACGTATTTTAGATTTTATATTTAACTATGCAAGTAACAAAGAAGGTTTTACCGTTCCCTTATGTTCTTCCAAATAAACGAGCGATAAAACCTTGTTTCTTTTGCTCTTCTAATTTATCTGTAGCAGCTGCGATAAGTTTCATGGATTCATTCTGTTCTTCCCGTTGCTCTTGAAGCATTCTTATACCTTCCATAAGCCGATTATCGCGATCCATTAACCTTTTATCCTGTTCTTCAAATTTCTTTTGTATATATGTATCACGTTCTTCAAGACGTTCTGATAATAACTTAATGAACTCAGTCTGTTTGTTAATCAGTTCTGTTTGTTCATCTATACGTTTGGACAACGCTGCCATATCACCATTATGCTGGTCATTTTGTGTTTGATTTGCTGTAACGGGTACTGCTATACCTTCTCCTTTAAGTATTGGTACGAGTTCGTTTGCAGCTTGTTCTAGCGTCATGCTAGTGTTAACTTTAGCACTAATTAATCTTCGAATCGCCATAATGTCTTTATCACTATATTGTCTATGACCTTGATCGTTTTTACCAAAACTCCATCCGGCTCTTTCAAGCTGATATGCATACTTTCGTAAAGTAGATTCTTTTATAGCTAGCATAGCAATCAAATCGCTTGGTGAATAATACACTTTTGAATAATTATCTTCACTGGACATAGCGACCCTCCTTTGATTTCACTTGTTGTTTGTTTCGCTATAGCAGTAGTACAATCCTTTCTATCATAACAAAATAACAACTATATAGAGTAGTATTTTAGTTTGTTGGTAATAAAAAAAAAGACCTATTACAAACTTAACAATAGGTCTCAAAAATTTCTCTTAAATTTTGGAATGTAAAAGAGGAGAGACAATGCGCTCATTTGATAGGTATGTCTTTTCCTTTGAGAATAGCTTTAATCCCATAATATCAGGATGAACCTGTACAGTGATGGAACGATAATGTAAGCCGGAATCTTCTATACTAGGAAAATCATTGTTAAGCTTCTTATTGTACTCAGGTTTGAAATAATTGATCAGAGCTGTTTGCGTTGCGTCTAAAATTTGATTATTTAATTCCAGAGGAGGATTCTCTGTGATCTCTTGAAGTTGAACTAGATCTTCGTCCTCACTGTCTATTTCCTCTAATAACTGTGATTTGAACTCCAATAGTAGAAGGGCTAGATCTTTTTCAGGATATTCACGTAAAAGATCAGCTTCTACCTTCTGCAACATAGGATCAGACATTAACTCTTCAGCAGGAAGGCGTTCTCCATTCTCTCCAAATGCCTGCCCAATATAAACAATTTCTGTATCTAGGTAATACTTTGAATCCTCACGGTAGATATGAAGAAGATTTAACTCAACAGGGCCTTTTTCCCAACCTGTAAATACCATCGCTTTACGTGGCTGCTCATACTCAAATTCAAACTTTCTGTGATCAAATTCTGGCATGTCATCCGAAAAAATAGAAATGTCCAGTGTCTCTCTTGAAGTATGTTCTCCTGTCCCAACTATTACGTCAAAACGTATATAATCTTCAAAGAATTGAACAGCATCTTCATCTATACTTAATTTGGGGGTGAGTGTAGCCACGTAAATATTATATCTTCGATCATCTGGCGATAAATAATCTAAATCAAAAGGGTAACTCATGCTTAGATGATAAGCCCATGTTTGCAGCCCATAGTCTGGCATATATTTAATATTCATAGCTGCCTCCTTAGATCGTAAGTTATTTTTGATAGTGATAGACAACTGGAACGTTGTTCATTTTCATGGTTTTGGCCACAATGTAACGACGATAGCCATCTTTTAAGATTTTCGATTCTTTCTCAATCGTTAACGGCTTGTCAAGGTGTCCTGTACGCTTCACAAATTCAATGACTTCTTCTGTTTTCACAGGGTTTGGACGTGTCTTTAAGAAGGCTTCAGGAACGATAATGTCCTCAAAACTCACGACATCCTTTGTCCCTTTTGGCTGAATAGGTTGCTGCTTTTTTGGTTGTGCAGCCTTTTTCTCTTGAACAGGTGTTTCGTTCACTTCTGGCTGTACAGGTTTTGCTTCTTTTGCTACAGGCGCTTGTTTTTCTTCCTGCTTAGTAGCTGCAACCTCTTGTTGAGCCTTAGAAACCTCTTGTTGGGCTTCTTTCTTATCTTTTGACTCATTGGCTTCTTTATCGTTTTTATTCGGGAGAACGGTAATCTGGAAGCAGATGATACCAATTTCTCCAGGGCACTCGTCAATAGGAATATCTAACGTTGGTTCCCCTTGAATTAAGATTTTCTCATGCATAATACTCTTTTTTGTTAGTCCGGTTTTATTGAAGGCTTTCTTGGCAACAAACACCGTATACGAAATAAAGGTGCTCTTTTTCAGACCTTTAGGCGCAGAAGGTGAACCTTTTTCTCGCATATCAAAGGCAACGTAACGGTCATATTCTCGTAATGGTCCTGTCGCAGAACCTGTTAGGGTCATTTTATGTGGCATCGTGATCTCCTCCTACGTAGGTTTATATATTGATTATTTATAAGTATGTTCTAAATAATAATACTCTTAGTAAATATCAGCTTCCAAGGGGGTTCTTCACTTTTGAATTAGGAAGCTGAGCCTTTTAACTGGCCCTGTTGGTGCAATAAAGTTTGTTCCTGTGGTGTTAAGGCTTGTCCTAGGTCTTGTTTAAGCTGAGCCATTTCTAACGAACTGTACGTAGTACTGTGCTCTTTGAGTAAGTTTTCTTCTTCTGGCGTTAGTTCTTGCCCTAAATCTTGCTTTAATTGGATCATTTCAAGCTGCTCATCTAGAGAAAGAGCTGGTTCTTGTGTACACTCTTTTTGCTCCTGTTCAGCTTTTAACCAATCAGGAACGATTTCCTTACGGATGATATGTTTAGGCTTAGGTAATGCTTTTGTTTGAACTTCTGTATGTATGTCTGACTCAGATGTTGGTTCTTCTGTATTCCCTTTAAGTAGATTCGTAAATTGATTGTAAGCAATTTGATAAACAAGACGACACATTTCATCCAGTGATAGGGGAGTACCCTTATGATTTGCTTCATGGACATATTTATCTAATCCTACAATCGCTGTATAAGCGACTTCATGTACTTGTTCTTTGACAATCTCAATCTCTGTATCTCGTTTTACTGCTTTTGCAGCATTTTGAATACGAGCATAAAAGTCTTTTAGTTGATGACCATATTTCCCTGCGTAAACATTATTTACTTTCTTAGGCACACCTTTAATATAAGCAAATGACTGTGAAGCAGATATTAAATGATTATTTAAATGATTTTTAGGTAAATCAAGGTTAATAAAGGGGGACGACGTTTTTTCGCCCTCAAAGCTTGGTATATCAACGTTTTTTGCACGTTCTGGACTTGTCACAGGAGTTGTCACAGGAGTTGTCATTTCTTCTTGTTGAAGCGTTTGAATACCTGTTGTATCATGTGCAAAAAAGATTTCCTCACAAATTTGATCAAAATTTGTATGGCTTTTAAGGATAAACACATAGCTATCAGGATGAGCACCTGTCGTATCTTCTTTGATATAACGGGCCACGATCATAAACGGTGTTGCCTTTAACGATTTTACAAAACGAGAAACGGTACTTTGGGATACATCAAACTTTTCCATAAGTGTTTTGGAGTGAATCGCTTGAATACCTGTGGCAACAAGGTTATAAATCACGTAATCTAACATTTCCATCCGTTTTTTAGGGAATACTTTATGTAGGGCTTCTTGTTGTTGTTTAAAATAAGTACGAAGGGTTTCTAAAAACGCTTCTTTCTTTTTACGAAGGGTCGGTTTTTCTTTCCATAACCATGTGAATCGTCCGTTGAAGCTATTTACATCTGGTAAATAGCAAGTCAATATCTTTGTCATTTGTTCATCTTCTCCTTTAAGGAACACAAAAAAGACATTATCTCCCTTATAAAAGGAAAACAATGCCTTGATTAAGATAAACTAAGCCCTTGAAATAGATGTCAATTTCGTATAAAATAAAACCATAAGTTTTATTTTGTACAAAACTAACTCTATTAACAAGAGACTTCGACAAGTGTTTTCCCTACCGTATTTAGGGGGAACGGTTTAAGAGTGTTGACGCACTACTTAAACAGTTGAAGTCTTTTTTCTATCCGCACGTTTTTGTTAGTTTTATTATAGCGTTAACTAGTCTCATAATTCAATAAAAATTAGCAAAATATATCAAAACGAGTATATTTATTAGA
>Ga0209795_10002009_pt1 | contig 11784 bp, 12 predicted proteins | sample AgamicOrMarz_FD_187166 | JGI IMG/M metagenome (GOLD analysis project Ga0209795, IMG submission 187166) | Agave microbial communities from Guanajuato, Mexico - Or.Ma.rz (SPAdes) (version 2) | ecosystem: Host-associated > Plants > Phyllosphere > Phylloplane/Leaf | place: Guanajuato, Mexico...
TGTACAGAGCAACGTTCTCAGAGGAAATTAACTTTGTTTTTGGATAAAGGATAAATTCCTTATACATTACTTTAGCATTACATCTGAAGGCTCTCTAATAAGCTTATTTAATTGATCCCTGCCCTTTTTAACATAAAACTAATTCTCTATGTATTTTTCCATTACAATATAGTCTATATTTCCTTTCTTAAAAGTTTGAGTTGATTCTTGTAGCCCGAACATTTTATAGAAATTAACCTTATTCTTTCTAGCGTTACACCAAATTCTCTTTACTCCCCTACTTTGTGCCTCCTGTACGACATAGTGTAATAACTCACTCCCATACCCTTTTCCTTGTTCTTGTTGAAGCGTAGCAAATTTTCTAAATTGACCTTCATCATTATTTATAAAAAGTGAAACAACAGAAGTTAGAACATTATCTTTAAAAAGACCAAAATGCATACCTAAATCATCATCTTTCAATTTGATATAATCTAGATCCTTATCCGGCCACATGACAATATGTCTTAATTCCCAAGTACTTTCCTTACTTACTCTTTTGATTTCGATTTCCATATTAATCTCCTAAATAAAACTGTATTTTTTACGCATTAAGTTAATAAATAAAATTTCATGAAGACAAAAAAATCTACTAGGGAACATACTAAGGTTAAAACGTCCTCTTCATATTTTTACATACTTTAATTAATAACTATTGAGCATTTTAGAGTTCTTAACATTAATTAAATACAGGAAACGTCATCAGTTTCTATCTGAAAATTAGAATGTAACTCATTAATCTTAATTATGTTATCAATAGAACATTTCATTTAAATGTTTAATTTTTTCTCACGTTTATTCCCTATATAGTCGCCATCTTGAACAGTACCAACAAGATGGAAACCAAGATTATAATAATAATTGTTTAGCTTATCGTTTGAAGCCTGACAATCTAATCTAATCATATTTACACCTCTTTCAATTGCTATCTTTTCAGAAAATGCAATAATTTTTGTTCCAATACCTGAAACCTCTCCGTCGCTAACTAAATTGTGAATATAGTAACTTTGTATGTTATCATCCCAATAACTATCTTCTTCTGATAACGTAACTGCTCCAATGATATTATCAGACATCTCAACTTTCACTACAAAAAGCTGACCTTTAAACACCCTTGCTTCAAAATATTCCTTGGGGTAAGATTTAAAATAGTTATCTTTCCACTGGTTTATATTGTGTTCTTCCATCCATTTAATGCGCTTTTGAATTAGTTTTAAAATTTTATCCACATCTGCTGTGTTTGCTTGTTTAAAAATATAATTATCCATATATGACTCTCCTAATTTTATTTTGCTATAGCATGTAAAAAGTAAGCACCAAAATGTAGGTGCTTACTTCTTATTTTTGGGTTAGTTTTAGACGTACTATTGTATATACAGTGAAAGTAAATATACAACATTTATGAAAAATAGGACCAAGTTATAAATTAGATTAGATATCGTCTAATTTATTTAAAAGCATGTCTAAAATTTGACTTATTTGTATTGTACTATTTACTTATAAGCCCATTTTTCAAACCTGTATTTATTAGTGTTTCTCTAACAATTCGTATTTTTTCTAGTACATCTTCATCCCTTAATGTAGTGGTATTATGGTGGGTCTAAACTGGAATAATACCCAATTAATTTATAAGTTAATTACATCCAATTCCCATTTTTACTGTTCAAAAGATAAATTTGTTTAAAAAGGCTCAAATACAATGAATTATTTAGAAGTTTAATTAATTTGCCTTAATACCCGCACCACATAAAGGAATGATAATTTTTTCAGAAAATGAGTGATCATACTTTAAATAGCCAGCGTAGTTTGCAGCAGTTGTTGGTTCTACATAAAAACCTTTCCCAGCTAATGTAGCACGTGCTTGTGCAATCTCTTCTTCATCTACTGTAAGAATCTCTCCGTTTGTAGAACGAATAGCTTCTAAAATTTGAACTGAGCGAGCTGGCGCTGCAATCGCAATCCCTTCTGCTAACGTGCTCTTTCCTTCAAAATGTTTAGCTTCCACTTCCTCATTTATAAAAGCTTCCGCCAATGGAGCACAATTTTCTGCTTGGATAGCAACTAACTTTGGCATTTTTTCGATAAGTTCATTCTCTAATAATTCTTTAAATCCATAATAAACTCCTAATAGTAAAGTGCCGTTTCCAACGGGAATAATAAGCGTATCAGGCTCTTTCTTCATTTGTTCCCAAATTTCGTAAGCATATGTTTTGGTGCCCTCATAGAAAAATGGATTATAAACATGACTTGCATAGAAATGCCTTTCTTCATTTACAGCTTTTTGTGCAGCCTCAGCTACATCTTCTCGTGTACCATTAACTGTTCGAACATTTGCCCCATGAGCTTTTACTTGTGCAATTTTTTTAGGTGAAGTCCCTTCTCCTAAGAAAATATCACAGGCTATATTAGCTCGTCTTGCATAAGCAGCAATTGCTGTTCCAGCGTTTCCACTGCTATCGGCAATGACTCTTGTCACGCCTAACTCTTTTGCTTTAGCAATTAATACGGCCGCCCCGCGATCCTTAAAAGATAAAGTAGGCATCATGTAATCGACTTTAACAAGAGTATTTGGCTCAATTTCATCTAATACAATTAGAGGAGTATAACCCTCTCCCAGAGTGATACTTTTCCACGTTTTTGAATCCTTTTCAAAAGGCATAGCCTCCAAGTATCGCCACATTGTGGGAAGTTGGTGGTGAAGTCTCGATGGATCAAGAGTTACCTTTTCTTTTAATAAATTTAACATTCCTCCACATTTACACTTCCACACATTTTCTGCTATATCATACTTAGTCTCACATAAATTACACACGTAGTATTGTTTCACTTTTTATTCATCCTTTTGTATATTTTTTTATATTTTATATATTTTTTTATATGAAAAGTCCAAAAAAATATTGAGAATTTTAAGGTTCTCAATATAGTTTAAATATAAGCAACAGCTTCAATTTCTATTTTGAATCCAAAATGTAATTCATTTGTTGGCACAACTGATCGTGCTGGTTTATGGTCCCCAAAAAATTCTGTATAGACATGATCCACACGATCCCAGAGCTGGATATTTGGAATGTAAAGTGTCATTCGTAAAATTTTATTTTTTTGGCTACCTATCTCCTGTAGAATATATTCGATATTTTTTAGTGCTTGTAACGTTTCCTCTTCAATTGTACCGAATTTCTTTTCTTGTGTTACAGGGTCAATAGAAAACTGGCCAGATATATAGGCTATATTATTATGAATAGTTGCTAATGCATAATGACCATTTGACTTTAGATTTCCTACCTCCAAAATACTCTCCATCTCTTTTTACTCCTTAATCAGCTGTTTTTTTACTTCATCTAAATAGCTATATACTGTTACTTTAGAGATTCCTAATTGTTCTGCAACTTTTTCTACAGAACCTTTCATTAAAAAAATGCCTTTTTCATCCATAAATCGTATTAATTCAATTTTTTCATGACGCTTCATGAAGGGATGTGGGCTATTAGCTATAATTTTTTGAATTAACTGATCGGCAATCTCTTCTACATTTTGAATAGAATCATCTTGATCTACTTCTTCCTCAAGCCTTATTTTTTTTGAAGTATTCCCTGGTATTAATGTATCTAACATTTCCTTCATTTGTACCACTAAGTTGATGTCGTAGTTAATGCATAGTGCACCGACTACTTGTTGTTGAGTGTCTCTAATAAGAGTAGTGGACGATTTAATAATTCGATGATCAGCTGTTACAGTCTCGTAACCTGCTAAATGATCTTCTTTAAATTCTTCAGATAATAATACCTGTTTCACTAAATGATCAAAAGATTGACCAATTTCCCTGCCAGTCACATGGTTGTTCATGGTGAAAATTACAGATGACTGTGGTTGAGTCAAGTCATGAATTACCACTTCACACTGTGCACCAAACATTTTAGCTATTGTTTTACCTATTGGAATATAACTATTCAATAGTTTCCTTGTTTCTGTTGTCATTTATTCACTTATTCTCCTTCTAAAAATTACTGAGTAAAAGTCTAATTTATATTCCTATTATATAATTTTTTATATTTTTTTTCAAATTGTATATTTTTTTATATAACTTTATATAGTTTGAATAACTATATTGACTCCTACCTTTAGAACAAGCAAATATTTTAAGTTCCTTCATGTCCACTGTTTAGTCTTACTTATCTATTAAATAAACAAGTAAGACTAACGTTACATGTCCCCAACTAAATCCTTTTGTGACAGTGAACAAAGGGTTTTAGTTTGTTAATATTCATTAAAGTATTCTTGAATTTGTTTACGATCCTTTGTTTTAGTTAAAGCCAGCATTAAAAGAATACGTGCTTTTTGAGGGTTCAACGAATCTGATGTGATAAATTTATTTTTGTCATCTGATGCTTCGTAGGTTACAGTTCCACTCCCTGCATGGCTAGACCTAACAACTAGGCTTCCTTTTTTAACAGCAGCCTTTGCTCCTGATAGAGCAGCATCAGACATTGTTCCGTTTCCATATCCAGCCACTATTATTCCTTTTGCGCCTTGTTTAACAGCAGCATCGTATAGATATCTATTATCATTTTGATAGGTGTAAATAACATCTACTTGAGGAAGTTTATCTAATTTTGAGACATCAAATACCGACTGTGTTGTATGTTTACGAGTAGGATTGTTATAAAAAATTACGTTTCCTCCCGCAACTGTTCCTAAATAACCTTGCTCTGCAGATTTAAAGGTATCCGTGGCTGTTGTATTTGTTTTTGTTACATAACGTGCCGCGCTAATTTGGTCATTGAGGGCAACTAAAATCCCTTTATTCTGCGCTCTTTTACTACTAGCAATCTTCACTGCATTGTAGAGGTTTAGTGGACCATCTGCACTTATAGCTGTAGCTGGTCTCATTGCTCCAACCATTACAACAGGTTTCTTACTTTTTACTACCAGATTTAGAAAGTAAGCTGTCTCTTCCATCGTATCTGTCCCATGTGTTACTACAATTCCATCAACATCCTTAGAAGTTAATAACTTATTAATTCGCTTTGCTAACTTTAACACAGTTGCATTATCCATATTTTCACTACCAATATTTGAAATTTGCTCTCCACTTACATCTGCTATCTTTTTTATTTGGGGAACACTCTCTATCAGCTCTTCAACTCCAAGAGAACCTGGTTTATAGCCAGTCGTATCTGTTTCACTATCTGAAGATCCTGCAATGGTCCCACCAGTAGCCAATATTTTTATTTTAGGTAATTCTTTCTTTTCGGAAGACCCGGAGGCAATTATATTTTCCTTATCTACTGACGTGGAATCAGCAGATACACATGTTGATGAAAACAACAGCACAGTTGATACAACAGTTATTCCTACTATTTTTTTAAGTATCATAAATATTAATCTCCCTTTGGATAAAATAAGATTTATTTTTCTATAACCTATACAATGGATATGGAATATGATTAAAAAAGGTGTAGATAGATCAATTGATGAACACCCACTCTTAGCTTGCTTTCATTATTTCATTTCCTTTAACGTGATTATACTGTCCCTCAGATTTAGATATAACGATAGCAGCTAAGGCATTTCCTACTAGATTAACAGCTGTTCGTGCCATATCCATAAGCCGATCAACTCCAGCGATAAAAGCAATACCTTCTAATGGAACACCAATTGTTCCTAATGTAGCCAGTAACACTACCAGAGATGCTCCAGGTACTCCGGCCATTCCTTTTGAAGTAACCATTAACACTAGAACCAATGTTAATTGCTCAATTATTGTCAAATCAATTTCATACACTTGTGCTAAGAAGAGTGATGTAATTGCTTGATATACGGCTGAACCATCCAAATTGAATGTATATCCAATTGGAACAACAAATGAGACAATACTTTTTGGACATCCCATTTTTTCTAATTTTTCCATCACACGAGGCAATACTGTTTCAGAACTTGAGGTAGTATAAGTTAGTAGTAATTCGTCTTTAAAATAATGTAGCAGTGTAATTATGTTGACATTTGCCCATCTGGCAACTCCACCCAATACAACAATCAGGAAAAATATAAGTGCCAAGTAAACTAATAACACTAATTTTCCTAAAGATAACAAAGATTCCAAACCAAATTTAGAAACCGTCACGCCAATTAATGCAAATACCCCTAGGGGAGCAACTTTCATAACTAAATTTACAACGTGAAACATAGCATGTGATATACCATCAAAAAACTGAAGAACTGGTTTTCCTCTATCCCCTATTGCTGCCAAACCAAGACCGAATAAAACAGTAAAGAAAATAATGGCCAACATGTCACCTTCAACGACTGAACTGAAAAAATTTGTTGGAACGATATGCAAAAATGTTTCAGCAACTGTTTTGTTATCTGCTTGTTTAGATGTCTCTACGTATTGTCCAATGTCTCCTTTATGGACAGAGTGTAGATCTACACCATTTCCAGGTTGAAATACGTTGGCAATTAACACACCAAGAATGATAGCTACTGTTGTAATGATTTCAAAGTAAAGAATTGTCTTAAAGCCTAATCGACCTACGTGTTTACCATTTCCTACTCCTGCAACCCCAACAACCAAGCTTGAAATAACAATCGGAATAACAATCATTTTAATTAAGCGTAAAAATAAATCACCTAAGGGCTGCAAATAGGCAGCTACACGGGGATCATTAAACCAAATGATTCCTACTATAATACCTAAAACAAGACCAACAAAAATTCGAGTAGCAAGACCAAACCGAATTCTTTTCATATTTAACCCCTTTATTCTATTATTTTAAATATTCAAAAATTTCAATATAAAAAAATATCAGTCTCTCTCTCCTATAGAACTTATATATCCCTTTCTATGAAGGAGTGTAGATAGATTTCTTCATAGAAAGGAGTTTACTTACTGTAATTTTCCTCTACATTCAATCAGTAACTCTTCCATCACTTCACCTTCCGAAATTAGGTAAGCCTTTTCATGTAAATTGACAACCGGACAAATGTGATTAGGGATTATTTGAACCTTGTCTCCTACATTCACTTGGTTACTAAAATCTTCATTGTAAATGATAGCATGCTCATCAAAAACACCTGAAATGTAGACATCCTCAAATTCTTTGATTCTACCAAGCCCCTTTGTTGTTGTAAGACCCTTATTTCTAGTTTGAGCCGTAATTCCTTTTGCTCCTACATCCGTAATCACTCGCTCTTTAGTAGGTTTACTAATGATTGTTGTAAGAACAGATGCTGCGCATCGATCATACGTACCAATTGCATTTGCCTGTGCAGAATCCATAAGAATATAAGTCCCTGGTCTGATTTCAGTGATACCTTCTGGTATATCAAATTTGAACATGAAGGGAGGGGTAGACCCGATACTTACGACATTTGGTTTTAAATTCATCTCCTCTGCTATTTCAGCAAAACGCAACGTTCTTTGTACACTTTCTATAAAAAACAATTTACATTGCTCTATGCTTTCGGCTTTATAAGAATGTCCATCATGAGAAAAAATCCCTCTTAACTCCACATTCTTACAAGTCTTCACAGCTTCTAACAATGTCCGAAAATCATCTTCTTCAATAATGCCAGAGCGTTCTTCTCCCACCTCAATTTCAACGAGTACCTGAGCCTTTTTTGTTGCTCCTTCAAAAACTTCCTCAATTTCATTTACTTGATAAGCATTATCAATACCAAAAGAAATATCAATTGTCTCAGACAGCTTTCTAATTCGTTCAATTTTCGCTTTTCCAACAATTTCATTAGCTATAAAAATGTTTTTTAATCCATTTTTGGCCATTACCTCTGCTTCGCCTACCTTAGCTACTGTAATTCCCGTAGCTCCAATCTCCTCTTGTAACTTGGCTAATTTAGGAGTTTTATGGGTTTTAGTATGCGGACGTAAATTCACATTGCACTCATCAGCATATTTTTGCATAGAATACAGATTAGCTAACATGATGTTTCGATCGATTAAAAGAGCTGGTGTGTCTAACTCAACATATTTCATTGGTTTCCTCCTCTATAGCTGTGATAGCTTCAATTTCTACAAGATTGCCGGCATATAAATTATTTGATGCAAGATCACTCAAGTAGGTTTATGAACTTCCAATCTCCATCTGAAAAATTGATTTTTATACTTTTTTATATGGTAAGACTTAACTAACAATAAAAAAGTATAAAAAAATCTAAATTTAGATATATTCATAGATAAATTATATAAAAAATTATACATAAGTCAACATTTTTCTTTTTTTATATAAAAACTTATACAAAAAATAGATTAACTTTCAAGATCTTTGTTAATACGTATAAAATAATTGTTTATAATGGAGAGGAACTTCAATCGTAATTTCTTCCCCAACCCATCCTAGTATTAGCCGTCTTTTTTCGAGTAATGGCACTAATAGAGAGCACCTTTCTGTTTCATTACAAATTCACAACTTTACCAAGTCCTTCTTTTTTTGCTTTTTCATATACATAAGCTGCAACTTTTACATCTTGTACAGAAATTCCTGTGGAATCAAATATTGTAATTTCTTCGTCAGATTCACGACCTTGTTTAACAAGAGCTGTGATTTCACCAATCTCAGCATATAAAGATTCTTTAGCAAATCCATGTTGTAATTCGCCCATAGTCGAGCTTTGTTCCCACAGATCACAAACAACCTTATCAATCGGTACATTCATTTCAACTTCATTTTTTCCCCTTGTGTCGCTGCCAATAGCATTAATATGTGTACCTTTTTTTAACCATGATGTTTTTATAACAGGTGTATAGCTAGGTGTAGTTGTCACGACAATATCTGCATTAGCTACAGCTTTCTGAGCACTTTCAACACTTTCTGCCGTGATACCTTGGTTAATTAGTTCTTCTGCCCATTGTTCTGCTGCATGTGTAGTTTGACTATACACATAAACATTCTTAATAGAAAATTGATGTAGTAAACCTGATAATTGTACCTTTGCCTGAACACCTGAACCTATTATGGCTACTGTGTGACTATCTTTCTTGGCCAGATATCTTGCTGCAACTGCTCCTGCTGCAGCTGTTCTCGTAATGGTTATATAATTTGCGTCCAATAAACATGTTGGCTCTCCTGTTTCAGCATTAAACAGAAGCATTGTAGACTGATGATTCATCTTTTGTTTACGGGACATATTATTTTTCCAAAAACCACCTGCTTTTAAACCAATCATTTGATTATCAATTAAATAAGAGGATTTGATACCAAAAATACCTTCATTTTCATCTACCGATTCTCTCACCGCAGGATAAATTATACTCTTATTTTGGTGAAATTCTGTATAACACTCTTCAACCATCCTAATCGCTTCTTCTAGATTTAATATACTTTTGACCTCTTCTTGGCTTAAAACTAAAACTTCGCTCATTTTCTCTCTCCTTATTCCTTATTTGTTACTAATAACAAACAGTAATTTTGTATATATTTTTACACAAAGAAATAAAAAAGTATATAATATTTTATATAAAAAATATAAAATATTATATATCTTGTCGTTTAATGTTAAAAAAACGCTATTTAATATATAGTTAATTATATAAAATATTTTAAGTTCATCAAATCTGGATATTTTTTTATATAAAATAAAAATGGATATTCTTTGTTAGACAATTTGCCCCATTAAAAGTAATAGATGGATTAAGGGAAGTATTCCATTGGGAGCTGGCATGTATGCTCTCGGAATTTTAGCCACCTTAATCGTCTTTATTAGCTTGTTTGTGTTAAAAAAGATATAGGGGGGATCTAAAAAATGACATACAAAAGGCCATTCCCGTAACGGGATGGCCACTTCAACAAACGTAAATGTAAATACACAATCTTTTCCGAGATCGGCACCCTCATCAAAGAGGATAGGGAAAAACATCATACATATAGTTTAACAGCGTCATATTTTCATTCAATGTAAAGTTTTTTTCAGTCCACCATTTATCAGATTGGAAAAAGTTTAAAGACTGTCTTTTATTTGAAACGTTTTCTCTAGAACCAAGGTTAGAAAAACTTCAAGAATATAAATTTGATGAAGAAGATATGAAAAGAATTAATGATTCAATAGAATTGGTCAATCGTTTTAACTTAACGAACCTAAATCAAATTTGGAAATGGCACACAGTTTTAGTAGAACTGATAAATTATTGGCAGCTTATTATAGGGAATTTCTAAATATATTTTTATTTGAATTTTTGAGAACTAAAACTATAGAGGAAATGACACCAGAAGAGCGGGAAGCAAGAAGGGAAGCGTTAGAGAGAAGTTATAACGAAATTTTAAAAAACTTACGAAATCGGTAAAAAGGTAAATCCTAACTTATATATAAAATAAAGAGATAAGTTAGGATGTTTTATAGTAGGAAGTTCTTAATGTTGTAAATCCGAATTTTATACTGATTATACACTCATATTATTATTGTTTTATCAAAAACGTTCGTAAAAGTGTGTTTATTTCAGAACACGTTCGTAATTCATTTTTAAACTTAAACGAACGGTAAAGGTGATTGATTTTCTATCCAAAAGAAAAGTCCGTAAAGGTATACTTTTACGGAGATTATATAGTATATTGTCTTAAAGTTTATATGAAAAATCCAAAGAAAAGTTTTTTAAAAATTAAAAAGAGAACTACTACACTAAAATAGTGTTCCCTTTCTTAATGGACTATTTATCAGATTGTTTCTTCTTATTCCAGACTTCTACCGATCTTGCCATTTGTAACATATCTTCTAGACCCATAGTTTTCTCAATAAAGTCTTCTGGCATTAAAGTGTAAATAATGTCTTCAAAATATTTAACAAAAGCTATATCAAAATTAATTAGCTTTTCCTTAAGATCATCTAAAGATATTGTTTGTCGATTTAACATTTTTATTTGCATGTTTCCATCCAAACCTATTGGAAGTGTGTCATCATTAAGTCCTAGTCCTTCGATATGATACGTACCTCTATGTTTAATATAATTGTAAGATTTTCTTAATTCATGGGTTAATTCCGTATCCATAAATTCTCTAACGTGTTTATATATACCATCTCTTTTAGCTATAGCTAAACGCACTTGTAAATTATCCATGTTACAATCTTGTGTCGCCTGTAAATAGTATTTGTTATCTTGTGTTATTCCGATATGGGCATCTCCGTAATATAAATATAGCACTTGCCATGATAAATCAATACAGTAGTTGTATAAAGCTAATGCATCAAATAAAAACTTAGACCTAATAAATTTCAAATTTATATCGTTATTCTTTTCTATAATCTTACCGTAATCGTCTACTTCCATAAATATCAGTGAAGCTCTTGCATGACAAAACTGGTTATAAACATCATCGATTTTATGACCTGCTAATATTACATTTGCGTTGTCTTTCGCATATTTTGTATATTGTGGCATATGTGGCATATATTTAGCCCAGTGATGAACAGGATAATTTTCAAGTAAATCTTCTGCTTTCAATTCTTTCCCTCCTAAAAACTATTAATGGTGTTTTTTTATATTAACTTATATTCCACCGTACTATTGATAAATCCTTTATAGGAATAAAATTCAATTAATTATGTAAGTAAATAGGAACTTATTTTCGTTATTATTAGGTTTTATCATTTACTCTAGATGACGACAAATTGTGAGTTTTTCTACAAGATAGGTAAATGATATAACTATTTTTAATAAAATACGTTAACCATTACTCTTACTAATAACTTTAAATTAAACTTACATAAAAACCGTTATACCCTTTAGTTATATATATTGTT
>Ga0209795_10002012_pt1 | contig 11747 bp, 10 predicted proteins | sample AgamicOrMarz_FD_187166 | JGI IMG/M metagenome (GOLD analysis project Ga0209795, IMG submission 187166) | Agave microbial communities from Guanajuato, Mexico - Or.Ma.rz (SPAdes) (version 2) | ecosystem: Host-associated > Plants > Phyllosphere > Phylloplane/Leaf | place: Guanajuato, Mexico...
CGTTGAAAAGCGTTGCCTTGTTTCTTAGATTCTGCTTTTACTTCAGATGTAGACGTGCCTTTAATACCCAACTCATTCACTGCTTCATATACTTTATTAACAGTTCCTGTGCCAAAGATAATTTGGTATTGTCCTGAATTATAAAATGCACCCTTTACTTTCTCTATATTTTCGACTGCTTCTTGATTTACTTTTGTTTGATCATGTATCATAATACGCAATCTTGTTGCACAGTGAGCAAATGACGAAATGTTTTCTCTTCCACCTATTGCCTCAACTACTTTGCTAGCTATGTCTTTGTAACCCTTTTCCACTTGATGATAACACCCCTTTGGTGATGATAGTATAATGAAACTGTGATAAGAAAAAAACTAATATTTCTGATTCGACTGTGACTATATTTCTTGCTATTTATAAAAGATATAGCCCGAACGAATAGGAACCGGTTCCAAAAAAGCTAAAAAAACAACATATACATAATTAAATGTTTCCTTTCATAGGAGCCAATTTCGTTAAATAAGAAGTCAACTTGGAACCGGTTTCTTTCGCTTATTATAGTTTATGAAATAAGAAAATGTCAACGCTTTCTTTTGTTAGTCAGGGATTCTAAATTCCAGATTTTTAAAAACAAACATAGCTATATAAAAAAGAAGGTACTTGAAGGGCGTCATTACGCATGTAGAGCTTGTATTAACGCGGTAGCGATACTGAACTAGATACTAATTAGATAACAAAAAAAGTTAAGATTCTTTAGATACTATGTAGCTACTGCAGTAAGCTTGCCTGTCCATTCAAAAAATAACCATCTACCCCTTACTGCAGTAGGTAAGGGGTAGATGGTTATGTAAGAAGACCTGGATCTCTATATGTCAATGGTTGTCTCAAAGGTCTATTTTTTCATAACATGATGTAGAAAATTATTCATAGAAAAAGGGAGAATAGATTTCCATTCTCCCTTCAGCCATCAAGTATAAAGTTGTATTAGAAACGTCCTCCGCCAAGTTGTTGCTCAGCCATTTGTACAAGACGTTTTGTGATTTCGCCACCTACTGATCCGTTTGCACGTGCAGTTGTGTCAGCACCAAGGTTAACACCAAATTCGCTCGCGATTTCATATTTCATTTGATCGATTGCTTGTTGAGCACCGTATACTAATAATTCGTTGTTGTTGCTGCTTTTGTTGTTTGCCATGTTGTGTCACCTCCTTGTTTATTTTAAGCTTCCTATTTTAGGAGAAGTGTATTCAAGGTAAATAATGGATGTATACAAATATATCTCTCTGACATACTAAGCGTTAGAAACCAATGACGCTGTAAAAAGTGGAATTACATGTTTCATTTCCTTGGAATAAAAATTGGACAATTGCCATGTGTAGAAAAAAGAGCCGTATCTTTTAGATACGGCTCTTTTTTCTATTTATTGACGACGAAGCTTTTCAATCTCTTCTGGAGTAAAGCCTGTTAATTCAATAATTACAGCATCATCAAGCCCTTTTTCAATCATTCCTAAGGCTACTTTTTTTAGCGTTTCTTCTTTTCCTTTCTTTTCTCCAAGCGTTTCTGCTCTTTTTAAAGCCGACTTTTCATCTAATAATGCTTTTCTTCGGGCTTCATAGGCTAATAATACTTCCGGATCTTGGCTTACGCGTTCCCACTCATCTATTGCTTTCTTTAACACTTGATCTTCTTGCATCGCAATCTCCTCCAATACTTGAGTGATTTCTTCATCTTCGGATGCTTCAAGTAGTAATAACCATCGCACAAGTTGATCTTCACGAGGATCTACCTCTCTGTTACGCCATTTAATTAATAACTTAGGTAGCTCCATAAAATGAATTTCCAGCATATCGGTTAAAAGTAATTTCTGTTCGCGCTCATATAACTGAAAGGTGGAGTGATAATCATGCATATGTGATAAATAACGGAAGTTCACAATGTTGATGGTAATGGTTTTACAAAGCTCTCCGTAATCCATGCCTTCCTTCATTTGGCTACTATACATTTTGGACCAATAATAGAGTGTTCGCTTTTCCATATCATGCTTATTATTAAGCTGAATTTCAATATTAACGCGGCTTCCATCTTCTAACTGCGCGTGTACATCTAAAATTGAACGTTTATCTTCTTGGTTTTCTTTATTAAAATGCGGATCTAATAACTGAACCGTTTGAATCTTCTTCTCATCTGGAAAGCGAAGTGCCGCATTTAAAAAGGCAGCTAAAATGGATTCATTTCCATGGGTGCCAAATAACGATTTAAACGCAAAGTCGACACGCAAATCTAATCGTTTCGTCATAATGCCCTCCGTCATATTTATGTTTGTTATTAGTATATCACGACTAGATTTCTTCTTCCTATATCACACGTTCTAATTTCATACGCTCACATTGAAAAACTTGTTACTCTTCTTAGGTACAAGCTCTTCTTAATAACCCATTCATTCTACAATAGTTTTTGTCTCAACTTCGAACAATTGAACAAAAGCTGTCTTTTTTATGGGCCTCTTGTACATATCCAAGTTTTAGAGATTGCAGTTTTTGCATAAAAACATCGATATTTAATTTAATAGGGTCGATTGGCGTATGGAGTAACACTTTTTAAAACGATATAATTCTGAATATACAGAAATTTTTAGGTGGGAGAATGGAATTATGAGTGAAAAAAATAAAGAAATTGAATTTATAAAAATCATATGTGTTTTAGATGGTTTGGCTGAAGGCTTGAATATCATAAAAGGGCAGGAGTATTACGGATTTGAGACTGTCGATGAGTTAGGTTATAACGTTTATACGGAGAACGAAAAAGGAAGATTACCTATTTATATTGGATCATATCCAAAGACATATTTTCAATTAATAGATAATGAAATACATGTTGTAACGTTTGAAAAAAATATCTAACATTTTAGACGGCCTTGCTTTTTCTATAAGGGAAAAGTGAGGTCATTATCTATAACTAGTTAAGGGTCCAATAAAGAAAGCAACGTGAAGGGTGTCATTACGCATATAAAGCTTGTATTAACGCGGTAACGTTACTGAACTAGCTACTGATTAGGTAACGAAGTCGCGATTCTTTAGATACTATGTAGCTACTTCATTAAGCTTGCCTGTCCACTCAAAAATAAAAAGAAACCCTACTGCAGTAATGAATCAGTAGCTGGTGATGTAAAAGGTGCTTGATTTTTATATAGGTAGGACTTGGCCTATAGGCCTATCTTTTTCATAAAGTGGACGAGAAATCTAAAAGTGCCCCAACATATAAAGTAGAATGTAATGAGGATCAGTCAGATTCTAGTGAATCGTTCCGATTTACACCAATAAAATAAATATAAAAAAGAGAAGGACTGAACCTTCTCTTTCTGCTACCACATCTATACTTAGGTATACCTTTTCATTTCTTACCATTCATAAAAAAATCGAACCCTTATGAAAATAGCTTATTATAAAAATGGATAGATTGCTTCTGCGTAAGCAATGGCGCCTTTTTTATTAGGATGGCCAATTGAAGCTCGTTTGCAAATCTCAAAATCGACTCCTGTACATCCAGCTTTTGTACAAGAAACCAGCCTTTCTGCTGCAATAAAATCTTGTGGTGACATATCTAAATTAATGCCAAATACATATGGGTCATCAGTAAGCGCAGAGTGCTCCCCGTCAATATTTGGGTCAGCAAAGAAAAAGCGTTTTTCTCCAGTTAAGTTAGCATTTGTTTCATCTACAGCCTGTTGGAGAAACACTTTTGACTCATTGGCCAGCTGCATACTTCTTGCATGTATGATTTGAAGATGCTGCTTAGTCAGAAATCCAGCACCAATACCACCCGGTATTCCTTGCACTGCTATTCCTAAAGCAACTAATAAAATTTCTACAGCACTTAAATCACTATGTTCAGAAACGGGTGGATAGTATCCGGTTACAATTACCTTAGCATTTGGGAAGGTAGTTGCTACTTTCTCTAGTAGGGTCTTACTACCATCGAGAAAGTGCTTACGATGTAGCTCAGTTAAATCAATATCAGTAAAAGGATTTAGGACGGTTCTAAGGTTAACATCGTTTATTCCGCCATCCATAATGATAAGATCTACCTTAGAAGGATCTCCGACAAATAAATCACACTGCTTAATGATAGTAGGATACGAGTTAGGCACCTCTCCATCTGTCGTTGGAAGAGATGAATGGTCGTTGACTCCAATAATAGCCCCTGAATGAGCAAGTACTTGAGTATAATATCCGATATTCCCATTTCGGGCTTTTATGGCATTTCCAACAAGGGAATAATGTTTTTCATGTTCAGCTAACCCTTGACCCCAAGAAACAGAATCGCCTATTACAAGCGTATGAAATGTATCTAATACTAAATTAATAGTGTTAGATGGTGTTCCATCCGATAGTAAAACGCTCACCTTTACTGGTTCCCCCGATGGGTTTGCCTCTATTGAAGATGGTCTAACTAATGTAAACTCAAGCTGAGTGGGACTTAATAAGGTAACATCGGGCATATCTTGATCATTTATTCGGACAAGTGCACTTTCTGAAAATCCACTACCTATTAAGCTTACTTTCTTTCCTGGACTCACGCGTCCAGTGATTTGATTATCCTGCTGAGCAGAGTCGATTTTAGGCTTAATATATATAGAAGCCTTATTAGACAAAGTTCCATCCATCTGTTTTACCTGAATGGTATGCTGGCCACCCTTTAAAGAAGGTACTGCAAACTGCAGAGCAGTGTCACTAAAAGCATTTGTTTGCACAGGAGAACCATCTACTAACACGGTATCTGATTTTGTAAAGCGTTTACCTTTTAAGGTTATGCTATCACCTGCAAAAGCATAAGCTGGCACTGCTTCAAAAATAGCTGGCTCTAATAGTTTAATACCAATATCATCTGGGTCGATGACGTACATACCGATTGGTTCTGCAAATTTCCCTCCACTGTATCCACTAGAACCTTGACCAGCATAAGAACCATCAGGTCCCTTTAATCCCGCAGTTCTCGATCCAGGACCACAAACTGCACCAAAGTTTGCTTTAACAGAATCCCCAACTGGACCCCCAGCACCCCCTATACCTGGATAGCCAGGCTGACCTCCACTTCCCCCGCGTCCTCCATCGACAGTAATATAAAAACCCTTAAGGTATTCGTTGATAACTGCTTGTGGAGCATAAATTGAAAGCTTTCCTCCATGCCCTCCATGTCCTCCGTCTCCACCCTGACCTGCATTTCCACCTACCCCTCCGTTACCTCCAGCACCTGCTCCTGCCTTACAGAATCCTGACCAGTCTAATTGAGCAGGTTTTCCTTTTCCTCCTTGGCCCCCATTTCCCCCATCTTGTCCGGCGCCACCAGTCGTCCCATCTTGTCCTCTTAAATCAAAAGCAGGACGTCCAATCATATCAAGCACCCATACTTCTAACTCAGGTGCATTATTCCCGTCTGGGGCTTTACTACCTTTGATACCGTGTGTACCATTTGTTCCTGAAATTCCTACAAGCGTTGTAGATGTTGGTGCTTGAGGAGGGGTTCCAGGTTTCCAAGGCTTAGATGGAATAGATTTGCTTGGCCTTTCCCAAGTAAACGTAACATTTTTTCCAACTGTAATTTTTTCCGCAATTAAAATAAGATATTGTTGAGGTTGCTTAAGAACCACAGTGGTATTATCCTGTAGATTTATTTCCGTCGCTACCCAATAGGCTGTATCGATATTAATTTGAGAAGCGATACTGGGTGTGGAAGCAAAAGATACTGTTTTAAATGGAAATGGAACTGATTTTAAAATAGAACCCTGGCCACCAAAAGGTTGAAGTACAGGTGCGCTTACAGTATTGGTTACTTTATAAGCTGACTGAAAGTAGGCCTGGGTAGCAATTAAATTAGAGTCAGGTCTTGTAACACCTGCCTGAGGTATTAAATTCCCTGATAAATTCAATGTCCCAAGGGATGAGATTGAAGTAATGCCAACGGACTCTAGGACTGCTTTATGGTATTGTATTCGTTCTTGGCTTGAACTAGTGGTTGAAATGATTGAGTTATGACTAACCGAAAGAGATTTTAGTGAAACTGGAATAGCTGATGTTAAATTTTTAGACATATGGATCCTCCTGAAATAAATAATTCTAAAACATAATACTCTAGGTATTTTGGTTTTATCCGCCCTTGGGAATTAGGTAAATGTCCCTTAGAAATGAAGGGTACAAAGACCTGGGTAACAACCCGATTAACAATATATTTGCTGTGCAATCAAAATAGACCAACCTCTTAATTTTTTTATAATCAAAGTGGTTCTAGTCACCTGTCTTTTCATGAAATGGACGAGGGATCCAAAGATGTCCCAAGGACTGAAGTAAAACATAATGAGGAACAGTGGGAGCTTGGTGGATCAAATTATATGAAACTAATAAAAAAGAACCGACAATTAAATGTCAGTTCCTGTGTATTGTATAAATGTAGTCATTCTTCATCTTCATAAATAAATAAGCCATTTACCAAGGTCTCGAAATCAGGAGCTAATTCAAAAATAAGTGTTTCCGTTCCCCATTCTAAATCCATATAAATTACAGGAGGGTTATCTTTTGTATTCCGATAGTCGAATGCAACCCACCAATGTCCCTCTCCACATAGTAGAACAATATCTTTTGGTAACTCCCATTCTTCTATATAATAGTCACTAGATAAAATGCCTTCTTTTCCTATTCCATAAATTTCAGGGAGGTTTACATGATCGTCTGCCCAATTTGTTGGAACGGAGGTAGGGTAGTCACAATATTTTAAAGAGCCTCCATTTTGCATTTTACATAACTCAATATAGGATTTTGGCAACTTCACACCCAACTTCTTTTCTGCATCTTTGACCATTTCTTCTGTTAATTTCTTTGATTGACTGTATCCATCATCCCAAATATCTCTCATTTCCCCAACCCTTTCAATCAATACCAACTAAATGCTTTTCTTCATGCCACATTCTCTACATTCACGTAAGAAAACGCCACCTTTTACGGAACTTTTGAAGTAAGCTGAGTTGCAGTTGTCGCATCTGCCACTGACCTTATTAAATGGACTAAACTAATAAGAGGCTATTATGTTCAATATATGAGCATATATCCTCTTTTCTTATACATATTATATTCGTTATTTAGATACTATAAATATAGTTCAATATGTATATATTATAAAGGAACATAAGTTTGTTGCAAATGGAGGATGTAGCCTATAGCAGGAGGCGTAGTAAAGTCTTCAGACCGAACGTTAATATGAGTTAGGAGGTGAATGGTACGAGTTTTGTAACTTTGTAATAATAGGTATTAAGCAATCGGGCCAGTTTATGGAGGACCGGAAACATTACCTTTGGTAAATTAAAAAATCAAGAAAATTGGAGGGTTCGTATATGACAGTTGGAGGTAAGGAAGATATTGAAGGGCTTAAGGAAATCGGCAAGATCGTTGCTTTAACAATAAGTGAAATGAAAAACCAGACACGTGCTGGAATGACGACCAAAGAATTGGATGAAATCGGGGGACGGTTTTTAAGAAGATATGGCGCGACTTCTGCACCAAAGATAACTTATAATTTCCCTGGGAACACATGTATTAGTATTAACCATGAAGTTGCTCACGGAGTACCGGGGAATCGGAAGATTAAAGAAGGTGACCTAATAAATATTGATGTCTCCGCGGAGTTAAATGGTTACTTTGCCGATGCAGGTCATTCCTTTCAGATGCCTTTATATAACCCTTCTGTAACGCGTCTCTGTCAACACACACACGATACCATGATGAAAGTTATTTCTTCACTTAAACATGGGGCGAGATTGAATGAAATCGGAAGAATTATTCAAAATGAAGCCCGAAAAGGTGGTTATAAGGTAATTACGAATCTGTGCAGTCACGGCATTGGAAGGTCTTTACATGAGACACCTGAAAATATTTTACCTATTTATGACAAGCATGATAAACGAGTATTGAAAGAAGGTATGGTTATTACTGTTGAGCCTTTTTTATCAACTGGAGCAGAGTATACAGTTGGAAGTCCTGACGGGTGGACTTTATGTGTGCCCGATAATAGTCTTTGTGCACAACATGAGCACACAATAATTGTTACAAAGGATCAACCGATAATTACAACGGTAGCTTAGATATTGTTTTCAGATGTTAATCCCATAGATGTTTAAGGCATTTCATCAAACAGGCACGTTTATTGAGCAAAAATTAAAAGGTTGATACATATTAGTCATGTGCAATATGTATCAACCTTTATTTTCTATGCCTTTTTTCAATTTAGGTCTTGATAAAACCTTATCTGGATATTCAGCGTAGTTATAAACTTTATCAAGATCTATTTCTTGCTCTTTTATTTCTTCCAGGTTCACTCTTTCCTTTTTGGCTTTTATTAGACTAACACAATTAGGGGTTTTGGTGCAAAAAATCAATCTAACTTGCAATTAATCTCTAAACCTTGGACATACTGATACTAGTACTCTAAAAAAGGGACGTGATCAGTATGGAAAAGCAGAATCTATTTAAGTGGAAACATTATCAGCCGGACATTATTTTACTAACCGCCCGATGGTACCTGCGGTACAACCTTAGTTTTCGTGATTTAGTGGAAATGATGGAAGAACGAGGTTTATCAATAGCTCACACTACGATTATGCGTTGGGTTCACCAATATGGACCAGAGTTAGATGAACGCGTGCGACGTCACCTTAAGACAACAAATGATTCTTGGCGAGTGGATGAGACCTATGTGAAAGTGAAAGGAAAATGGATGTACCTCTACCGTGTGGTTGATTCTAAAGGAAATACAATTGATTTTTATTTAAGTAAAACAAGAGATACGAAGGCTGCAAAGCGCTTTTTCAAGAAAGCTTTGCGGTCTTTTCATGTTTCCAAACCCCGTGTGATCACAGTAGACAAGAACTCAGCTTATCCTATAGCGATTGAAGAATTAAAGAACCAAAAAAAGATGCCTGTAGGCATCCAATTAAAGCAAGTCAAATATCTGAATAACATCATCGAACAGGATCATCGATTTATTAAAAAACGAGTTCGATCTATGTTAGGATTAAAATCTTTTAGCACAGCTACATCCATTCTTTCAGGAATAGAAGCGATCCATATGATAAAAAAAGGACAACTTATTTCACAAGACAAGTCTGTCCAAAATCAAGTGGAGTTCATTCATGAACTATTCAAAATTGCTGATTAAGAATAGATGTATTTAACCATTTACATGCTTTCTTTCAGATTGACGTAATCTTTGCACCAGAACCTTATCAAAGGCAAAAAAAGAACCCTTTGCTATAAAATAGCAAAGGGTTTTCAACTATAACGGAATAGGGGGAATACGTTACTAGTCTAACCATATTTATAGATTAATATACATGGCGGTTTATATTTTATTGTTTATAAAAAGCTAATCATATGAAATGAATATCGTCTACAACTTTAGTTAACATAAAAAAATTTTCGGAATACCTTTAGATAGGGTAGTTTTTTTGATAATTAAGATGTATATTATATACATCTTAATTTACCATGGTCACTGCTCTAGAAACATATTGTCCCAAGTGAAAAAATTCATTAATTTAAAGGAGTTAGAACATGGATATGAGTAATATAGCTAAATGGATTCCTGTTCCTTATTTTCAAATTAGGGAAGATGGTACAATTCTAAATTCTTCAAATATAACTCATTCATATTTTCAACCTACCTCTAGCATATGGAATATTATTTATAAAGAAGACCGAAATAAAGCAATATTAATGCTGTCACACATTACAAATCCGCACCCTGTAACCCAATATCTCATTTTGCAAACAAGCAACAAGTTATTTATGAATTTCAAATGTACGATCCAATGGCAGGACAGTATAGGTCATCTAGTATGCACAGAAGCCAAAAATATCAAAGTTCCCTCTGTTTTATCTGTTCAAAAATCTTTAGTAAATACTCAAAAACGTTTAGAAGAATCAGAAAAGCATTTAAACAACGTTATTAAGATACTGGATATAAGAAAACACTAAGTTTTTATTTTTTTACATGAATCTTTCTGTTCTGAGCAAACTACACGAGACGCTGTGAGGCATCAGCGAAAATCCTTACAGCAATAGAGCAGAAAAAACCTACCTCTTTGGATTGGAAAGAGATAGGTTTTTTTCTGTTTTTAAGGTGTATAAGATATACATCTTTAGGTACCATAATCAGCGTTTCCGGGACATATACAAAAAGGACTCTCAAAAGCCACAAGGAGGCTGTGGAGTTTTCTTTTTACCGATTATGAAATTCTCTATACATCAACTTTCGGTTTAGTGTGATTAACTATGCTGATAAAGGTAGCTTTTTAAATATATATAAGTTATTTACATTACATTTGTAATAAAAGAAATGATTTTGGGTTCTATTTGCATCTTATTTCAATGTTATTTAATTCGAATTAAATTCTCAAAGGAACTGAAAACTTTTAGAATAAGGGATGAAAAATAACAAGGGAGGATCAATATTATGACAAATATTTCTTTATCCGATAATGGAAGTACTCCTTTTCAGCAGCTATTAGGCCATAATACAAATGTATTGAGCGCTTGGAACAATCTAGGAGTAGTTTTAGAAGGGGATAACAGCCTCTCAGCTTCTTTGAAAGAGCAAGTTAGAAGAACATTAGCTCAAAAAAATGGATGCGAATATTGTAAAGCAAAAGGAAAGCCTAACCCAGATTTATTTGATGAAAAAACGTCTCTTGCTGTAGGTTTTGCAGAAGTTTTTTTAAAACAAAGAGGGGAAATAAACGAATCCTTTTTTCAAGTGTTGAAGGAAACCCTCACCGATCGTGAGATTAGTGAATTATGTGCATTTATAAGCTTTACTACAGCTTCACAATATTTTGGAGCTTTATTGGCTTTAAAGCCAAATAAGGAGTAAGCATATGGTCAAGTAGATCAAGAGTTTTTCCTGAATCAATAAGAGTAAAAATAGGTAGAGTTTACACCATATTTATTATATCTATTTAATAAATGTAATTTCCCTCTTAGAATAAGGGGGAAGACATGCTTTAAATAAGATAAAATCATGAACTTTATTAAAATTCACAATAAATATGAAGAGAATAAATACCTTTAGGTATTATTCTTTATTAGTAAAATACAAGGAGGAACCTTTATTGATTTCGGAATTATATACAAAGAGGTTACGCCTAAGAAAGATGTATGAATCCGATGCATCTAATTTATTTAATATTTGGTCTGACCCTCATGTTACTAAGTACATGAATATTAACAATTTTACCGAGATAGAACAAGCAAGAGATATGATTAACTTTTTAAACAAACTAGCTTTTGAAAAAAAGGCTATTCGCTTTGCTATTATTGAATTAAAAACAAATGAAATTATTGGATCATGTGGCTATAACATGTTAGACTTCGAGCATTCAAAAGTTGAAATCGGATACGAGCTTTCCAAAGCAGTATGGGGAAGAGGGTATGCGTCTGAAGCTATTAACAGTTTATTAAATTATGCTTTTTTAGATTTGGACATAAACCGAGTTGAAGCAAAAGTAGAGCCTTTAAATACTAATTCGATTAAAACTTTACGTCGGTTGAATTTTACATTTGAAGGAACACTTAGGCAAATAGAGAAGTCAAAAGGAAAGTTTATAGATCTTAATGTATATTCCAAATTAAAAACAGATTAATGGCTTAATTCAATCATGCATTTACTTATTTTACTAACATTTATCTTTAATTACATCGTGATTAG
>Ga0209795_10002014_pt1 | contig 11746 bp, 13 predicted proteins | sample AgamicOrMarz_FD_187166 | JGI IMG/M metagenome (GOLD analysis project Ga0209795, IMG submission 187166) | Agave microbial communities from Guanajuato, Mexico - Or.Ma.rz (SPAdes) (version 2) | ecosystem: Host-associated > Plants > Phyllosphere > Phylloplane/Leaf | place: Guanajuato, Mexico...
GCCGAAGACCTACGGCCCGCAGACGGCGAAAGTGGTCGGGCCGCAGGGCGAGAGCATCTGGACGGATAAGTATGGCCGGGTGAAGGTGAAATTCCACTGGGACCGGCTGGCAAAAGGCGATGACACCAGCTCCTGCTGGGTGCGTGTGTCGAGTGCCTGGGCGGGGCAGGGCTTCGGCGGGGTGCAAATCCCGCGCGTGGGCGATGAAGTGGTGATCGACTTTATCAACGGCGACCCGGACAGACCGATCGTCACCGGGCGCGTCTACAACGAATCCAGCATGCCGCCGTGGTCACTGCCGGATGACTCAACGCGCATGGGCTTTATGACCCGCAGTAAAGACGGCAGCAAAGACAACGCCAGCTACCTGTTTTTTGAGGATCGGTTAGGAAGTGAATCTGTTGATCTACATTCGGAACGCGATATGAATGTATCGGTTGAAGGTATTCATAATGAAGTTGTGCACCAGCAAACGATATACACGCACAAAAATACCCGTTCGGTAACCGTTGATGATCACGATACGCAGACCTTTAATAAGGGCCAGACCATCTCGATTACCGCAAAAGGACGCGAAGAGTCAATCGTCGATAACGAGAAAAAGTCTGTTACGGGGTTCTCTGATAATAGTTATACGAGCAATTTGGTGTTTAAAACCGATGCGAGTGTAAGTACGACTGCTGCCGCGAAAATAATGTATGAAGTTCCGGAAGTAGTATTTGGGCAAGTTATCGATGCACAAGGTAATGCAAGTTCTGTGACACCCGTGCCTTTTGATATAAAGCAGACAAAAGGCCAAGTGCTTTCGCCCCAAGGAACAGTAACAACAGCTGCAGATTTTTTAGCATCTGCATCAAGCGCGGCCGTTAGTGCTGCGACTAAAGTAACTTACAAGAAAGGTGTGGTAACAGATATTCAAGGTGTAGATAAGCTGACGGTTCATCAGAATCAAATCACTGACGTAAAAGGAAATGCAGCCTTAAGCATAAAGGGAAACCTCGATGAAACCGTATTAGGTAATATCAGTATTTATTCCCCGGGTACCATATCGATAAAGAGTGATACCAATGTGGACATCGATGCACCATTTTGGGTGAGTAATGCAAAAGGAATGTCTACATCATTTACTGGTTTATCTCTTTCTTTTACAGGTGTATCTGGTGGCTTAACAGGCATGTCAATCGCACATAATGTGGTTGATAGTTCAACCAAAAATATAGATTTGAGCGACGCTGATGTCAGGGCAAGACTGAAAAATAAAATTGAGATTTCAAAATCTAATTTAAGAACTTTTTTCAATAATTTATTCATAGTAGGGTGACTATTTTGTTTAATTCTCCGTTTATCACCATTATTTTAATTGTCCTTGCGCTAGTGGGGGTTTTTATTTTTTGTTATCAAACAGGTGTTGATTACGAGAAATTTAAGAAAGAAGGGATCAGAACAGAAGCGAAAATTTTAAGTAAGGAAAAAATTGGTGCATCTGGCACGGGAAATACACGATTCCGCATGGTTGTCGAGTTTGCAACTAAAAATGGGACTGTATCCGTTACGACTAAAAGATTCTTTACGCCTGAGGATTTAATAAAAATCATGAGGAATAACACTGTTGTGCTTTACTATCTCCCTCAGGATCCTCAACAAATACTTCTTATGCCAAGCGAAATGGAATAAGCTAATTGGATTTTTGAGTGGTACGTTACTGGTTAAATTATCGCATCTCATTTCAAAAAAGAGATTTAAATTATTAATGACAACAGCGCGACTTGATAAGAAAAGTTTAAATAGCGATACCTTATACTGTAATTGATCCTTTGCTAGTTGAAGTCGTGCATCAGCTAACGATATATGCACAACTCTTCATTCTGGTATCGTTGATGATGGCGATGCGCAAACTTAGCAGTAGTGAACAAATGATAACAACCATTTATCAATTAATGACGGCATCAACATTTTTTATAACCGAGGCGCAATGAGTTATTTATCGTATATTATGCCTAAGCTTGCCTGGTTTATACCATTGTGCATACTGCTATTCGTTAGTTATGTTGTTTATAAGAACAAGCAGCGTGATGCTCAAGATGCATATATTAAAGAGCACGGTGTTAGTCTGGAAGCTGAAATATCAGATGTGGTTTATGACAAGATTCAAAGGATAAACAATTATTTTGTGGTGGTAGCCACAGTGAAATATAATTACAACGGAAAGGATATTACTTCTAAAAGAGGATTTTCTTTCTTAGTAACCGATAAGGAAAAAATCGGACCTGGAAAAATTATAAAAATCAGAGTGAGTCGTGATATGCCAGAGCGGTTTTATTATGAGGAGTATCAAAATTATTAACAAAAAAGCTTAAAGTTAGTATACTTTATGATTTGTTAATTCAATTTTAGCTGCTTAGGCAATACCAGCACGATTAGGTCGTCACATATATAACCAGGGAATCTCTTCATGGATTATTTGAAAGGACTGCATGTTGTATTGGTCGTGCTGGTAGTTGGTCTTATAATTTATTTTATTTGTAGGGACATAGTTCGGGGCGTAATTAAAAGAGTAATTCTTAGAGATCCAGTCTATACCCATGCGACTATCTCTGCCGTTATGCCAGGAACGCCGTCGTCAACTGGATTGGTTAACCTAACGATCGATTATGGATTTAAAGATCTAACTGGAGTGAACTACTCGCGCAAGAACGTACTGACAATAATTAAAACAATGAATCTTTTAGAATACCAGATTGGTAGCACCGTTCCGGTTGTCTATTTACGGACTAATCCTGAAAAACATTTTCTGAACGAAGGGAAAGATGGCGTGCTAGTCAGGTGAATATCTATTGTCACTAAGTGGAGCAGTCAAATTATTGAGGGGTCACTTGAATCATGGCATCAAACAGATACCAAGTACGGCAATGATTTTTTATACGATGTTGCTTTTACGGCTATTATTAATGACACAAGGAAAAAATATGTCGCAAAAGGTCTGGTTAGACCTAATGAGATACATAAGATTCAGAAAGGTTTAACTCTAATAATAAAATATAATGCTGATAATCCACCACCTATAGCTGTGATGACTATCGATTATAAATAAAACCTATACCGCTTTTTTCAAACGATGAATAAAGATACTTTTGAATTGATATCATATGCATATAATTTCCTTTGGTATTACATTTTAGCTAGGCGAAGTTATTCATTTAAAGCCATTTTATCGATAAATAAAAATCTTAAGAGGTCATAATGTTCACTGGCGATAATGTTGGCCTGATATTAAGCATTGCAGCGCCATGCTTCCTTATTTATTTGGTATTCCATACAGGGATGGTTCATGATGATTTTAAAAAGAACGGTATAAGGACAGTTGCTAAGATAAATAATATCAAGCAAACATCCACTTCAGGTACTGGTTCTCCAAAATGTGTCTTTACGCTTTCTTTCACTACTCAAGATGGTCAAGAGATAACTCTAGAAAAAACACAGGTTGTTACTGTGTTAGATATGATGCCTCTCGAGCGAGAGCGCAAAGTGGATATTTACTACAAGAAAGAAAATCCTAAAAAAATATGGCTGATACTTGAATCAGAAAGACGGATAAAGTAATGACAATTATGGTTAGGTCGAGATGATGTCACCGATGATACCTTGTTCCACTACCGTGCGAAGCGCACGACCACAGTAGGTGAATATGTCAGCATAGTTGACTAAGTATTTTTGAAAAAAGGAATGAGCAATATGATGGGGATTTTATTAGCGATTGGCATAATTGCTGCGGTTGTTATTATGTGTTTCATTTCTGTTAATAAAACGGAGAAAATAATTCGTGAAGGTCGCCCGATTATGGCCGTGATTGAAAATATCAGACCTGTTTCCACGGATGACTCAGGAAATACAACTGTAGCTTATGTTTTAAATGTTGAAGGGAATAAAATCGAAGGTCGTAAAAAGATCGATACCTTCTATGCTCCACAGATGCAACCTGGTATGCAAATAAAAATTATGTATGTCGATGATAAGAATTATGTCTTTGTGTTTGACAAATAAAATGCGCTTAATAATAAAAAACCAGTGTGATAATTGTTATTGATTATCCATGGCTGTTGTTCAGGAGAGGTCGAATAATTCATTTGCTTCTATGCCTGAGCGCTAGAATCTAAGAAAATAAAGTTGAAAATCTCCTCTCTGCTGGATAAGTAAATTTCCCAAATGTAAGTGAAAAGGAATATAAATTCGGCTCTCTGTGGCGTTCCACCTACTGGTGGCACCTTGGCCTAAACGTGCTCACCATGTATGGTGAAAATGATAAAAATAATGTGCGGTTATTTTATCTGCCAGAAAATCCTCAGCAGATTTATTTGGTCCCTCAGGATATGGAATAGCCACTATTGTGAATGGTGACTCGAATAGGCCAGTTACGAAGATAATCTGGTTGGTTTTTTTTGAAGGTTGGAGGCTGTAAAGCTAACGATTTTTCAGTAAGTCAACCATTTTTGACTGTGAAAAATACAAATTATATTGTTTTAGTTATTTAGATCAAGGCGGCTATCGAGTTTGACTCTCCTGTTTTTACCATCTCAATTATTTTTATTGTTTGCATCGGCATCCTTTTGTTCTGTTACCATACAGGTGTTGTTCACGATAAATTTAAAAATGAAAGAGTTAGAACAGATGCGAAAATTTTAAGTAAGGAGAAAATTGGCGCATCTGGCACGGGAAATACCCGATTTCGCATGGTTGCCGAGTTTACAACTAAAAATGAAACTGTAACCGTTACAACTAAAAGATACTTTACGCCTGAGGGTTTAATAAAAATCATGAGGAACAACACTGTTGTGCTTTACTATCTACCTCAGGATCCTCAACAAGTGCTTCTTATGCCGGGCGAAATGAAATAAGTTAACTGGCTTTTTTAGTGGTGCGTGACTGGTTATACTATCGGGTTGCATTTCAAAAAAATTCAAAGCGTTAATAACAACTACACGGAATAATAAAAAGGTCCAAATGGCAATTTCTTACTTTGTTACTTATCCCTTGCTAGTTGTCTTCTTTGGCATGTTTGTTTTCTTTGTCTATAACATCATCATGGCTGGTAGAGGGGCGGTTAAAATTGACCCGACTGATGCGGGGCAGGCGCAGGGTGAGATTGTTAATATCCGTAGCTCAAGTGGCGAGAATTCCGCTTTTATTAATGTGATCATTCAGGTACGGTTTATTACCGCCGATCATAAAATCGTCAACACTGAAGGGAAGGCGGTTATTGATGCAGTTAAAATTTCTGAATATCAAAAGGGAACAAAGGTACCACTGACTTACTCAATAAACGAGCCTAAGAAAATAAAGATTAATATCCCATCCCCACTGGAAAGATAATTCTCTATAAATAAAGTGACTATTTCTGATAAGCCTTGAATTTAATATAATTAAATTTGTATTACGCATTTTTTAAAGCGTCAACAAAAAATATAATGAGCATTTCTTACTCTTCCGGTCCCATTAGTAGTTTTTCGATATAGATATTTTGCATAATGAGGTAATTCCCATGGAGGCTGTTCTTGTTATCGCACTTGTCGGTGGGTTCGTTTTATATATAGGCAGGCAATGTTATTTAGCGTATCAGACAGATCAGCACGGCAGGCTGCTTAATGCAAAGATTTTGAGCATGCGCTCTACTGGTTCTAATGACGGCGGCAGCACAAACGTTGTCTATGAACTGGCGGTGGATTTCGACGGTGTCGAGCGCATCGTCAAAGGATCGAAAACGATCGATGCCTTTTATTCATACCAGTTAGAGCCTGGCAAAGAGATACAAATAAAATACCTCGACGATAAAAATATCTTATTTCAGTACCGTAAATAGACTTCATTCAGGAACGTGATGATGGGTATTGAATATTATTCAAAATATTTTATGTATGGTGGAATTGCTGCTTCGGTTATTGCCAGTCTGATTTTTTATTTTGTGTTCAGAGCGGAGGATAAGAAAAAAGCAGATATTGGTGTCTTTCTGACTTGCCATCTTTGGCCTGGAGATATTATCGAAAGCGAAATTATTTCCTGCAAAATTACCGGCGATCGATTTGGCAATGACTTCTTTTATGATATTCGCTTTCACCTGCAGGGCGATAATCAACTCTACACTGCTAAAACACTGGTGAATATTTCTCAGATGCCATTGATTCGGCCAGGACTGCGAATCAAAGTGAAGAAAGGAAGCGAAGGCCATTTAGCGGTCATTAAAATCGAGTTCTAGCGAAATAAGGCACTGTCAGTAATGATGGAATTAATTGCTAAATACTCAACGCTCTTTTTCTGGTGTGTATTGGCTCTTTTTCTTTATCTCACTGTTAAAGGCCTGCGCGAACCAACCGGCAACGCAAAACTCATTAAAGATTGTGCTACGCAGTGTGACTGGTATGGCCCGGAAAAAGAGGCCGTACTTGAATCATGGTCGCCGCTGAAAACCACCCGTAAAGGGGAATATTTTATTTTCCATTTCACCATAGTTATCGACCGGCAAACACAACATAAAAAAGCAGCGGCGCTGGTGAAAACAAAAGAGATTGATCGATTAAAACAAGGCCTCAAGCTGCGAGTGAAATATCAGGGATTAGCGGCGAAAAGAATTGCTGTCGCTGGCATGATTTTCGATGAAGTTATCAATCAATCACCAGATGTCTCTGGTACTGCTGTTTAATACGTTGCCAGTTTTTATTTCACACATAATTTTATTCATCGTAAGGCGGTCTTTCCTGACTTAAAAAACGCCGACGATACGCTTAATCTTCCAAAGGATGTTATATGAAGATTATTAAACCGCTGCGGCTGAGCGTACTTAATCGCCCATTTCGCCTGCAGGGGCAAAATCACCTGGGTGTTTCTGTTCTCGCGCTGCTGGATATGAGCGCACAACCAAAATTACGTCCTGAAGTCGAGTTGTGGCAACTGGCGGCCAGTGAGTTGCAAACCAGCGGCGGCGTGCTGGATATGGCAATGCCGAAAGCGCGCGCCGAATTCCTCGCTACCGGCTTCGCTTACTCGCACCATCATCAGGATAAAACCGCGTGTGCGGTACGCATTGAAATTGGCGAACTCAGTAAAACCCTGGCCGTTACCGGCGATCGCTACTGGGCCGGTTCACGCCCGACTGCCGCCAAACCGTTTGAACAGATGCGTCTCGACTGGAGCCGTGCTTTCGGTGGCGAAGGTTTTGAGGAAAACCCGCACGGCATCGGTGCCGTGGAAGAAAACCACAACGGCACCCGGTTTCGTCGCCTGCCTAATATTGAACTCTTAAATCAGCGTGTCACGTCTGCGCGCGCAAAACCTGAACCAGCCTGTTTCGGCCCGCTGGATCTTCTCTGGCCTCGCCGCTTTCGCCGGATGGGCAAAAACTACGATGCCCGCTGGTTGCAGCATGATTTTCCTGGTTTTGCGCCCGATATTGACTGGCGGGTATTTAATGCCGCCAGCCCCGATCAGTGGTGGGAAGAGCGAGATTCGCTTCCGCCGCAGGCTGCATGGCGCATCTGGAATATGCACCCGGAGCAGCATTTACAGGAAGGAACACTGCCGCCGTGGCAGGCGCGCTGCTTTATGCAGCGCCAGCGCGGCGATGAGATCCTGTTTGAAGAGATAACGCTGCGCGCTACCACGGTGTGGTTTTTCCCGCATCTTGAACAGATGGTGCTTATCTGGCAGGGCAATCAACGCATCAATGAAGACGATGCCGCAGACGTTTTGCAACTGATGCCCGCGCTGGAAAAAACCGGTGCTCCCCGCTCGGTCAACCACTATCGCAAAGTGCTCCATCAGCGGCTGGATAAAGAGAAAGGCGCGCTGTTTGCCTTCCGTGAAAAAGATCTGCTACCTGAAGATGTTATCGGCCCGTGGATCGACAACGAGGTACAGGAAAACCACAGCCCGATGCGCGATAACCAGCAAAACCGCGCCATGCAGCTTCGTGAGCAGCATCGCGCGCGGCTGGAAGCGCAGGGTGCGGACACCGCCGATCTGCTCAAGGAGATGGAGGAGCCCGCACTTCCGAAGCTGGAGGATTTGCCTGAGTTTATCGAAGAGATGGAGCGCAAAGCCCAGCAAATGCAGGCGCAGGCCGAAACACGCAAGGCCGAGATGGAGGCGCGCTTCCCGCAGATGAATGCGCAGGAAAACCAGCCGCGCGGGCCGGAGTCGATGATGCGCATGCAGGATTTACTCGAGCGCAACGCCGACAGCATGAGTGAGAAAAAGCTAAAGCAGAGCCGGGAAGCGCTGCACAAGCTCTATCTGATGTCTGCGGCCGAGCAACCACCTGCCATCAAACTGACTGGCGATATCGCGCTGATTATTCGCCAGCGTGCCGAAAGAACGATGGCGCAAGGCGGGGATTTCAGCGGGCTGGATCTGACCGGCGCGGATTTTTCCGGCATGGATCTCCGTGGCGCCAATTTCCGTAATGCGCTGCTGGAGTGTGCCAACCTCAGCCAGTGCCAGCTTGACGGCGCTGATTTCAGCCACGCGATGCTGGCGCGCACGGATTTACAGGGTGCCTCGCTTTGCGAATGCGACTTCACCGAAGCGAGCCTCGCGCTGGCACAGTGCCACCAGACCAATTTCACCGGCGCGCAGTTTAAAGAATCGGAAATGACCGATGCGCTGTTTGACGCGTGTGATTTCAGCCATGCGCGACTGGAAAACCTGCTGCTGCGTAAAACCGGCTTTAGCCAGTGCGTATTCCGTCACGCGACGCTGGATAATTGTGTGTTTATGGAACTTACGCTGCCGCAACCTGACTTCAGCGCGGCAAAAATGAATAAAAGCAGCTTTATCCAGTGTGAACTGCAAAGCGCCTCGTTTGCCGGAGCGTACCTGGACGGCTGTTCGTGGGTAGAGAGTCGGCTGGAGCGAGCCCTGTTTCGTGACGCCACGCTTATTACCTGCGCGGTGGCATCCGGCGGCACGTTGTGCGGTGCAGATTTCAGCGGCGCGCAGCTTAAGCAGAGCAATTTACGCCAGGCGGTACTGACGGACGCTCATTTCGTTCGTGCGAAGCTCGATAACAGCGATCTCAGCGAGGCGCAATGTGAAGGGGCGGATTTTAGCGGCGCGACGCTAACCGGCAGCCTGTTTATGCGTACCGATTTTCGGCGTGTGCGTTTTACCGACGCCAATTTAATGGGTGCGATGATGCAAAAATGCCGTCTTGAAGGCGCCGATCTCAGTTTCAGCAATCTGTTTCGCGCCGATCTTTCCCAGTCGCTAGCGGACAGCGCCACGAAATTTGAGGGTGCCTATAACAAACGCGTGAAAACCCTGCCGAAGCGCGACGGGGAGGTGATATGAGTCAGTTAAGTGCCGCTGAGCTGCAACAGAAAGTGAAAAGCGGCGAGGCCATTATGGAACTCAACCTTGATGGCTGCGATCTGCGCGGATGTGATTTATCCGGCGGGATTTTTCAGGAGGTATCGCTCGAAGGAGCCAACCTGCAAGGTTGCAATCTGCAGGAGAGCGTCTTTACCGAATGTCAGCTCGCAGGCGCCGTGCTTACTGCGGCACACCTCGAAGAGACCGTGTTTAACCAGTGCGATATAGCCGCGGCGAATTTCAATAATACATCTCTGCTGCGTTGCGTATTCAACGAATGCACATTGACCAGCTGCGACTTCTCGCAGTCAGCTTTTGACAGCACACAGTTCATGCGCAGCCCGCTGAATAACAGTCTTTTTACCGGTGCGCGTTTAGAACGTTCGACCCTGTTTGAGTGCCCGCTTGAAGGAGCGAAACTCAATCATTGCCATAACCTGCTGACCACGTACTTCGGTATTGATTTGCGCGATACGGATCTCAGCGGGAGCCAGTTTGAACGGGCGGTATTTTTTAACTGCGACCAGCGCGGCAAAAACTATGCGCAACATCAGTTCACCGGCTGCCAGTTTACCGATAACCAGCTTGATGGCGCTGATTTTAGCGGGGCGCAACTCACCCAGTGCAATTTCAAAGGCGCATCGCTCAAACAAGCGCGACTGAACAACGTTAACGCCTCGCAGGCGCTATTTATGCAGGCCGATTTGAGCGGCGCACATGCCCACGGCAGCCTGTTCGATCAGGCGATTTTTGTCGGTGCGACATTACAGCAGGCCAGTTTTAAACAGAGCCGCTTTTTTCAGAGCATCCTGCAACACGTTGCGGCCCGGCAGGCCGATTTCACCCTGTGTGATTTTACCTATGCCGATTTCAGCGGCGCGGAGGTGTGCGAAGCCGATTTTCGCGGCTCGACCTTCTCACGCAGCCGTTTTCATCGCGCGCGGCAAGAGGGCGCGCGCTTTGCCGATCGCAAAGGCATTCTTGAGTACGACGAAGAGTTACTGGCGGCGGAGGCCTGGACCGCCGAACGCCACAGCCGAATTTACGGAGACCTGCAATGAACAACCTCAATCAACCTTTGGCTCTCGCCACGCTGCCCGGCGGGCAGTTTTCAGCACGCGTCACCCACTGTTTTGACGATGGCAGTCTGATGGTCGAATGCGACGGGCGCGGCTGGCACTGCCGCCGGGCAGTAAGCTGCGTGATTGCGCCGCAGGCGGGCGATACGGTGCTGATAAGCGCGGTCGATAACCAGATGTGGCTACTCGCGGTGCTCGAGCGCGGCAACGCGGACGCCACCGAACTTAGCGTGCCGGGCGACTTGCGTATCACAAGCCAGGGCGCGTTAACCCTCAGCAGCGATGCGCTCAACGTCAGTGCGGCGAAAGGCGATTGCCATATCAGCGAGATGAACTACAGCGGCGACAAGATTTCCGCGTGGGTTACGCTTTCGCGCATCGTTGGCAAACGGGCGGAATCCGTCTGGCAGACGGTCACGCAGATGAGCCAGCACCTGTTTCGCACCACCCGGCAGACTGAGCATGTGCGAGCCGGACAACTGGATATGAAAGCGGATGATTATCTGCGTATGCACGCACAAAACACGGTGATCACCTCGAAAGCGATCACTAAAGTCGATTCTGAACAGATCCACATGGGGTAATTCAATGTTTGCAAACTGCCAGTTGATGGGGGTTGATCTCGCGTTTCCGGATGTCTGCCTGACGCCGATGCCTGCTCCGACGCCGATCCCGTACCCGGATATCGCGCTGGGGCCAACCGCGATACCGAACGCGCTCAATATTCTGTTTATGGGCATGCCCGCGCACAATATGGCGACCATTACACCGCTGACTAACGGCGATAACCCAGGTGTGGCGACGGGTGTCGCTTCCGGTACGGTGATGGGGCCATCGCGCCACCTGACCGGCGCATTCACCGTGCTGCTTAAAGGTACACCGGCAACGCGCTTAACCAGCGTCAGCCTGCAAAACTCCACCAATGCCATTGGCATGCGCATTGTGCCAAGCCAGTTCAAAGTTTTAATGCTGGCACCGTAGCGGCACACGCAACGCACAGTCATTTTCCACCTAAAAAAACGAACGCACAGGCAACAGCAAGTGCGCTTTCCGGTGATTGATTTTTTACGGAATCATGGTTATGGCGAACAGGATCACGGTCAAGCTGCTGGTCGACGGCCTGCTTTTCTGGAAACTCTCCGGGCGCGAAGCGCTGTCCGAGTCATTTACGCTGGCGCTGACGGTGCTGAGCACCGATGCGCGGGTCGATCGCAGCAAACTGCTGGGTCAGTCCGCAACCGTCAATATTCCCACTCAGGGAACGGGCACGCGCTATATCAATGGCAAAATCACCCGCGTGGCGGTGAGCG
>Ga0209795_10002015_pt1 | contig 11746 bp, 10 predicted proteins | sample AgamicOrMarz_FD_187166 | JGI IMG/M metagenome (GOLD analysis project Ga0209795, IMG submission 187166) | Agave microbial communities from Guanajuato, Mexico - Or.Ma.rz (SPAdes) (version 2) | ecosystem: Host-associated > Plants > Phyllosphere > Phylloplane/Leaf | place: Guanajuato, Mexico...
TCACATCTATGCCCTGGGGCTGGCTTCCAAGCCGGCTCCGACCCTGGATACGCTTGGCAATTATCGGCTGATCTGGATGCGCGGCTACGAGTACAACAACTACCTGCCCAATATCCGCCGCTTCAACGAGATCCAACGCTCTGTCGGTATCCTGCCAATGCTGGCCCATGATCGCGCCGATTTTTATATCGACGCCTTGATGGAAATCCAGGACGTACTCGCCAAGGCCGACAACCCCCGCCAGTACAAGCTCACGCCCCTGATCAATCTGCCCCTCTACCTGGGCTTCGCCAATACGCCGAACGGACGGGCGTTGCGCACACTGTTCGACCAGCGCATGGAGGTCCTGGTAAAAGGCGGCCAGTTGAAACCGATTTTCGAGCGCTGGAAACAACCGTATCCTTTCGATGAGCAAGGCAAGCCACCGAAGCCTTAATCAATCTTGTCGATAGTAATAGTCAACAATTGAGCCTAAGCGTCTGCCGGGACGTGCTGTTACAATGCTTCCTCTGCGAATCTCCAGTACTAGATCAGGAGCACACCGGTGCCTGTCGTTTTTGTTGCCGCTTCCAAGCTGCCAACGCCCTTTGCGCAATTCACCATGCATGGTTTTCTGGATGAGGCCACCGGCCGCGAGCACGTCGTGCTGAGCCTGGGTGACTTTGCCGACGGCGCTCCGGTACTGGGTCGCTTGCACTCCGAATGCCTGACGGGCGATGCCTTGTTCAGCCAGCGCTGTGATTGCGGCTCGCAACTCGAAGCCGCGTTGCAGGCCATTGCCCGCGAAGGCCGTGGCGTGCTGCTGTATCTGCGCCAGGAAGGGCGCGGCATTGGCCTGTTGAACAAGATCCGCGCCTATGAATTGCAGGATGGCGGCGCCGATACCGTGGAAGCCAACGAGCGCCTCGGATTCGCCGCCGACCTGCGGGACTACAGCATCTGCCTGCCCATGCTCCAGCACCTGGGCGTCAAATCCCTGCGGTTGATGACCAACAACCCGCGCAAGGTCAAGGCATTGACCGACATGGGCATCGTGGTCGCCGAGCGTGTGCCGCTGCACACCGGCCACAACCCGCACAACAAACTCTACCTGGCGACCAAGGCCAGCAAGCTCGACCACATGATGGGTAACGAGCACCAGGGCGAGGTCGACCGGGCGTGACGCGGGGTCAGGTCCGGCGGCGACTGTCCGTCAGTTGGTGGAAATACCTGGCGCTGGCCTTGCTGCCGCTGTTTGTGATCAACGCGGTGTTCGGCCAGGGCGAAGCGATTCTACCGGTGCTGGCGATGCCGTTGTTCATCGCCGGCGTAGCCTCGATGTTCGTCAGCCTGCGATTCTTCGGCGCCTATAAGCTCGCCCTGATTGCCACCCAGAAGGCCCTCGATACGCCCGAAGAACCTCAGGCCTGGATCGAGCTGGCGGCGCGTCGCCGTGCCGCTTTCCTGGCTGCCGGGCTGCCGGCCTGGATCGGTGCCCTGGCGGTGTTCGTGGGCCTCGAAGCCGTGCCGCTGATGTTGCTGGCCTTGTCGTCCGCCGTGTTGTTCTACCTGTACCGCCTGCCGCGCCAGCTCGGCTGATGAGCCGATGGCTGGTGGTTCTGCTGCTGGCCGTCAGTGCCTCGACAGCCGCGGCCCAGCGGGTTGTCAGCCTGGCTCCGTCACTTTCCGAAATTGTCGTTGAGCTGGATTCCACCGACCTGCTGGTGGGCGTGCTGGAGGGTGGCGACCGGCCCCCGGCGCTTGAGAAACTGCCTTCCGTAGGCCGCTACGGGCAATTGGACATGGAGCGTCTGCTCAGCCTCAAGCCCGATCTGCTCCTGCTCTGGCCCGCCAGCGTGGGCCCGGCCCAGCGCGAACAGCTCAAGCGCCTGGGCATTGCGACCTACGTGGCTGAGCCCCGCAATCTTGACCAGCTCATTACCCAGATTGCAGACATTGCCGCGCAACTCGGGCGCCCTGAGCGAGGGGCGCGCAGGGCGGCGCAGTTGCGCGGACGTCTTGAGGCGCTTCGCCAACGCTATCGCCGCGACCCGCCCGTGCCAGTGTTCTATCAGGTCTGGGACCGGCCGCTGTACACCGTTGGCGGCGGGCAGATCATCAGCGATGCCCTGGCGACATGCGGGGCGCGTAACGTCTTTGCCGACCTGAGCCCGCCGGCGCCGCAGGTCAGCGTGGAAGCGGTACTGCAACGCAATCCACAGATTATCCTGGCGACGGAGCAGGCACAGCTCGATGCCTGGAAAGCCTGGCCGGTGGCACAGGGGCGGTTGCTGCTGGTAAGTGACAAAGGGCTGGAACGACCCAGCGGGCAGATGATCGAGGCGACGGGGCGGTTATGCGGGTTGATTGCGCCTGACAGGTAAACCGTGGTGCGTCCAATCGCGAGCAGGCTCGCTCCAACAGGGACTGCGTTTGACGATCAACTTGTGGGAGCGAGCCTGCTCGCGATGAGGCCGGCCAAACACCACAACTTTCCGTTCAGAGCGCGGGCGTCCAGGTCACCCCGAACAGCCAGCTTCGTCCCTCCTCACGATACCCATATTGCGCCCCTTCATGGCTATACAGCGCCCGGCTGTAACCCTTATCCAGCAGGTTATCCACCTTCATCTCCAGCTTCACTTCCGGTGTCAGCGCCCAACTGCCTCGTAACCCGAGCAAGGCATAGCCGCCCAAGGCATTGCGGTTGTTCCCGTCGTCATAACTGCTGCTCACTGCTTGCCAGGTTGCGCCCAGATCCAATCGATCGAACTGCCGGTCCAGGTCCAGGCTCAACGTCCGACGGGCGCGGCGGGCGAGGGTGTGACCGCTGTCGCGATCCCTCGGATCAATGATGGCCAGACCCAGGTTGCCGTGCCAGCCGAACAGCTCCTGCTTGAGCGCCGCCTCGAAACCGTTGATCCGCGCCGACGCAACATTCTGCGGGCGAGAGTTGCTGCCGAAGATGATCGCGTCCTCCAGGTCCGTGCGGTACAGCGAAGCCTCCAGGCGAGCGCTGTCGTTCAGTTGGCTGCGCCATTGCAGCTCGTAGCTCCTTGCGGTTTCGGGTGTCAGGTCCGGGTTGCTGAAATCCGGGTAGTAGAGGTCGTTGAAGGTCGGTGCGCGGAAGCTCTCGCTGTAGCTCAGCAACAGCTCGTTGTCCGGGTTCATCGGTAGGGTGAGCGTGCCGCTCCAGCTGTTCTGACCGCCGAACTGCTGGTTCTGGTCGCGACGCAGGCCTAATTCGGTGGAGAACGTGTCGCCCTGGAAACGGTGCTGGATGAACACTGCGCGGTTCCAGCGGCTGTCTTCATCGAACGGTGTGCTGCTGTTGACCCGGTCCTGATAGCCATCGCCGCCCAGGATCAGGCTGTTGCGAGCATCCAGCGTCACGTCGTTCTGCCAGGTGATGGAATCGCGGTAGGTGTTGAACACTTCCCGTACATCGCTGAGTTTGTCGAAAGTGTTCTCGCGATTTTCGCTGTGGGCCAGTTCGAGGCGCGACTTCCAGGCCTCGTTGGCCCGTCCGTCGAGATAGGCGCTGAAACTGCTGACTGCAAAATCACTGTAAGGTTGCTGGGGCAGTGACTCGAAGGTGCTCGGGTCGAAGCGGCCGAACGGATTGTCATATTCGCTTTTGCCGCGGTTATCCAGCAGATTGAGACCGGTTTCCCAATCATCGTTGAGGACATGGCCCAGGCTCAGACTCAAGGACCGGTTGCGATTGGCATCATCGTCCCGGTCGCTGGCGTAGGACTCGTGGGTGCGATTGGTTCCGGCGCTGTCGTCCAGGCTGGCACCCAGGTTGAAGCGGGTCTGCTGGTCGCCGCCGGACAGGCCCAGGCTGCGCTCCCAGGTCTGGTGGCTGCCGATCCCCAGGTGCAGGCGTGGTTGCAGGCCGGGCTCGTTGCCACGGCGGGTGAAGATCTGGATCACCCCGCCCACCGCGTCAGCGCCGTAGATCACTGAGCGCGAGCCGCGCAGCACTTCCACTCGTTCGATCTGGTTGATGTTCAGGCGTTGCAGGTTGCTGTCGCCGGATGTGGCGTTGCCGATGCGCTGGCCGTCCACCAGCACCAGGCTCTGGGCCGATTGGGTGCCGCGAATGTAGATCCCCGGCAAACTGCCGCGCCCGCCCAAAGGGGCTACCTGTACGCCCGGTACGCGGCTGAGCAGGTCGGTGACGCTGTTGGGTTGCAGCCGATCGATGTCGTCGCGGGTGAACACGGTGTTGGCGGCGCTGCTGTCGTTGCGCGCCTCGACCTGGCGGTTGGCGCTGATCACCACGTCCGGCAGTTTCAGGGCCTGGTCACGCTCGAAGGTGTCGGCCAGCACTTCAGTGGCCGGCAACAGGGAAAGGGCGAGGGCGGCGCGCAGTTTCATAGGTGTTCCGAACATATTGGCTTACACAAACCCATGTGGGAGCGAGCCTGCTCGCGATAGCGGTGCGTCAGTCAATCATTCATTGTCTGATACACCGCTATCGCGAGCAGGCTCGCTCCCACAGGTTCTTTGTGTCGGTTGGATTACCGGCCCAGCAACTGCAACCGTTGGCGCACAGACGCTTCGATCCCGGCTTCATCCAGCCCGCATTCAGCCAGCATCTGCGCGGGCTTGGCGTGCTCGACGTAGATGTCCGGCAGGCCCAGGTGCAGCACCGGCTTGAGGATGTTTTCCCGAGCCAGGTATTCGCTGACCGCCGCGCCGGCCCCGCCCATGATGGCGTTTTCCTCGATGGTCACCAGCAGTTCATGGCTGTTGGCCATTTCGCGTACCAAGGCTTCGTCCAAGGGTTTGACGAAGCGCATGTCCACCACCGTGGCATCCAGGGTTTGAGCGACTTTCAAGGCTTCGGCCAGTTGCACGCCGAACACCAGCAGGGCGGTCTGCTTGCCCTGGCGGCGGAGCACGCCCTTGCCGATCTCGATCGGTTCCAGCCCAGGATCGATGGTCGCGTTCGGGCCGGTGCCGCGTGGGTAGCGCACCGCCGCGGGGCCGTTGAACAGGTGGCCGGTGGTGAGCATCTTGCGCAGTTCGTTCTCGTCGCTCGGGGTCATCACCAGCATGCCGGGGATGCAGCGCAGGAACGACAGGTCGAAGCTGCCGGCATGGGTCGGGCCGTCTTCGCCCACCAGGCCGGCACGATCGATGGCGAACAGCACATCGAGATTCTGCACCGCCACGTCATGGACCAGTTGGTCATAGCCGCGTTGCAGGAAGGTCGAGTAAATCGCCACCACGGGCTTGGCGCCTTCGCAGGCCATGCCGGCGGCGAGGGTCACGGCGTGCTGCTCGGCAATCGCCACATCGAAGTAGCGTTGCGGGTAGCGTTCGCTGAAAGCCACCAGGTCCGAGCCTTCCTTCATGGCTGGCGTGATGCCCACCAGGCGCGGATCAGCGGCGGCCATATCGCAAAGCCACTGGCCGAACACGCCGGAGTATTTCGGTCCGCCGGCTTTTTTCGGCGCGGCGGCAGGGGCATCCAGCGGTTCGAGCTTGGTGATGGCGTGGTAACCGATGGGATCGACTTCCGCCGGGGCGAAGCCTTTGCCTTTCTTGGTGACCACGTGCAGGAACTGCGGCCCCTTGAGGTCGCGCATGTTGCGCAGGGTGGCGATCAGAGTGGGCAGGTCGTGGCCGTCGATGGGGCCGATGTAGTTCCAGCCCAATTCTTCGAACAGCGTGCCGGGCACCAGCATGCCCTTGGCGTATTCCTCGGTACGGCGGGCGATTTCCCAGGCGCCTGGCAGGCGCGACAGGACCTTCTTGCTGCCTTCGCGCATGCTCGCATAGGTGCGGCTGGACAGGATCTTCGCCAAGTAATTGGACAGCCCACCGACGTTGCGCGAGATCGACATGTCGTTATCGTTGAGGATCACCAGCATGTTGGCGTCGACTTCCGGCGCGTGGTTCAGCGCTTCGAAGGCCATGCCGGCTGTCAGCGCACCGTCGCCGATCACGGCGATGGCCTTGCGTTCGCTGTTCTGCAGGCGAGCGGCAATCGCCATGCCCAGGGCGGCGCTGATAGACGTGCTGGAATGGCCGACGCCGAAGGTGTCGTACTCGCTCTCGGAGCGCCGCGGGAACGCTGCGATACCGTCTTTCTGGCGCAGGGTGCCCATGCGCTCGCGACGACCGGTGAGGATCTTGTGCGGGTAAGCCTGATGACCCACGTCCCACACCAGCCGGTCGTCCGGGGTGTCGAACACGTAATGCAGCGCGATGGTCAGCTCGATGACGCCCAGGCCGGCACCGAAGTGCCCACCGGTCTGGCCGACCGTGTAGAGCAGTTCCAGGCGCAGCTCATCGGCCAGGGTTTCCAGCTCGGCTTCACCTAACCGACGCAGGCCGTCCGGCGTGTTGGCGCGGTCCAGCAGGGGCGTGGTCGGGCGTTTGCGGGGAATCTCTTGGAACGTCGTGGGCATCAGGCGAATCGTTATAGGTATAGAAAGAGGCGGCAGTTTACCTTATGCATCGCAAGCTGCCCACGCGTTGGCCGGAACTTGGCCGATACGCAGTCTAAAGGGGTCGACCCGTGTCAGCTGCGTCGTTCGACGATATAGCGCGCCAGTTCGCGCAGCGGCTCGGCCGCCGCGTCAAACGGTCGCAACGCGGCCAGGGCCTGGTCGCGCAGTTCCACGGCGTAGGCCTTGGCGGCGTCGAGGCCGAGCAGGGCCGGGTAGGTGGGCTTGTCGCGGGCGATGTCGGCGCCCTGGCGCTTGCCCAGGGTCTGGGTATCGCTTTCCACGTCGAGGATGTCGTCCTGGACCTGGAAGGCCAGGCCAATCGCGCGCGCATAGGTCTGCAGGGCTTGCAACTGCTCAGGCGTGGCCCGGCCACTGGCCAGCGCGCCGAGGCGGACGCTGGCTTCGATCAGCGCGCCGGTCTTGTGCCGGTGCATGTATTCCAGGGCATCCTGGTCCAGCTTCAAGCCCACCGAACCAAGGTCGATGGCCTGGCCGCCGACCATCCCGGCGGGACCTGCCGCCAGCGCCAGGGCGCTGACCATGTCCAGGCGCGTCTGCGCCGGGCAATCGCTCAGGGTCGGGTCCAGCAAGGCACTGAAGGCCAGGCTCTGCAAGCCGTCGCCGGCCAGGATCGCGCAGGCTTCGTCGAATTGCTTGTGGGTGGTGGGCTGGCCACGACGCAGGTCGTCGTCGTCCATGGCCGGCAAATCGTCGTGGACCAGCGAGTAGGCGTGGATCAACTCCACCGCGCACGCCGCGCCGTTGGCCTGTTCGGCCATGCCGCCCAGGGCCTCGCATGCGGCATACGCCAGCAGCGGGCGGACACGCTTGCCGCCATTCATCACGCTGTAGCGCATGGCTTCGTAGAGCCGCGTCAGTTCGGGGCTCGGGGCGCTGAACAGGGTTTCCAAGGCAGCATTGACCCGGGCCTGACTGCTGGCCTGATACGCGGCGATCATTCAGGCTGTTCCGCGTCGAAAGGTTCCTCGGTCAGCTCACCGTCGCGCTCGAGCAACAGTTGCACCTTCTGCTCGGCCTGGGCCAGCGCTGCCTGGCAATCGCGAGTCAAGCCGATACCCTGCTCGAAGGCAGTCAGCGAGTCTTCCAGCGACAATTCGCCGTTCTCCAGCCGTTCAACCAGCGTTTGCAGGTCGGCCAGGGATTGTTCGAAGTCCAATGCAGCTTTTTTGCGGGCCATGGCGGCTATTCCGGTTGACTGTTAAACCGGCGCGACACTAGCAGACATGGGGTTTTGGGGCAAATCAGGGCGGACGGCAGGGGAGTATTCCTTTGAGGCGTCCCTTTGCAGTATCTGCTTGCTACAAAACACAATCTCATACAGCTGGATAATTGATTCGGTACCGAGTGCTGCGTCCCCCTCCCGGTAAGCGCTCCAGACAGCCTTTTTCCAACAACTCCGTCAGGTGTCGGGTTGCCGTTGCCTTGGAAACCTTGGCAACGGCCTGGTACTGCGCCGCGCTGATACCCTGCTCAAAACCTTTTTCACCACCATCGAGCAACCAGTTAAGTACTTTGGTCTGTCCTGGCGCGAGTCCCGAGGCACGATGGACCTGCCAGAACCGTGCCTTACCCAACACGTTTTCGATCTGCGCCATGGCTTTGTGCAAGCTGCGCAATAGGGTCTGCAGAAACCAGGTAAGCCAATTGGTGATATCCAACGTGGCTTTCTGAGCGCTTTCGAGGGCTCGGTAATAGCCTGCGCGATCGTCCAGAATACTCACGGACATGGCGTAAAAACGGATTGCCTGTGCTTCGCCCTGGGCCAATGCGAGATCGGTGAGAGTGCGAGTCAGACGGCCATTGCCATCGTCGAACGGATGGAGGGTGACAAACCAGAAGTGGGCGATGCCGGCCCGCAGCAACGGATCGAGTCCGGTTTGATGGCGGCTGGCCTCAAACCAGTCGAGGAACGTTTGCAATTGCCGTTCGAGACCTTGGCGAGGCGGGGCCTCGAAATGAACAGTGGGACGGTCCAACCTGCCCGAGACTACTTGCATCGGCTCATCCCCCCGCAGCGAACCTACGCGAATGTGCTGGTGGACAAGGCCGCCCGCCTGTTCAGGGAACAGCCACTCATGCCATTCAAGCAGCCGCCCTATGGTGAGGGGCTGGCTGAAGTGCCGGGTCGCATCCAGCAGAAGGTTCGCCAGACCCTCACTGCGCGGGCTGACCGGGTTGTCATCGGCTCGTTCCAGGCCGAGGCGTCGGGCCAGGGACGACCGCACCGAACCCACATTCAATTGCTCCCCTTCAATGGCCGAAGAGGTCACGATGTTCTGCAACAACGCATCCAGTTCGTTCTGGGCGTTGAGCGACGCGGTGACTGCACCGGTCATGCCGAGCAATTGCCCTTGGGTTTGAACGCATTCGCGTAGCAGGTGCGTCAGTGCTTCGGATTGCCAGTGAAAGTTGGGCCAGTCGGGCTGTTGCCAGATCCAATAGGGTTCCATGAGCCTGTCCATACCGGGGATGAGCCGAATAATAACGTTATTCGGCTCATTTCGTGAGCCGAATAAATTCACTAATCGGCTCACACCCTCCTCAAGACGTGATTTCCCACACAGAATCGAGCGTTCCCCGATTGTGAATAATCTGCCGAGTCGCTAACCTTCGCGCCATCTATAGCCCCTTTGTAACGGGGCCTTCAGACGAAACCCGAACAATGATGAACAGCGCCGAGGAAGGGCGCCGGGTTGCGTTGTGCATGGCAGGAGGCATTCGTGCGGTTTCTTTCATTATTGATCGTGTTGATGAGCGCGTCCCAGGTGTGGGCCGGGCCTTCGGCCGAACTGTCTGAGCCGGTGGGCGGATGGCGCTTCAACGGCCTGCTCGATCGCAGCGAGAACCCGCAGGTGGCCTATCCCACGCCGCCCATCGACCGGGGTGTGCAGCGTAACCGCACGATGATCGAAGGCCGGCTCAAGGACATGGGCCCGGCCCGGCAGCCCCACAGCCTGGCAGTCAATGGCAACCCACTGAATCTCTACACCGACGAGGAAGGGCGTTTCGGCCGGCCGTATGCGTTCGGTGCCGGTTCCAACAGCGTCGAAGTGCGCAGCTCCGAGGGCAAGTCCCTCAAGCGCGTGCAGTTCTATGAAGCCAACAACCTGCGAACCCCGGCGCAGATCCGCGTGGTGCTGGGCTGGGACGACCCCAAGGCCGAACTGGACCTGCACATCATCACGCCCGACGGCCAGCACGCATTCTTCGGCCAGCCGGCGCTGAGCAATGGCGGCGGCCTCGACCCGGATGGCGTCGATGGCCCCGGCCCCGAGATGTTCACCATGACCGCGCCGATGCACGGCACTTACCTGGTCTACGTGAACTATTGGGGCAACTACGGCGACGGCGGCTATAACTTCGATGAAACCAGCAACCAGAACGAGGTGATCACCTCGCAGATCAACCTGGTGCTCAACGAAAACACCGTCGATGAAAAACGCGAGACCTTTGTCGTGCCCCTGCGCGCCATTGGCGATCTGCTGCTGGTCAAGACTTTCAACTATTAAGTACTCCGCTCCACGGATGAATAGGCCCTTGTGAATATGAGCGACAACACTGCTTCCCCGACCACGCCGACACCTGTCGCTAAACCTGCGCGCCGCTGGCCGGCGATGCTGATCGGGCTGTGCCTGGTCGCCGGTGTTGCCGCCGGGCTGGGCTGGCTCATGAACAAGCCCAAGGCGCCGCCCATGGCACTGGCGTTGGAAAAGCTTGGCCTGAGCCGTCCCGACGGCCTGCTCGAAGCCCATTCCCTGAGCCAGTTGCCCAAGGACCTGTTGGCCGTGCCGTTCCTCAAGGCCACGCTCACCGAGGATTTCGTCTTCTATTACCAGGCCCATGCCGACCGTCTCGGGCTGATCGGCAGCCTGCGCCGGATTATCTACGAGCATGACCTCAAGCTGCAGGACAGCCTGATCGAAGAGCTGTTCGACCAGCCGGCCGATGTGGCGCTGTGGCGCGGTGCCGATGGCCGCCTCAGGGATTTCCTGCTGGTGATGGATCGCGGCGGGTTGGCCAAGGTGCTGGAGCCGCTGGCGAAAGTCGCCCTGGATGACACCCAGTTGAGCAAGCTCAGCGACCTGCGGGTGGGCGGCGATGACGTCGCGCTCTATCAACTGAGCTACAACGCCAGCAAGTCCCTGGTATTCGCCTCCCATGGCGACAAGCTGGTGGTATTGTCCAACCCGACGAAACTCTATGACCCGGCCAACGGTGCGTCCGAGGAACCGGGCAGCGTGTCGACCACCGCCCTGGCAGCCTTGCTCAATGGCGAAAAACTCTTCCCCGAAGCCTTCGGCCTGCCGCCCAAGGGGCCCGAGGTCAAGCAACGCCTCTCGGTCAACGCCAGCGTGCTTGCCATGGGCTATCAGCGTTTCATCCCGAACTTCGCTGGGGTGCGCTTCGACATGGACGACAAGGGCTGGCACAGCTTCCTCGCCCTGGACGAAGTGGAAAACCAGCCGGACTTCGATTTCAAGCCGGTCTGGCAAGCCATGCCCATGGGCGCCAGCGCCTGCGTCTCCCTGCCCCTGGCCGCCGAACAGCAGAAACCGCTGCTGGTGAAACTCGGTGCCGACGAGAAAGCCGCCCAGTCCATGACCGGGCACATGGCCGGCGCGGCGGGCCTGTGCTGGTACGCCGATTCGCGGCTGTACACGCCGCTGCTGGTGGCGAGCCTGAACGAAGACGACGGCAAGCTCGACGCCGACCTGGGCAGCCTGTTCGGGTCGATGGTGGGTGCCTATGAAAACAACGTTCCCGAACACGCGTTCCCGGTCGTCGAAAAGCAGGAAGGCTCGATGCATCAGTGGCAGCGTCAGGTGAGCTCGAACTTCGGCCCTTACCTGGCGAAGGATTCGCTGCAACCGGATGCCATTACCGGCAAGGCGTTCATGCGGGTCAGCCTGGCGCGTCATGGTTCGACCCTGCTGTTTTCCCTTGACGACAAGCTGGTGGAGAAGGCCCTCGGCACCCTCGACAAGCGCTTCCCGCCCATGGCCGACGTGTTGCCCAAGGGCGTGCTGATGCCGGTGTACTTCGGCCCGGATGCGATGGCGCAACTGATGCAGCGCGAAACCCTGGACAGCCTGCCCCAGGATATGGAACCGGTGTTCTATAACGCCGCGCAAACCTACCTGATTCCGAAACTGCGCACCCTCGGCGGCTATGGCAAATACGCCCTGACGCTGCCCGAAGGCAGTGAGCCGGACGGCCACTGGCAATGGCTGCCGCTGGAATGGAAAGCGCTGTGACAGGACTGATCCGCAATCGCTGCTGGA
>Ga0209795_10002016_pt1 | contig 11742 bp, 12 predicted proteins | sample AgamicOrMarz_FD_187166 | JGI IMG/M metagenome (GOLD analysis project Ga0209795, IMG submission 187166) | Agave microbial communities from Guanajuato, Mexico - Or.Ma.rz (SPAdes) (version 2) | ecosystem: Host-associated > Plants > Phyllosphere > Phylloplane/Leaf | place: Guanajuato, Mexico...
GCTTCTCAGCGCCGATGGTAGTTGGGACACGCGTCCCTGTGAGAGTAGGACGTTGCCAGGCGGTTTAAAAAAACCGTATATATTACTTGATTTAGTGATATAATAATATGGTGCAATAATTTCTATCGTCGCGGGGTGGAGCAACGAGCATTGCTTCATGAATAATCTGCGAGTTGTATTAGTCGAGCTGCTGCTTGCATAAGCTTTCTGAGATTGATACAGTTCATGCAACTAATGGCATGAACACAATTTTATGGTTTTATTATCGTCGCGGGGTGGAGCAGTCTGGTAGCTCGTCGGGCTCATAACCCGAAGGTCGCAGGTTCAAATCCTGTCCCCGCAATTTGGTCTGGTAGTTCAGTTGGTTAGAATGCCTGCCTGTCACGCAGGAGGTCGCGGGTTCGAGTCCCGTCCAGACCGCCATTTATATTGTAAAATGAGTACGAAACAAGGTTTCGTCTTTTTTTATGCAGTTTAATAATCGACAGCTTTTTTGCTCAATTGTAAAAAATCAGGTAAACTACATATGAAATAGGTATCCTTAGGAGAGATCCTAAGGTTTTTTTGCACATAAATAAGGTAAAATGAAGATATGTGCCACAATGTTAAAATAAAAAGGTGATTGAATGAACCAATTCGAACGGATTACAACGGATTCTGAAGAGACTTCCCAATTTGCTGCAAGATTGGCTGGGTTCTTACAGCCTGGAGATGTCATCGCGCTTGAAGGTGATTTGGGTGCGGGAAAAACAACCTTCACAAAGGGGTTGGCTAAAGGATTAGAAATTAAGAAAACGGTGAACAGCCCGACTTTTACCATTATAAAAGAATATAAGGGGAAGTTGCCATTATATCACATGGATGTCTACCGGGTTGCAGATGCCTATGAAGACCTGGGTTTTGATGAGTACTTTGAAGGAGATGGAGTAACTGTTGTGGAATGGGCTCATTTAATTGAAGAGCAGCTCCCTCAGGAAAGACTGACCATCTACTTGTATCGTGAAGAAGGAGATCAGAGAAGAATGGTTTTCGTTCCGCAAGGAAAAAGATATGAGCAATTATGTAAGGAGACTTTTTCATGACCATATTAGCGATAGATACTTCTAACTATACCTTAGGAGTAGCGCTTTTAGAAGAGAATCAAGTACTTGGTGAATATATAACCAATTTAAAAAAGAACCACTCTGTTCGTATTATGCCTGCAATTCAAACATTAATGAAAGATTGTGAGCGGGTGCCAGCGGATTTAACGAAGATAGTGGTAGCCAAAGGACCGGGTTCCTATACAGGAGTTAGAATAGGGGTAACCATTGCTAAAACGTTAGCCTGGACCTTAAACATTCCACTTGTAGGTATTTCAAGCCTTGAAATACTAGCAGCGGGTGTCAGCCGTTATTTTGATGGCTATGTTTCGCCTATTTTCGATGCTAGAAGGGGACAAGTTTATACAGGCTTGTATCAATATCAGGGAAATGAACTTCTAGCGGTTAAAGAGGATCGCTTAGTCATGTTAACTGATTGGGCTGAATCTCTAGTAGAAGCCGGGAAACCGATCTTATTTATCGGGAATGACTTACCGCTCCATCAAGCAACCATCGAAGCTCATTTGGGGTCGCAGGCGATTTTCGCGGCTATTACGGAACATAATCCTCGTCCATCCGAGCTTGCCCTTCTTGGGAAGGATAAACCTGGTGAGGACATTCATTCTTTTGTTCCAAATTATATCCGTTTAGCTGAAGCAGAAGCAAAATGGTTAGAAGCGAAAGGAAAAATATGAAATGGATAGGAATAGAGAGTTATGGTAGATTCATTTGTTTTTCGTAACATGAGGGAAGAGGATATTGACCAAATCTTAGAAGTAGAGCATGCATCCTTTACTACTCCATGGAGTCGTGAAGCTTTCTATAATGAATTACACAATAATCGATTTGCTGTTTATATTGTCTTAGAAGAAAATAATAAAATTCTTGGATACTGCGGGGCATGGATTGTCATTGACGAAGCCCATGTTACGAATGTAGCAATCTTGCCTGAATTTAGGGGCCGGAAACTGGGGGAAGCTATATTGCAAAAAATGATGTCAGTAGCCCGGGAGATGGGAGCAAAGAGCATGACACTTGAAGTGCGTGTGACCAATCATGTGGCACAATCTCTATATCGAAAGCTAGGCTTTCAAAATGGAGGAATCCGTAAAAATTATTATTCTGATAATCAGGAAGATGGTTTAGTGATGTGGGTAAATTTATGATAAAAGATCAATGGATTATGGGAATTGAAACAAGTTGTGATGAGACTGCTGTCGCAATCATTAAAAATGGCCGTGAAATTGTTGCGAATGTTGTGGCATCGCAGATTGAAAGTCATAAACGTTTTGGTGGTGTTGTCCCGGAGATTGCTTCCCGCCACCATGTTGAGCAAATTACCATTGTTACGGAGGAAGCATTAAAACAAGCAAATATTACGTTTGCTGAGATTGATGCAATTGCTGTCACAGAGGGACCTGGGCTAGTCGGTGCCCTGTTAATCGGGGTAAATGCTGCGAAGGCATTAGCTTTTGCACAAAATAAACCATTAGTTCCCGTTCACCATATTGCTGGACATATTTATGCAAATCGTCTGGTAACCGAATTGAAATTCCCGCTCCTTGCTCTCGTCGTTTCAGGCGGGCACACAGAGCTGGTGTATATGAGGGAACATGGTCATTTTGAAGTGATTGGAGAAACAAGGGACGACGCTGCAGGGGAAGCCTACGACAAGGTAGCGCGTACATTGAATATGCCGTACCCTGGCGGACCTCATATTGACCGCTTGGCGCAGACTGGAAATCCGACGATTAACTTACCTCGGGCATGGCTGGAGGAAGGCTCCTATGATTTTAGCTTTAGCGGGTTAAAGTCTGCAGTTATTAATACGGTCCATAATGCTGAGCAGCGCGGTGAGGTGATTGCCCCTGAAGACTTGGCTGCAAGCTTCCAAGACAGCGTTATTGAAGTGTTAGTCACAAAAACAGAAAAAGCTGTAGCGGAATACGGTGTGGAGCAAGTTTTAGTTGCCGGCGGGGTTGCCGCAAATAAAGGACTTAGACAGGCGTTAGAGAAGGTTTTTTCACAGAAACCTGGGATTGAATTAGTCATACCGCCATTATCGTTATGTACAGATAATGCGGCAATGATTGCTGCGGCGGGTAGTGTGATGTTTGAAAAGGGAATTCGAGCAAATTTGACGTTAAACGCCAATCCTGGACTTGATATTGAATTGTATAATTAATAACTCTTCTGGATAAGAAGAGTTTTTTTGTTGATAAGATTTTTTGAACATTCATTGAAATAATCCTAAATGTGGATAAGTGGACAGTTTTCTGTGTATAATGTGGATAAGTAGGGTTATTATTGTGGATATTGTGGAAAAGTGAAAAAAGCATTGAAAAGACTCTGTTTATAATGTGAATAAGCTTGTGGAAAAGTGAATAATTTTTTTAAAAAGTGCATTTATCGAATGTTGTCGATATATGTCTTATTAGAAAGAAAAAAACCGAGCACTGCTCGGTTTTTACTCTGCCAGCTCCGCCCATGCTTCCATTAGTTGCTCGAGTTCCGCTTTGGCTTTTTCATTTTTTAAATTGATTTCTAGTACTTTTTCATGATTTTGAAAGATATCAGGATCACAGAGTTTCTGTTCAAATTCCTGAATTTGTTCTTCCAGTTCTTCTATTCTTTGTTCCACTTCTTCTAATTTTCGTTTCCGCTGGCGTTCTTGTTTCTTACTTTCCTTATCCTGTTGATAAGTATTTTTCTCAAATGTCTCCGATTGTGCAGAACCTTTTTGAAAATCCGCTAGTGCTAGGGCAGCAAGTTCTTCCTGCTCTAATTTCTTCTCTACATAATAATCATAATCCCCTAAATACTCTATACTGCCATGGCGGCTCAGTTCTAAGACCTTTGTGGCAATTCGATTAATAAAATACCTGTCATGTGAGACAAAAAGAATCGTGCCAGGGTAATCGATTAATGCATTCTCAAGAACTTCCTTACTATCTAAATCTAAATGGTTGGTCGGCTCATCCAAAATTAAAACATTGGCTTTTTCCAACATAAGCTTAGCTAAAGCAAGTCGAGCTTTCTCCCCGCCGCTTAAAGTGGAGACAATTTTCAAGACATCATCACCGGAAAATAAGAAATTACCAAGGACCGTTCGAATCTCTTTTTCGTTTTTTAACGGGTAATCATCCCAGAGCTCATTCAAAACACGCTTGTTAGAAGTTAATTCCGCCTGTTCCTGATCGTAATATCCGATGGAAAGGTTTGTTCCATAGAGAATGGTTCCATCTAGGGCCGGCAGCTTTTTAATAATGGTTTTTAATAAGGTTGATTTACCGATTCCATTTGGGCCAACTAAGGCAATGCTTTCTCCTTTATAGGCACGAAAAGAAATGTCTTCTGAAACCTTTTCACCCTGATAACCGACAGCAAGGGAATCAACCGTTAATACGTCATTGCCGCTTTGTTTTTCAATTTCAAACGAAAAGGTTGCCGACTTTTCATCCCCTAAAGGGCGGTCCATCAGTTCCATCTTCTCTAACTTTTTGCGACGGCTTTGAGCACGTTTGGTCGTTGATGCACGTGCTAAATTCCGGTTGATAAAATCCTGAAGATCCGCCACCTCTTGCTGTTGTTTTTCAAAAAGCTTTAAATCACGCTCATAATTGGCCGCTTTCTGATCAAGGTAGGAACTATAGTTGCCTGTAAAGCGTTGGATTTGCTTGCGGGAGACCTCATAGACCTGGGTAACCACTTTATCTAAAAAATAGCGGTCATGGGAGACAATTAAAATAGCCCCGTGATAACTTTGCAAATATTGCTCCAGCCAGGAAAGTGTATCAATATCGAGATGGTTGGTCGGCTCGTCCAATATTAAGATATCAGGCTTGGTTAATAGCAGCTTACCAAGAGCAAGCCGCGTTTTCTGCCCGCCGCTTAAGCTGGATATCATTAAGGTCTTGTCTGGAAAATTTAACCCATGAAGGACCGAACGAAGCTCTGCCTCGTATTGATATCCACCCTGCTCCTTAAATTTCACTTGAAGATGGTCGTACTCTTTCAGGATTCTCTCGTATCTTCCATTGTCTTCAAATACATGGGGGTCGGCCATTTGTTCTTCAAGGGTTCGGAGTGACTTTTCCATTAAACGCAGCGGTTCAAAAACCGTCAGCATCTCGTCCCATATTGACAAAGTGGACTCTAAACCCGTATTTTGTGCTAAATAGCCAATCGTTACTTCTTTTGGCTTGATGATTTCACCGCCATCATGCGACAAGTGACCAGCAATAATCTTCAATAATGTCGATTTTCCTGCACCATTGCGCCCAACTAGAGCCACACGGTCTCGAGTTTGTAATTCTAATTTAATATTCGATAAAATAAGGTCAGCACCATAATATTTTTGTAGTTGATTAACCTGTAACAAAATCATTCTTATTCACCTCTATACATAGGTTTAGTGTACCTTATTCCCCGTAGGTCGGCAATAAACTGCGATGCAGATTAGGTGGCTGAAAGTCTTAAAATCGACAAAAACCTTGATTTTCGCTCAAAGTTTCACAGACAGATAATGAAAAATAGTGTATGATTTGAAGGGAGGATTTTTTATATGGCAGAATTTACGCATTTTAATGAAGAAGGCCGAGCAAAAATGGTCGATGTCAGTGATAAGCCAGAAACGGCACGGACGGCACTTGCTCATTCCAGTATTATTGTTAAGAAAGAAATTTACGATAGAATTACGAATAACGAGATAAAAAAAGGCGATGTCTTAGCAGTGGCTCAGGTAGCTGCGGTCATGGCAGCAAAGAAGACGTGGGATTTGATTCCGATGTGTCATCCGATTCCCTTAACAGGGGTTAATATTTCTTTTTCTTGGGAGCAGGAATCTGAAGAGAATTATCGTTTAAATATTTCTGCAGCCGTTAAAACCAAGGGGAATACAGGAGTGGAAATGGAAGCGTTAACAGCTGCTTCAGCGTGTGCTTTAACGGTTTATGATATGTGTAAAGCCGTTGATAAAGGTATGGTGATTGGACCTACATATCTTGTCGAAAAAACGGGCGGTAAAAATGGTGATTTTAAGAGAAACGAAAAAGTTAAATGATTTTTAACTAAATTATCCATGGGGTGTGGGAGATTATGAGTAATGAAACAATGAAAATACCACAGGCGACAGCCAAACGGCTGCCCCTTTATTACCGATTTCTTAAAAACCTGCATTCTTCCGGTAAGCAAAGGGTTTCATCAGCCGAACTAAGTGAAGCCGTAAAGGTAGACTCAGCCACGATTCGCCGGGATTTTTCTTATTTCGGGGCATTAGGAAAAAAAGGTTATGGATATAATGTCAATTATTTGATTTCCTTCTTTCGTAAAACCTTGGACCAGGATGAATTAACAAAGGTTGCCTTAATAGGGGTAGGGAATCTGGGCACCGCATTTTTAAACTATAATTTTTTAAAAAATAATAACACGAAAATAGAATGTGCCTTTGATGTCGATCCAGAAAAAATGGGAACGACAATTCGTGAAGTCCCGGTTTATCATATGGATGAATTAGAGAAGGTTTTATCTGAGGGAGATATTTCCGTTGCGATATTAACGGTTCCAGCCCCAGTTGCACAGATGATTACTGATCGACTGGTGAGTTCGAATGTAAAAGGGATATTAAACTTTACGCCAGCACGCTTAAATGTTCCTCCACAAATTAGGGTGCATCATATAGACTTAGCAGTGGAACTACAATCGCTTGTTTATTTTTTAAAGCATTATCCGACGGTGGAATTAGAGGAAGAAGAATCATAATTAGTTAAGAGCTTTTCACAAATTTGTGGAAAGCTCTTTTGTGTGTTTAAAACGCGATTCAGATATGATTTTCAATTTTCTAGTACAATAGTAGATGAACCTGTTATTTTCATTTTAAATCAGCCTGAAATTAGGACTATTAAATAATACATTTCCTAGAGGGACATCTAGGGTTTTGCTATCGGAGGGGATGAAGTTGGCGATCGTGCTGACTATGTTTGTACTTGGGGTTTTATTAGGATTTGTCGGAGCAGGAGGTTCTGGCTTTATTATTGCCATTTTAACAGTTGTTTTTGGAGTTCCCATCCATGTAGCGTTAGGGACATCTTTAGCCGCTATGGTGTTTACTACCTTGTCAGGTGCCTATAGTCATTTTCGACAAGGAAATATCTCGATTAAAACGGGTCTAATTGTAGGAGGTTTTGGTTCAGTTGCATCCTATCTTGGTTCAAAGCTAACTGGTTTGATTCCTATCCATTCTTTGCATTGGTTAACAGCAGGGATGTTATTTCTATCAGCAGTGATCTTGGTCGTACGCTTATTTATTGTTCAAAAAATAAAGGCAAACAACAAAAAAGAGGAATCGAACAACCTTCTTCTCATTAAGAAAGCGGCATTAGTCGGATTGGTTACCGGATTGTTGTCTGGGACATTTGGGATTGGTGCTGCACCGTTCATTCAAATCGGATTGCTTTTAATTTTGGGACTTACACTTAAACAATCAGTAGGTACAACCATGCTTGTTATTCTGCCGATTGCTTTAGCAGGGGGAGTTGGCTATTATTTTCAGGGATACTTGAACTTTCCACTGTTATTTGAAGTGGTGGCGGGAACAATGATTGGCTCTTATGTTGGGGCCAAGTTTACAGACTTTGCACCTCAGCCTGTATTAAAAAGTGCGATGGTCCTGACCCCTATTTTAGCAGGAGCTATTTTACTCATAAGTTAAAGAAAACTAGAAGAGAAAAGGTCTAAAAGGTCTTTCGCGTTAATCAACGTGAAGGGCCTATTTTTTAATTAGGACAACCTAATATTTACATATATACTTTACATGCGTAACAGTGTTATGTTACATTGTTTGTAGAAAGGGGTTTTCATTATGAGTGAGGAATTAATCTCAAAGAAAGACCTATTAGAATTAGCGGGAATATCCTATGGACAGTTGTATAGATGGAAACGAAAGGACTTAATCCCAGAAGAATGGTTTGTGCGCAAGTCTACGTTTACAGGGCAAGAAACTTTTTTTCCTAAGGAAAAGATTTTAGAAAGAATCGAAAAAATCCAAACGATGAAGGAGAACTTATCCTTAGATGAGCTAGCGGATATGTTCTCTCCTAATGTAGCAAATTTAAATTATAGCAAAGATCAAATAGTAAAACGTAACATTGTTTCGACAACCGTTGTCGATTTTTACTTAGAACAGGAAAAGGGCAGTCCGGATTTTAATTTTACAAGGATGTTAGAAGTGTTTGTATTAGAGAAATTGCTTCAATCGGGTGAAATAAACCTAGAGGAAGGGAAAATGGTCTTGCAGGTGTTAAAGGACCATACAGTATTAATTAAGCAAAAAAGCAGCGAGTTGGTGATTACCCGAAAGTTGGGGATGTCGTCCTGTCTGTTACTCATAAATGCAGAAGATTTTCATTTTGAACGGGGAACAAAGGTAGTCACTGCGCTGTCGCTGATGACGTGCATGGAAGAGATTAAAGCGAAATTATTATAAAGGAGAATGACGATGGATACGAAAAGCAGAGGAGACTTGGTGATTAATGGCTTCGGTGCATCCAACGGGGGGCAGTTCCGCGTTGTTGCATTAAATGGCAGAGGGACGATTAACAGCGATTTAGAATGTATGGAACTTGATTGTAATGGTTCGGGTATCCTTAATGGCAATGTTATTTCTGAGAAAGTAAAGGTGAACGGAAATGGGAGGTTCAGAGGGAATCTCGAGGCCCAAAACCTATCGATTGATGGATCAGCACGGATCGACAAAAACCTAACAGTGGAAAAACTAAAGATCTCTGGTAAAGGAACGATAGGCGGCAGGGTCAAAAGTGAGGAAATAAAAATTGAGGGAACCTTTACGGTCGGGGAGGATTGTGAAGCGGAAATCTTTAAAGCAGAATCGCAGTTTACGATTGGCGGACTTCTAAATGCCGACCATATCGACATAAAGATGTTTGGAGAATGTAAAGCAAAAGAAATCGGCGGGCAAACGATTACGGTTAAGCAGAAAGGTTCATCCTTAGTCGGTAATTTGCTTAAATCCTTTTATAAACCACAGCTGGAAGCGGAATTAATCGAAGGGGACAAAATTGAACTCGAAAATACTACCGCCAAAGTCGTCCGCGGAAACCAAGTATCGATTGGTCCAAATTGCCAGATTGATCTAGTTGAATATACCGGGGAATTTTCGATGGATAAAAAGGCCGTTGTTGTTGAAAACAGAAAGATTTAATAGGAGGGAAAAGCGAGATGATGGAAAAGAACGGAAATCTCATTATCAATGGATCGGGAAGCTACCCTGGCGGCCGTTATGATAAAATCAGTATCCGCGGGGAAGGGACCATTATGACTGATGTCGAATGTTCGGCTTTCAAAGTATATGGCACAAGTGAAGCTGCCGAAAATGTTAAAACAGGATCAGTAAAAGTATTTGGTGAAGCCGAGGTCAAAAGGAATATGGAAGCCGAGGATACACTTGTGGTGGGGACGATGATGGTCGGCGGCAATGCTCACTTGAAAAAAATCAAGATTTTAGGATTGCTGGAAGTCGGCGATGGACTTACTGGAGATGAGGCAAACATTAAAGGAAGTATCGCAGTGAATGGTGATGTGGAATATGAGACATTTGACTCGAGTGGCGGTTTTGAGATTAAAGGCTTACTGACAGCGGATACCATTAAGGTTGGTCTTCGTTTCGGGCAAAGCAGTGCCGAGGAAATCGGCGGCGGGAAAATAACGGTGAAAAAAAAGAGTAACACACTGCTGCCCTTTGGAAAAGAGATCGGGTCCCTTAGTGCGAAAGTTATTGAAGGGGATGACATTTATCTTGAAAATACAAAAGCAGATATTGTCCGCGGTAACAAGGTGAAAATTGGCCCCGGCTGTCAAATCGGAGTAGTGGAATACAGGGACGATTTCACGCATGATTCAAAGGCAACGGTAAAAATAACGACAAAGATATAAGGGAGAAATGTGATGGTGACGAAAGAAAGTAAATTAGGATTAGTGGTTGCGGGGCTATTGCTGGGGATTTTGATGGCCTCGATGGATAATACGATTGTTGTTACAGCGATGGGAACGATTGTTGGCGATCTTGGAGGACTAGAAAGCTTTGTCTGGGTTGTTTCTGCGTATATGGTTGCTGAGATGGCGGGGATGCCTATCTTTGGTAAGCTATCGGATATGTATGGGCGAAAAAGATTCTTTATTTTTGGATTGATCCTGTTTATGGCAGGTTCGGCATTGTGTGGAACAGCTGAAACCATCACGCAATTAAGCATTTATCGGGCGATCCAGGGAATTGGCGGCGGAGCGCTGGTACCGATTGCCTTTACGATTATGTTTGACTTGTTTCCACCAGAGAAACGCGGAAAAATGGGCGGTTTGTTTGGGGCTGTATTTGGATTGTCGAGTATCTTTGGGCCATTGCTTGGGGCGTATATAACAGACTATATCAGCTGGCATTGGATTTTCTATATTAACATGCCTCTAGGGATTCTTTCACTAATCTTTATAACCATCGCCTATAAGGAATCTCCAATTCACAAAAAACAAATTATTGATTGGTCGGGAGCTGTAACCTTGGTTGGAGCGGTTGTTTGTTTAATGTTTGCGCTTGAACTTGGGGGACAGAAATATGATTGGGACTCTACGATGATTTTGAGCTTGTTTGGTGGATTTGGGCTTCTGTTTTTAATCTTTTTATTTGTGGAGACTAAAGCGAAGGATCCGATTATATCCTTTTCGATGTTTAGGAACCGCTTGTTTGCAGGCAGTACCATTGTTGGTTTATTTTACGGGGCAGCATTTATGGCAGCAACGGTTTACATCCCCATTTTTGTGCAAGGGGTGTATGGCGGAACGGCCACAAACTCAGGGTTGATATTATTGCCAATGATGCTCGGTTCGGTCGTTACCGCACAAGCGGGCGGTTTTTTAACGACGAAGATGAGTTACCGAAACATCATGTTTATATCCGGGGTGATTTTGATTGGCGGCTTATTGTTATTGAGTACGATTTCACCGGATACAAAGAGAGCGGTATTGACGCTTTATATGGTTATTATTGGTTTAGGAGTCGGCTTCTCATTTTCGGTGTTAAGTATGGCTGCGATTCATCCGTTTGGAATGGAACAAAGGGGATCTGCCACATCCACTAGTAACTTTATTCGTTCTTTAGGAATGACGATCGGGATTACGATTTTTGGTACGATTCAACGAAGTGATCTCAAAGAAGGGTTGGAAAATGCTTTTGCAGGAATGGGACCGATGCCTAAGGGACAGAGTTTCGGGGATTCGCGGGCCTTATTATCGGAGGAAGCAAGAAAACTAATTCCCTCACCAATTCTCGACAAAATCACAGATGCACTCGCAAATTCCATCGTCCACACATTCACATGGGCACTCGTCCCAGCAGGTTTAGCTTTCCTATTTATCTTCATCCTTGGGAAAGAGCGGATGGTCATTAACAAGGAGCACGTGTCGAAATAAGTGTTTGAAGATAGTAACTGATTCAAATAGGGTTAAAAAAGCCTTTTTGAGTCAGTTTTTTCGTAATAAGCAAATTATTTGTGATGTGAGACTTACTTATGAGCAATGGTTCTGGAAATTAGTAAGGAAAATGCTTCTTTTGCCTGTTTTTTTTATGGGGTTTACATGTTGTGATTTATTCTAT
>Ga0209795_10002019_pt1 | contig 11734 bp, 12 predicted proteins | sample AgamicOrMarz_FD_187166 | JGI IMG/M metagenome (GOLD analysis project Ga0209795, IMG submission 187166) | Agave microbial communities from Guanajuato, Mexico - Or.Ma.rz (SPAdes) (version 2) | ecosystem: Host-associated > Plants > Phyllosphere > Phylloplane/Leaf | place: Guanajuato, Mexico...
AAAACAAATCAAAATTAAAAATATTAGCTGAAAAAGATAAAAGAAATTTATCTAATTACATTGCAATGTTACTTGATAAACATATAGAAGAAATGGAAAAGAATGATCAATAACGATTGTTCTTTTTTTTGTTATTTAACCGATATGGTATTATTTAGCAACAATAAAGGACAAATTGAATTTTTAATAGAATATTTAAGAAGGAGTTTATAAATATTGGTTATAGGAGAGTTATTGAATGAATTTAAGTACATATTCCATTTCAAACGTTGGTGAGATAATAGCAATGAAGGAACAACCTTATTTTAGTGGAAAAGAATTAGTAGAATTATTTAATCATGTAGGCATAAGAGATATATATGAATACGGAAGAGGTTTTGTAGGAGAAGGTATTTCTTCATCAAAAATGAGTATGGGTAGAAAAGAATATGTTAAGGGTAGATTAAAAAAAATAAATAATACTAGTAATTTGAATACATTTTTAAAATATTGGCTAATTTTAGCCCAAAATAAATTGGATGTTAATAATGATATTATGGATGATTTGATTACTAAGATAAATAATATTATTAAAACTGATAACTTTGTTATTGAGAATATTAACGGTCAATATGAAATACTTGGAGAAACTTATTATGAAGATTCTCCAGTTGTTGAAGTTCAATTTGAAGATATTCAAAACAATATAATTGAACAGTTGAAAAAGGCGAGATTTACAATTTGGGTTGCAGTTGCATGGTTTACTGATCCTGTTTTGTTTGACATATTAAAGAAGAAAAAGAATCAAGGTCTAAATGTTCAAGTACTAATAGTAGACGATGAAATAAATAGATTTGGTGGACTACAATTTGAACAATATTTCGAAACAATTCGAGTACCAAAAATGGGTGTTTATCAAAATATCATGCATTCTAAGTTCTGTGTAATTGATTTAAAAACCGTATTAAGTGGGTCTTATAATTGGACTAAAAAAGCTCAACATAATTATGAAACACTAGAAGTTAAATCTAGTAGAGAACTTGCAGAAGAATATTCCGATGAATTTATTAAACTAAAACTTGAGTATTCTTAATACACTTTTAAAGAGTTTGTCAAATAGACAGACTTTTTTTATATAAACAATTAATTTTAATAACTCTTTTTTAAATCAATATCTTTTAAATACTCTTTTTTCGTGTGCATGATCCTGTGAAAAGGAATATGTAATAGTAGGTGTAAAACCCCATGTAAATTATCTGAAAATAAAAAAAAAGAACCTCAAAAGAGATTCACTTATAAACAATTTTTTTCTTATAAACAATTTTTAAAAATGGTTGATCACTACCCTTTTCAAATGTCCAATATATTTTTTCGATCAAATAATGCAACATTCTATTCACTTCTTCATCTTTTAATCCTTTACCGTCTAATAACTCCCAATCAGTGAATAACTCTTCTATTGCTTCTAATTGTTCTTGTAGGCTTTTCTTTTTGTCTGAAATGTTATTAACTTTGATATGTTCTATTTGCGATTCAATGGACTTAATTTCTTCTAGTCGAATATTCTTTCTTTTCCTATAAGTTGGCAGATCAATCTCATCTTCTTCAAATAATATTTCTATCTTTTCTAATGCCTTTAAGACCTTGTCTATTTGCTTATTTAAGCGTTCTAATTCGTATTCGCTATTGTCTATCTCAGTACTATCTTCAAGTGTCTGTATTGCCTCTACAATCGTATCTCGACGCTTTAAAACATCATCTTTGATATTTTGAAGGATAGGGTTATAATAATGTACTCTGTTACCACAGGTTCTACATACTTTGATGTAAATCTTATTCAGTTTCTTATTTAAGTTACAACCTTGTGATTTATCTATCCCATTCTTAGCACATTGACCACAAAATATTAAATTGCTTGTTGGGTATGTTCTGTTTTTACTTCTTGGTGCTTTGAACGAATATTCATTTACTAATTTGTTAGCCTTTTCCCATATTTCTGCATCAACAATTGGTTCGTGTGCATTATGGACAATAATCCATTCCTCTTTAGGTCTGATTGATTCATGTTTACCTATTGTGCGATTACTGATAATAGTACCTTTATACACTTCATTATTTATGATCCTAACAATACTATTGTAGTGAAATGCTTTATCATCCCTTGTTTTGATTCCCATTGTTGATAACTGTTGAATCAAAGTAGGTATTAAAGTACCGTTTACAATCTCATTGAAAATATACCGAACATCCTCAGAACGTTCATTAGGGATTAGTTTCTTTATTTTAGCATCTTTAGTATATCCTAACGGTGCTATTCCATTAGTCCAATGTCCTTGTCTTTGAGCAAACATTTTCCCCCTTCTCATACGCTTTAAAATCTGTTTATACTCTTGTTGTGCTACAAGGTTTGTAATACCCAATAACAGACTATCATCATCACTAGAAGGGTCATAAATTCGTGTTGGTGTTATAATAAGGGTGTTTGAATAATGTAACACCTTTTTAATAACAGGTGCATCATATTCGTTACGTGAGAGCCTGTCAACGTCTATCACAACTACACCATCAAAATGTTGTTGTTCGATCCTGTCCAATAGATTTGTCATTTGTAAACGTCCTTCAATAGAACGTGATGATGCTACTTCTTCAAATAGTTCATATGACCATTTGTTTTCTTTTACTAGTTTGACCAATATTTCACGATGATTCTTTAAAACTTCTTCTAGTCCTTTGCCTTCTTCATCTCTACTTAATCTTAAATAAATTGCAACGTGTTTTATATGATCCATATAATCACCTCTAATAAGCAATTATACAGTATTACCCACGTACTCGTCCAGTTGGTCCTGTAAACATCATTAGCCCATGTGAATGGTGTAATAAAGATAAAAGCTTACGAGTTGTAGATGGGAATAAGGAAAGACTTTCTATTGGAGCGATTTTTTGTTGGGGATGAATACGAATAACCATAGACTCATCAATAATGGTTGGTAAAGTAGCCAAGCGAAGTGATAATAAAATTTCATTAATGTTAACAACTAAAATTCCAGTCTGTGGCCGTCTAATTTCTCCTATATCCATACTTCCTAAAAACTTCAAATGCATGATGATCCTCTTAGACTTTTCTTTATTTATTCTTTGAATCAGTTTCAACTCACCATCAACACGAAAAAAAATTTGTACATCATCCTTTTTTGGTAATAAATGAATATCCGATGCCCCAAAATGGCAAGCTTTTTTTAGAAGTTCTTCGACCATTTTTTCTACTGAATCCATTTTTATTCCCCCTTTCTATATTAGCTATTATATTTTTGTTTTCCTCAGCTATCAAATCATGATAATTAGGATACTAAACGAAAATATTAAATTTAGCTAAAATTTATATACAAACTAAAGCTAATTTACCAAAATAACGTACAAGAAAATCAAATATATAATATAAAACAAAAAGTATGTTTTCAATTCAATGTATAGAAAATCATTAAATAAGAAAAATAATATCAGATATGGTTAATTTCATTATCTCTAATCAATTTAGAATTGTATTAATACATTGTTTACAATTGTAACTTTCTTATTTTATAATAATGAATGGGTAGAAATTTTTTATGGGGGGATTTAGGATGGATCGAATGTTCCGCGTTCTAGGATTCTGGACAGCTATATTTACGGTAATGTTCTTTGTTGGACATATGTCAGCAGCTGCACTTATTTTCGCATGTCAAACAGCATTTTTCGTAGTATTAGGCTATCTAAAGCTTTCTGAGCGTATGTACATCTATATCTTTGGCGCATACTTAACTGTGTTCTTTATTGGATTTACATATTATAGTACTTTCTTATTAGTACCAGGCTTTAGTGAATAATAGAAAAACCAGTCATATGACTGGTTTTTTTATTTGTATTCATTTAATGAAATCAATTCATTCAACTTAGTAAGATCATTTGTTGACATACCTTTTGTTTGTAATAGCCATTGGAAAGAATCGCTTATTCCTCCAGGCATAATTAAAGATTGTACAGCTCTATTTTGTTTATATTCGCTTGAAAATGGATTTGACTGAGCATGCGGAATAAGCCAATTTAAAATACCAAAATCTAATATTGCATCTCTTTGGTTAGAAAAGTATAGATTTTCGATATGATTCTGTAATCCGAACTTTTTTAATTCATCCCAGTGAATATGAGTTGTAATGTCCATATCCCCTAAATTCTCTAGTATATTTGATTTCATTTCATGCTTATAATAACCGCGCAAACTTCCCTTAATTCGATGGGGGGCATCCCATTCTTCCCTCGTAAAACCATAATCAACAGTTAAAATAATTCCTTTACTAATTTTTGATTGTAAATGGTCATAAACTTTTTCCATAACAACAGGAATTTCAACTCTTTGTCCACTTATTCCAACAAAATTGTATCTACTTAGAAAATCACTGATTTCACTATCTTGTATTTTAACGAGATTTTCTTTCAGATTATTTAGTTCATCAATTATAATTACTACCTCTTGCCATTCGTTTTGATTAAATTCAACTACTCGAACAGGTAAAGCATCAAACAATTCATTTGAAAATACCATTCCATTATTGATTTGCTCGATTTCTAATATATTTGAGAAGTGTTTACAATTCAAATGGTTCGCCAATAATTCTTTTTGTAATTTACGATGATAGTGACTCGCATCAATAATATAGTAAGTTAAATTTTGATAAATTTCAGGCTCTTTTTTTTCACAATACGAGAGAAAGGCTGCGGCGAATCTGCCGTTTCCACCACCAACTTCAACAAAAAAAGGTGCGATTAGGTTATTCTTAACAAACCGACAAAATGATGCCGCAATTACTTCTCCATATACTGAACCTACTGAGCTTGTAGTATAGAAATCACCTTTTCGTCCAATTTTTTCATTTGCCATTTGATAATAACCTTTTTCTTGATCATAAAGTACTAACAAAATAAATTGTTCGTATGTAATAAAACCTTTTTTGCTGTTATTTATCGCATTAATAATTATGTTTTTCATCATATTACCTAATTATAAAAATGGATTATGTCTTTTCTCATCACCAATCGTTGTAGTTTCTCCGTGACCACTACATACAACGACATCCTCAGGTAAAGAAAGAAGCTTACCTTTTATACTTCTAATCAACTGGTCGTGATCCCCACCAGGTAAATCAGTTCGTCCAATACTTCCTTCAAATAATGCATCACCAGAAAATACTGTCTTTATTTCTTTACAATAAAATGAAACACTGCCTGGTGAATGGCCTGGAGTTTCAAAAATTGAAAATAAGAAAGGACCAATTTCCATTTTACCTTCTTTTTCAATCAAGTGATCTGCTTCCCTTGCAAAAATTGACTGATTTCTCATAAATAATTCAGAACCATTTTTTTGTCCATCTGTTAGCCAATCTGCTTCATATTTATGAATATAAACGGGTATATTATATTCATCACGCACATCATCAACAGCCCCAATATGATCAAAATGGGCGTGGGTTAAAAGGATTGCTAATGGCTTTAATTTATTTTCTTCAATAACATTAAAGATTACATGTGCTTCTTCGCCCGGATCAAAAATAACCGCTTCATTCATTTCATTACTTAAGATATAACAATTAGTTTGTAATGGACCTAACGGTAATTGTAAAACATTCATATTCATACCCTGCTTTCTTTTTTAATCTATATAATACTATATCATAATTTTGTTTTAGCACTTAATTTCAAATAGACAATTGTTCACAAAAGTTTTACAATAATAATGATGTGATAGCAAACAGGGGTTGCTTGAAGAAATTTATAGGGGGTTTACAATGGGTACAGTTATTATTTTTATACTAGTAGCTATTCTAAGTGTTCCAGCATTAATCGGATCATTAAAGAATAAGAACTTTTTAGCTGTTTTTTGGTCTGGTGCTACATTAGTTTTATTTGCTTGGTTTGCCATTATGACAATTTTACATAACGGTTATCCACCAGCGCACTTATAAAATTTATTTCCTTATGTAATGAACAAATTTCTACATATAGAAAACATGTTCTAAAATAAAAAAGCTGACAAATTTGTCAGCTTTTTTATTTTAAAGATGATTGGATATTTTCTAAATTAAATAATGACGCTAACAGTATTGGAAACGTCTCGGAAAAAATGGATTCAAACATAGAAAGTGGCAATGGGTTTATTCCTTTACCTAATTCAAGTGTAAATCCTGGTTTCCGAAAATCTTGTATATACCAATCCTTAAAACCTGCATGGCTATCAATTGTTTTAACTGCCTTATACGGACTAACACTGGAAAAATAATTAGCATAGACTTCCGAGATGGGAGGTTCAAGATTGTCATAACCCCAATAAAATTCTTTACCTTGAGTATGCAAAGCCAAAAGAAGATCAAAATTCCTTTTTATTGCTAAATTACTCATAGCAATTGTTTCTGGTTCTGTTAATGGAGCATCTCCTGGGTAGTCTCTAGGAGAGAATGATTTTTGTTTCTTTCTTTCTTTTTCAAACTCCCAATGTGCAGGAAATTGATTGTTTAGATCAACGCCCCTTATATTTGCTTTCCATCCAGTAAAACCATCATTTCCTTCGTTAATTTTATGAACAAATTCCATATAATCACTTTGTTCAACAGCTCCATTTATAACTAAATTTACACCATCAGGATTAACCATAGGGACAATCGATAAAGTATTTTCATTAAATAAATCTACTAATTCTTTATGAAATGGCAATTCCTCAGTTGTTAAAGTGTTACATATCCAAAAAAGCATTTTCATGATTACACAAGTTGTAATCCACTCATTTGCATGAAACGAACCATTCCAATGAACCTTTCTATGTCCATTTCCAACTTGAATCTCATATATAGGCTGATATAAAACGCTGTGTCCAATCGTATTTAAACGAAGAAAAGGAAATTCTTGTACTAATAAACCAATATCTTTTGAAAGTTCATTAAAATCGTATCTTCTTGGATGAAAGGATAAAGGCCGATTGTTTTTATACAAAATTTTCACCTCATCAGTTATTTTCTAGTTAATTGTATGTAATTAAAATAAAGAAAAGCACTTTCGGTTAGGAAGTGCTTTATTTAGCGTTTTAACAAGTCATATTAAATTATTAAAGCTTCGTGAGTTTTTGGGGTTGTGGGATTAGTAAAATAGCTGAGAGATGGGGCTAAAAGGCTTGCAGGACGGATGTGACAAGGTAGCTCCAAAATCTCGCTAAACTTAAAGGCAAGCATCCTGTAGTGGAAATTAACATGATATTTCTTTTTTTTATGATAAATTACTTTTCAGTAACAAGAAAAAGCACTCCCATTAAGGAGTGCTTTTCATATTATTCAAACTTCGTATCAGCTTTTTTATATTTAACTTCATAGAAACGAAGTAAATCTTTATAAATAATTGAGTTTGAATACTCAAGTGATTTATTTGCTTTTGCTAAATCTTCTTTAGGTGGTTTTTGTCCTTTTAATTCTTCACCAGTATTTGGATCATACATCTTCTCGCCAGTGTAAATATATTTATCTGTAACGATTGTTCCATCACGGAAAACTACAAAGTTTTTGTGTTTAGGAGAGAAAATATCATTACCAAAGTTGATAGATGTTTTATTTGGATTTTCACCTAATAAATTTAAAATTGTCGGTTTAACATCAATTTGACCTGCAACTTTATGCACTGTTTCACCCTTAGTTTGTCCAGGTAAGTGGATAAAGAAAGGTACTTTTTGTAATTTAACATGTTCTGCAGGTGTAATGTCTTGTCCTAATACTTCACTCATTGCACGGTCATGGTTTTCAGAAATACCATAGTGGTCACCATACATAACGATGATTGTATTATTATATAAACCTTTTGCTTTCATTTCTTCAATGAAATGTTTAATTGATTCATCTAAATAACGAACTGTTGTAACATAATTATCAACAGTTTGGTCTCCAGTTTTTAAACGTGGAATCATTAAATCCTCATCATTTAATTCGAATGGATAATGGTTAGTTAGTGTAATCATACGGTTGTAGAACGGTTTAGGCTCTGCTACCATTTTGTCTACTGCTTGTTCAACGAAATATTTATCTTTTAGTCCCCAGCCAATTGAAGTAGCTGCAGATACTTTAAAGTCAACTTCATTATAATAACGATCGTAACCAAGACTTGGATACATCATGTCACGGTTCCAGAACGATTTATTATTTGAATGCATTACTGAAGTGTAATAATTTTGATCCTGTTTAAGGATTGCTGGTGTCGCAGTAAAAGTATTACTACTGTTTGTAAAGTAAACTGCACCACGATCTAATGGGAATAAACTATTATCAATTAAGAATTCAGCATCAGATGTTTTACCTTGTCCAGTTTGGTGGTAAAAATTATCAAAATAATAACTTTCTTTCGTAAATTTATTTAAGAAAGGAGTAATTTCTTGTCCATTAATTTTTCGTCCAATTACGAAATTTTGTAATGATTCTAATGAAACGACTACTACGTTTTTACCTTTATATTTACCATGTAATTGTGCATTCACACCTGTATCGTTAGCACGAATAAAGTTTTCGATTCCTGCTAATTGACTATCATCAGCCATCGCTTTTTGAGCAGATGTTTTTGATTGAATAACCATATCATATAAGTGGTAATTGTATAATCCTAAGAATTTAACAATGTATTCTCTATCGAATGAACGTGTTAATAATTGTGGACGTTCAGTTTCTGCTAAACCAAGGTTAACTAAGAAAATAGCAACCGCTGCTAAGAAATAAGCTGTTCTAGCTTTGCCTTTAATGTTACCAGTAGTAAAGAATTTTTTACCCCAGAAATAATTAACAGCAATTAAGATAAAAATATCAGAAAAAGCTAAGATTGTTTTATAGCTGATCATTGCTTTAACACTTGAACCTAAATCCCCAAAGTTACGAGTCATAAATAACACTGGAATCGTTACGAAATCGTCAAAGAATGAATAATAAGCTGTATCAGCTACTAAAATAAAGGACATGATTATAGTAATCCAAATAACTGCTCTATTTCGTTTTGGTCCTTTTGCAAAAAGAGCTATACCTATAAATATTAATAATGAAGATATAGGAGCAATTATCAAAATAAATTCTTGCATTGAATTTTCAATTTCTAAATCAAAATAAAATTCGCTTAGAATCGTTGCTTTAATCCATAAAAGGAATACAGCAAGTAACGGGAATCCAAAGTTTTTAATAAACTTTTTCCACATATTCTGTTCCTCCTCTTGTTTAGAACTATTAATCTATTTTATCTATTATAAAACAATGTTTGGCATTTCACATATCTATTTTATTGGTATTTAAATACCAAGAATTTTTGAAATGATTCATACAATTATTAGCTACTAAATGTATGGATCTAAAAAATTTATTTGACGTAAACTTAGGTTTTTTCTAACGTCATTCAATTTATCATAAACTAGTTCTGTCGTCAAATAACTAATTTTTTTTTCAATTCATTACAATAAACATAATAAGGTACTTCAATTAGAAGTACCTTAAATTTAAGTTAAATTTCATTAGTAATAAATTTTTTTACTAAATATGCTGCTCCAATTGCTCCTGCATCGTTCCCTAACTTGGCGATTGAAAGTTTTGTCGAATCTCGTACTGTTGTGAAAGCAAATTCGTCAAAATATTTCTTTAGAGGTTTTAATAACAGTTCACCTGCATTTGATACTCCGCCACCAATAATAATATTTTCAGGATTTAAAGTATTTCCAACTCCGGCTAACACTAAAGCTAGATATCTCATTACATGATTAACGATTTCTTCTGCAACTTCATCACCATTTGAATAAGCTTCAAAAACATCCTTTGCTGTAATTGGTGAATCATTCGACATTTCTTTTAAAACTGTCTCTTTTGTCGTATTTTGTAATTTCTCGTTTGCTATTCTTGCAATACCTGTAGCTGAAGAAATAGTTTCTAAGCATCCCGTTTTTCCACAGTTACATAAAACTCCATTTTCAAGTTGTACTGTTATATGACCAATTTCACCCGCAGATCCACTAATTCCATGAGCAACGTCCCCATTTACAATTACGCCTCCGCCGACTCCTGTTCCTAGCGTAACCATTACTACATCTTTTGCTCCATTTCCAGCACCTTTCCACATTTCGCCAACAGCTGCTATATTTGCATCATTATCAACGATTACAGGAATACCTGATTCCTTTTCTAGAATTTCCTTTAAAGGAAAATTAACCCAACCTAAATTTACTGCTGCAAAGATAAGTCCATCTTCTAATCGAACCGAACCTGGAGCTCCAATACCGATTCCAGCGATATCTTCCTTTGTTTTAGCCATCTGTTTAAGCTTTTCTTCAATTGCAATTGTAATTGTTTTAGGAATAAGCTTACCACTATCAGATTTATCTGTTGGTACTTCCCATTTATCGATGAATTCCCCGTTATTTGTTAATAATGCCAATTTAATGCTTGTACCACCTAAATCTACACCTACAATCATTTTAGCCATAATGTCTTCTCCCTTCGCAGTGAAATCGTTTGCAATAAATTCTAAAAAAAACGATTTCTTCAAACCGTTTTATTTTTTATTTCATCCATCTCTTTTTTTAATATCATGGTAGCAATTTGTAAATCTTTACTTTCAAGTATATTCGCTAAAAATAATTCTTTTAGCTCATCTTGCATTAACATCAAGTCTGCTAATCGATCACCTGTATAAATAATGGTGCCATAATTCTTTAGAAATTGTTGAATATCATATACGGATTTCATACTTAACTCCTATTATTTTATCTTTCTAAACATGTAATAAGTATAAGTTGGAAACGATTACTCGTCAATGTGAAATACCAAACAAACCATTTATTTTGTAGGCATTTCTAATTATTTTTTAGGCTTCATTACTTCTTCTAAAGCTAAATCATTTTTATATAAATATGTAGCGTATTTTATCCCGAGATATCTTATATGCCATGGTTCATAATTGTATTCAGTAATATCTACTTTGTCCTCTGGATAACGAATGATAAATCCAAATTCATGTGCATGGTCTGCAAGCCAAGTTCCTTCTTTCGTTTCTCCAAATCCTTGTTCAAGCTTGTTACCGAAGTTTGGAGATGATACATCTATTGATAAACCAGTTTGATGTTCGCTTGTACCAGGAACAGCACTAAAAGATTGAGTCCAATCTTCACCATGAATTTGTACATAATAATTATACAAGCTTTTTTGTCGATCAAAAGAGCGATATGCGGAAACTGGAGTCAGCTTTATGCCATCTGCTTCTGCTCTTTCAAATAATTTTTCTAAAGCATGAGCTGCCTCTTTCCTCATTAATGTCTTATCTTTGTTTACTCCATGTAAAGGAACGACCGGATAAACTAGATCTGGCGGTTCATAACCATCTGGTAGCTTTCTTTCTTTATTAACTAATACTAAATTAGATGCAGGATTCGTTACAGCTAATAATCCATTCTCAGCTTCGATTGCTGTATCATCGTAATTAGGAAATTTCAGGGAAGTCTCTTTAGTCTTTTTTAGATGATTATTAAAAAGATTTTGGTTTCCAAAAAATAAAGCTAATCCAATAATGAATATTACTATTAATACCCATGAGTACGTATTATTTATTTTTTTCAAAATTACCTCCTTAATTCTTTTTGTTACTATTACAATATTAAAAGTTGGCATATTTTTCAAATAATCTATACAATAAGACCTCTTTCAAATAGAAAGAGGTCTTATTAACT
>Ga0209795_10002021_pt1 | contig 11729 bp, 10 predicted proteins | sample AgamicOrMarz_FD_187166 | JGI IMG/M metagenome (GOLD analysis project Ga0209795, IMG submission 187166) | Agave microbial communities from Guanajuato, Mexico - Or.Ma.rz (SPAdes) (version 2) | ecosystem: Host-associated > Plants > Phyllosphere > Phylloplane/Leaf | place: Guanajuato, Mexico...
CGTAAAAAAGCTAAACAGAAAAGAAAAACTTCGTCTTTTGTGTAATCTTGCTCGATTCAGAACTATCCTAACCACGCGCATGACCTTCTTCTTACATCCCGACAATCTGATTTTTGATGAGAATCTTTTACCATCAATCGTGTTTCGCGGTATCCGGGAGTTAATTCCCCCATATGAACTGAATGAAGATAAATTTATTCTCCAATATAAATGTATCATTGTCGCATTATTTTCAAAAAAGTATACCTTTGATGACCTCTATTCTGGTTCATTAGCAAATGCCAAGGATTCCGCATTTGAACGTCAAGTGGGTGAACTTCAGGAATTCGCTGCTTTAGTCAATTTTTTGGAAGAACAGTACTTAAAGGAAAAACAAGAGTTAGAAAAAACCATAGTAAATGTACCGAAAAAGAGATTTCGTCTTTTTAAACAATTAACCTTTATCATGATTGCCCTTGCTGTTATTTTAGCAGTGCCGCTTGTTTATCTGACTTTTATCAAAACACCTTTTCAAGCGCATCTCCTCGAAGCGGATCGTCACTTTTTATCCTTAGATTATGGAAATGTGATTACTGATTTAGAAAATCAAACTCCAGAAAAATTGCCAAATACCAGTAAGTATGTGCTTGCTTATTCATTCATTAAAACAGAGAAGCTTTCTGAAGATCAAAAAGAAGTAATCTTGAAAAATATCAGTATAAAAAGTGATCCGAACTATTTATTGTATTGGATTTACAATGGTCGAGGCGATTTTGCCAGAACCATCGATCTTGCCAAGTATATTGATGATCCACAATTAATCATGTATGGACTAATCAAACAAATAGAACAAGCGAAAAATGACCCTGATTTAAGTGGGACAGAGCGTGAAAAGAAAGTTCAAAAATTTCAGGAACAATATGATTCATATGCTGATAAATATGGTCTGAAATCCATATTAAACCCGCAGAACTGAGGGAGAGAAAGATGACACAACGATTATTACTTCTGAGCTATAAAGGTCAATTGCATAAATGTCATTTAACAATAAGTGAATCAAAAACAATTACAGTCGGAAATGATCGGTCTAACACGATTACATTTATCGATTTTCATCCAGAATTGTCAATTATATGGGATGGTGCTGCATGCACAATCGGTACACAGCAGCTGCAGGTAAATGAATGCCTTTCGTTAAACACGCATGATGAAATCATTCAGATTTATATCATGGAGGAAACTGAGCGGTGTGTGTACGATACAACACAAAACTTTAGTATTACATTTGGTGCTAATGATTACGATGATGTAAGAATCAATAACTCAACCCTGGATTTTGTACTTATTCGCGAGAAGTTAGGGGCCCCTTTTAAACTTGAAGTCTTTGAGGGTGAGGTTTACCACAATTATGTTCGGACAACGGGTGTGGTAGAGCTAGAACCAGGAGACCAGCTTTTTTTTGAAGGAATGATGATGAAGCTTGGCCAGGACGAACTTGAAATTCTGGGAGCAAAATCAATCATCGCAACGAAATTAATTCGTTTATTTGACATTCATAATAATTTCGGCAGTCATTACCCCGATTATCATCGTTCACCAAGAATTATCTATCGTGAGCCTGAGGAAAAACAAAAAATTGCAAACCCCTCTAATAAACCAGGAAAACCAAGTGAACAGTTGGCAAGGGTAATCGTTCCGCCGCTAGTGATGATTGCAGCAATGATCTTGGTCTCATTGTTTATGTCAAATGGGTTTTATATCATCATTATGCTTGCCATGACAGTAACCACGGTCATTTTTTCCATTACATCCTATCTAAAAAGCCTGAAACAATACCGCTTGGATATTAAGGAACGGGATACAAGCTACCGAGAGTACTTGAAACAGAAAACACAGCAATTATATCAAGTAAGTCAGGAACAGCGGCATGCATTGGATTATCATTTTCCAGATGTGGAGCAATTACGGGTTATGGCGCTGAAAGTGGATTCCCGAATTTATGAGAAGACCAATTTACATCATGACTTCCTTAAGTACCGCCTTGGATTAGGGCGCGTTGATTCGAGTTTCGAGGTCGAATTTACGATGGAGGAGTTTACCCTTGTAAAGGATGAACTGGTGGATGCTGCCCGCAATATTCGGGCTCAGTATCTCACATTAGACGATGTACCGGCAGCAACATCACTGATCAATGGACCTGTTGGATACATTGGGCAGCGTTCGCTTGTGCTTGAACAGTTACAAATGCTGGTGATGCAGACGTCTCTATTTCATAGTTACCATGATGTGCAGTTTGTCACGATCTTTCCTGAAGAAGAAAAGGGAAAGTGGGAATGGATGCGCTGGCTCCCCCATGCTAGTTTACGAGAACTAAACGTAAGGGGGTTTGTTTATCACGAACGGTCGCGGGATCAAGTGCTAAACTCACTTTATCAGATATTAAAAGCTCGAAAGCTTGCTATTAATGAGAAAAGTAATAAAAGTGAAAAAATGTATTTTACTCCTCATTTTGTTGTGCTAATCACCGATGAAAAGATGATATTGGATCATTCTGTGATGGAATACTTTAATGAGGACCCAAGTGAATTAGGAGTTTCCCTTGTATTCGTGCAAGATGTCATGCAGTCTCTACCTGAACATGTGAAAACAGTGATTGATATTCGTGATGCCTCAACAGGAGTGATGATCCTTGAGAAGGGTGAATTAGTCAATCGGAGATTCACACCGGATCGATTTAAGGAAGATTTTAATAAAGAAGATTTCTCTCGCGCTCTGGCATCGCTTAATCACCTGCAAAGTTTAAAAAACTCGATTCCAGAAAGTGTGGCTTTTCTCGAAATGTATGGTGTAGAGAAAGTGGAGGAACTCGGTATTGAGTGGCGTTGGACTCGAAATGAAACCTATAAAAGCCTTGCTGTTCCACTGGGATTGCGGGGAAAAGAAGATCTTGTCAATTTGAACCTCCATGAAAAAGCACATGGACCCCATGGTTTAATCGCAGGGACAACTGGTTCTGGTAAATCAGAGATTATTCAGTCGTATATTCTGTCGCTTGCGGTAAACTTTCATCCGCATGAAGCTGCGTTTTTGCTCATTGATTATAAAGGCGGAGGAATGGCAAATTTATTTAAAGATCTCCCGCATTTATTAGGAACGATTACAAATTTAGACGGTACGCAATCGATGCGTGCGCTTGCCTCGATTAAAGCAGAATTACAAAAGCGCCAGCGTGTTTTTGGCGAGTATGATGTCAACCACATCAATCAATATCAAAAACTCTATAAATCAGGTGAAGCTAGCGAACCGATGCCCCATTTATTCTTGATATCAGATGAATTTGCTGAACTCAAATCCGAGCAGCCTGAATTTATGAAGGAACTGGTTTCGACAGCCCGTATTGGACGGTCGCTGGGGATTCATCTAATTCTAGCTACCCAGAAGCCCAGTGGTGTTGTCGATGACCAAATATGGTCCAACTCTAAATTTAAGCTTGCATTAAAAGTTCAGAACGCTAGTGATTCGACGGAAATCTTGAAAACGCCGGATGCTGCGAATATCACGCTGCCTGGTCGTGCTTACTTACAAGTCGGCAACAATGAAATCTATGAACTTTTTCAAAGTGCATGGAGCGGTGCCGATTATATCCCAGATAAAAATGAACAAGACTTACTGGACACAACCATTTATGCCATTAATGATCTTGGACAATACGACATCATCTCGGATGATTTAAGTGGTCTATCGACTAAGAAGGAAATAACCAAGGTTCCAACCCAACTGGATGCAGTAGTGGATTATATACATGCCTATGCAGCCGAACAACGTATCGCTGATCTGCCTAGACCATGGCTGCCTCCGTTAGAAGAACGGATCTTCCTTCCAGATCTAGATGACATGAATTATCAAGAGGCCTGGTACGGAAGGAAGAAACCGTTGGAAGTGACCTTCGGCTTTCTAGATCTTCCAGAAATGCAAGTCCAAAAACCACTTACATTGAATCTTACCAAGGATGGTCATATTGCTGTCTTTTCTAGTCCAGGGTATGGGAAGTCTACCTTTTTACAAACTGTGGCGATGAATATCGCTAGACAACACAGCCCTAAACGAGTCCATTTCTATTTGATAGACCTTGGCACGAACGGGTTACTGCCATTGAGGGAACTTCCTCATACAGCAGACATAATTATGGGGGATGAAGAGATAAAACTAGGAAAGCTTTTCCGCCGCCTGCAACATGAATTGAAAGAGCGTAAGCAACGATTAAGTAAATATGGTGTCGCCAATATTCAGATGTATGAACAAGTAAGTGGAGAAGAAGTCCCTGTTATTCTTTTAATCATCGATACGTTCGATTCCATTAGTGATGCTTCCTACCGAGACGATTTTGAAAAAATTGCTGCGCAAATTGCCAGGGAAGGTGTTAGTGTAGGCATCCATATGGCTATTAGTGCAGGACGCCAAAGTGTGCTGAGGGCTCCAGTTTTAGCCAATATTAAACATCAAATCTCATTATTTATGATTGATGGAATGGAGCCGAGAAATATTGTCGGTAGAACGGATTTACTCATTGAAGAAGTTCCTGGAAGAGGCTTGGTTAAATTAGAGCAGCCAACATTATTTCAAACCGCTCTGCCTGTCGAGGGTAACGACACGCTAACCATTATTAATAGAGTTCAAGAGGAGAGTAAAGAGATGCGCAATGCCTGGCATGGGGAGTTGCCATCACCCATTCCAATGGTTCCAGATGTCATTGAGTTTGCTCCTTTTATTGAAAAACAAGAGACGAAAAAGATAGTAAGTAATGGCGGTATTCCGTTTGCCGTCGATTTTGAAAATGTAGAGCCAATGGAGTTAACTGTCATGAAAGATCAAACCACATTAATCTTAAGTGATCTTATTGATGCAGTTGAACAAACGTATCTAACACTGATTGCCAGTATTTCTGTTAATCATCACATTGATGTGGGTTTAATCGATAATGTTTCTTCAAGATTTAGAGTTTATAAGGAAAATGTGAATCTTTATGCGGACCATGCTGAAACAATGGATGTCTTTGTAGAGCAGCTCCAGCAGCTATTTGAAACAAGGGAAGATGCCTTCCGTCAAGTACAATCAGCTACGGGCGGGAGAGCGACTAGGAATGATTTTCTGAAGGAAGTTCGCCCGATGGTTATCTTCATCACAGATATATCTTTCATTATCGAAGTGATGTCGTTTACTAGCCAATCGACGCTGGCAAATCTGATCGAAGCGGGTCCGAGAACAGGAATTTATTTTGTGATTGGAGCACTCCATGGCGCATTAGAAAGACAATACGATGATATCGCCACAACAGTGAAGAAGCAAAAGGCGGGAGTGTTAATTGGAAGAATTACGGATCAGAGCATACTTGAGGTCTTGAATCGACCTTACAAAGAGCAAAACTTACTTCCATACGAAGCCTACTACATTAGACAGGGCAAAGCAGAAAAAATCAAAATTGCTGCTCCTTACGTAAATAGAGAGGAAGTGAATGTCCATGTTTGATTGGTTTAAAAGTGACTTGGAGAAAAAAAGAGATGAGTATTATGAGCTGTATGAAAAACTCAAGAGTGCCATCTCAGAACACGACCATAAGGTATCAGAAGCAAATGCAGCCTACAGTTCCTATCTAGGTACTATTCCGAATCTATCAAATTCAAAAATACCTTCCAATGATTTTGAAACGAGCAGGGAAGAAATAACGGAAAAATTAAAACAGTATTTTCGGGCAGATCAAGAAAATCGGGGTTCACTGGTTTCAGCGAAAAATAAGGCATATGAACGATATGTTCATTATAAGGATTTGGCCATAAAAGAGGCGGAAGCGGAAAGAGTAAGAAGAGAAAAGGAATTAAAAGAGCTACAAGAGAGATTGGAGCGATTGATCAGTGGGGAGCGTTAGAATTGACGGGGATAAAGTAAATGAAGCGAAGGCCGCGGCCAAGGCATTAGAGCAATCGATTGAACAAACCTATGAATCTTGTGAGCAACTAATTTCTTATCTTCATTCGGCAAAATGGAGCGGTAAGTCTAGAGATTCCTTTTTAAGTTATCTGGAAATCATTCAGAAGTATCATCATGATATGAAGTCCGCTGTCGCAAAACAAACAAAGGCGTTAAATAATCTAGATGGTTATGTAGATGATTTCCTTCAAGACGGCTCAGTGAGGGAAGTGAAGAATTTATGATGGAACGTTCAACAGATGCGTTTTCAGCGGCTGAATTATACCTTTTAGCGGCTGCCTTTGGTGGGAATGTTCTTTTTGGCTTACCCGAGAAAGAAGTTTACCAATTAAAAGGCGAAGAAGTATTTAAAGAGGCGCATAACCGGCTGATTGAGAAGAAAATCATCACACCCGATGGGAAGATAACGAAATCAGGGGCACTAGTCATCCAAACCCTTGAATTTTATCATCAAAGTAAGAAATACGTTCGTATCAATAATCTTCTCTTTGCCTTTCGTGCACGAGAAAGTGATGAAGTCATTGTGCTGGTGGAGTTGGAACCACCAGGTCATTATCAGTTACGCGTCACCTCTAAAGCATCACTTTTAAAAATGTTAAGTGAACAATTTCCGGTGATTGTAAGAGAACCGGTTGAAATGGAAAAAGCGTTCCTAAAAAAAGAATTATCCAATCAAGAAAGACGCGAGACAGAGAGTTTTGAGCCGGAAGAGATGTTTTTGAATTTAGAATTCTTCCATCTTAACGAGGAACATAAAGACCGATTTAATTGGCACTATTATCAGCAGTGGCTCATCTTTACGAAAGACGAAAAGTTGATCATGGTTGATACCGTAAATAAAAAATATTACCATGCCAGTCAATATTGGTTTTTGAAGGTTCTATTTGATGAAATGGATTTCCCTTATAAGGAGGCGAAGTCACATGCTTAAAGCTGATGGGGGCGGATCCAGCCTGCTCATTAATATAAATCCTGATGAGATGACAACGATTTTTACATTCTTACAGGCAATTATTACGGAGCTGGAGACCAATGCAGCCCCAAATATTGAAAAGCTCGGAAACATCGATTATTACACAGAAGGAAAAGCAAAAAAGACAATGGAAGTATATGCGGAGGCTAATCAAAAGGTAATGGATTTATATGAGAATTACTCCCGTGCGGCTGCGTTGGTGATTGATATCCTAAATACGATGATGCAGGCAGACGAAGCGATCGCCGAGCAAATCATTGCGAAACTGGGGGTATGATTGAATGGATGTAAAATATATCCCGTCAGACTGGGAAAAGATGAAAGATGGCATTGGCGATTTAATTGGCCTGGGCCGCTGGGGCAAGGGGATGATTGATACTCTGAAAGATCTAAGTGATAATTTAGAGGATGCTGAGTCTGATATCGCGAACTATGATAGTGATGGGGTTATATCCTTTCATCACACTAGTCAAAAAAGCAGGTACCAAGGATTGTTTGAAGACTTTCAGGTATTACATAGCTTTACCGGTAAGGTCGGGGATATTGTGGACCGTACGATTGATCAGCCTTTCTATGAAGATATGGATGCGTTTGTAGAAGCGATGCGCGATTTATCGATTTCTAGTTATACAACAACTAATCGAGTCGGAGCGACAGAGACACAGTATGTTTATGCAGGTTACGGTCCTGCCCAATCATTTGAAGTACCTAAAACGGAAGTAAGTTTGGATGACTTGTTTAGCGGAGATAATTACTATGCAAGTCAAATGAAGCTTGAATATGATGCTTGGAAGGAACTCAATCCAGATCAGGATTTTTCACAAGAGGAATATCAGCAGGCGATCCTCAATACACGTGCCTTTGAGTACGAATCGATTCGAAACCAACAAGAAGACAAGGAATTTTGGGTGCAAATTGGGGCGTTGGTCGTTATTGTGGGGGCGACGATTATTTGCCCTCCAGCAGGATTGGCATTAGGGGCTGCTTATGGGGCGCTGGAATTGAGTACAGCTGTGTCAGGTAAGGACTGGGTGTCAGGTCGGGAGCTGGGGACAGGGGAGCGCTGGTTTCGTGGACTATTAGCCCCATTGGATATTGTTCCTGGTGTCAGCGGGTTAACGAAATTCAGCAGTACCGTAAGACTTGCCAGCGCTGGAGATACGATTGGACAATTGGGTTTAAGGACGGGTGTTCAAGGAAGTCTTCGCCAAAGTGCCATCCATATCGACAATATGGTAAAAACAGCCGGTCAGCAATCCATTACACGTTTGAAGAGTGCCTCAGCGGCTATATTAGATACGACAAATGTAGTGAAAAGTAAATTGGCAAAAGATACACTAGAAGCAGGAAGGTTAGTTGATTCCGCAATAACTCAGGCAAAAAACATAACCCCGTCGCGGCGGATGGGCTTGGCATTTGACGATGCTGGCGATGTTGGAAAGGTTCGAATCCCTGTTGAGAATACTCATGCGGTGGAGAATAAGCTGAAAGATGTGTTGAGCAAGATTGATGGGGTTAATCTCGGTAAGAGTAGTCCAAAGGAAGGGATTAAAACTGTTGATACCTTATTAACAGAAACTACTTGTTCACAGGAAGATTTATATAAATATTTAAAGAATAATGATAGTTTCTCTAAAACAAACTATGCCGAGGAATATTTAAAAACAGGAAAATGGCCGGAAGATATACAAATACCTAAGAATCCGGGAGTTTTAAATGAGGACGGTTCAATCAAATGGTCTGAGGTTCCAAATGGAGGCTATGTACTTGATGCTGATGGGAATGCAATTAAAGAAGTATATGTACCCAAACCTGCTGAAACCCTTGATAGATATGGACCTGCAAATGGCAGATACACTTCACCTGTACCAGAAGGTAATCCATTCAATTATGACCAAAGATCATTACCATATTTAGAAGATCTCTCAAAATATCATCAATATGAAGTAACGGGCGATTTTTCAAAGCTAGAGGAATATGTTTCTAAGTGTAACAATCCTCAACTGAAATTAAAAATAGAAGCTCAGGTATTAAGATATTATAATGGGGATTACAGTAAATTAGTTACACATCAAGGGGGAATTGCAGAAGGTTTTGGGTCGTCAGGTGGAGGAATACAATATGAACTTCCATTACCTGTAGGATGGTTAGAAGAATTGGGACTGTTAAAGGAAGTTAAGTGATACTAATTTAAGGTAAGGTATCCATTGCTAAAGTAATTACTAATAATTTATAAACTATAATTTAACTAACCTTAAAGTTATCCTAAGGAGGACATGATATGACGAATGAAGAAGCAAAGGAAATAATAAAAAATGAAGGGCTGCAACGTTTTAATTGGTATAATGATCATCCTTTAAGAGAAAATGAAGTAGGGATAAGTGGTAATAATAATAATTGGGAAGTATATGTAACCGATGAGAGAGCTAGTGTTGTCCAAGGTTCCATAACTGTATTTGATAATGAAAGTGATGCGCTTGAAAATTTTATTAAAAGATTGAGAACGGAAAAAATATTGTTTCAATAAATTTATTATTCTTTTTTAATAGGGGTTAAAAAGTGACTAGTGAAGAATACGAAAAAAGAGTCGAAAAAGAAAACATAAATTTAAATGAATTGCAAATTGTTATAGGTATGGTTTCAAATGTACCTTATACAATAGGATGTTTTAGAGAAGGGGATTTTTGGGAAATATATATGATAGGTGAACGACAAGATTTGGATATCGTTCAACGAGGATCAGAAGAAGAAATATTTGATTTAATGTATAGTATTACAGAAAGTAGAAGGAAACGTAGTCTAATATAAAAACATAATTTTAAGAGGCTATGGTTTTTCGTATCGTTTAGGGAGATACAAGATATAAATTCAGGATTCAAAGTCAAATGAGCTTTGAATCCTTTTTATAATTTCAATGAGATAACTTGGAGAATCTACGAAAAAGTAGCAGTTTTTTTATAACTAATAAAATTGGGGTGGGTATGTGAATAGAGAAGTTGCTATTTATAAAAATAAAAAATATCAAGCTTCCATTAATAGAGTTGCAGGGGAAGTAAGAAAAATTAAATTATTTTCACACCGAAAAGAAATAGATTTTAGGCCCGCGATGTCGGCATATACTAAAGATTTATATGTAAGAGAAGTAAGTAAGGAACATGTAACAGAGCTATTTCGTGAGTATTTTATGGCCCGATATAAGAATTATGAATTCTATGCTGCTCGACTTTTCCGAGATAGTTATGAAATTGAAATTGTGACGGCAGATTCATCTATAGGAAGGGCTTGTAATCTTGAGATTCAAGATCGAGATCTGTATACGAAAAGACTAGGATTAGATGATGAATATCAACTTATTCATGTAAAGGAAGATTATCTGAGCAAGAACACGATTCGAAGAGAAGTTACTTTAGAGGAGTGTTTTAAAGTAGAAACGGAGCAGTTTGAATAAGGGGGGCTGAAGAGATGGCAGAGAGTATGGTACAGGAAAAGATTGCTTTATTAAATAGATACGAAGAATCGTCAGAACAATTTCAGTCCTGTTATGAAAAAATTATCTTCGATATCGTCAAAACAAAAGACTTGTTTACGGTGGTAAGGAAGGAATCATCAGTAGAAAGCATTAAGGATGGGACGGCTCCCATTTTCTGCGGAATAGGATATAACGATACTCCGAGCGTTTGGTTATTTACTGAGGAAACGATTGCAAAGGAATATACGAACCATTACAACTTTAAAAAAGATGAGGTTGGTTTATATAAGAAAGTAACCATTGAGGAATTAACGGTTTTTTTATTTAATGCGATGTTTTCTGGGGTCAGTGGATTAATTGTTGATGAAGGGAAAAATACGTTGACCACCAATGTATATGATTTAGTAAATACCTCATTACTAGCAATGCAGCGCCAGCCTGTTTTAGAAAAACAAGAATACAAGATTATGACTCTGTTTAATCAAATGAAATTTGGGTCAAAAAAATTATGGATCATACCTGCAAAAGAGACAACAGGGGAAGAATTAATCTTTAATCAGTTTTCCCCGCTGCAAATTGAAAAAACTATTAAAATTTACGTAAACCAGGATGAAAGTAAAAAAGAGTCGTTGGAGCATGGTTACAAAAATGAATTTTCAGCATCCGTCGATATAAATAGTCTGTATCAAGTATTAAACCATTCTATCAACAAGGGGATAGAGGAAGTACTTTTCGTTGGCAATGATTATGAAGTGAACATGAGTTTTATAAAAGTATTAAATATATTGGCGCGAATGAATGATCAAATAAGTAGTTAAATTTAATACCATTATTACAAGAAATTATAGTTTCTCCTAATAGTTATGGAGAAGCAAGATAGATGAAAGTCAGGATTCAAAGTTAAATGAGCTTTGAATCTATTTTTATAATTTCAAGTATCTTTACAATATAGATTGCCGAACAGTTCATCGCAAAACTGGGGGTATGATTAAATGGATGTAAAATATATACCCAGTGATTCGTGAGATTGCGAATAAATCAGGAGGTTGACAATGATGAGCTTTGAACAAAAATTAAATAAATTATATCAACAAATAGCTCAAAAGATTAATGATATGATTCCGGTTGAATGGAGTAATTTTTACCTTAATGGAGAAGTGAAGGGGAAAGAAGGAGGAGTTTTTTTCTTTTTCATACCAAAAGCAGATAATGAAAAAGCTGTTTTTTCACATTTTATCCCCCAATTTTATGGTGTAGATAAGAGACTCTATAATACTGCACTTCATGAATTATTTGAACTAACCCATGCACTTCAAAAGGTAT
>Ga0209795_10002022_pt1 | contig 11724 bp, 12 predicted proteins | sample AgamicOrMarz_FD_187166 | JGI IMG/M metagenome (GOLD analysis project Ga0209795, IMG submission 187166) | Agave microbial communities from Guanajuato, Mexico - Or.Ma.rz (SPAdes) (version 2) | ecosystem: Host-associated > Plants > Phyllosphere > Phylloplane/Leaf | place: Guanajuato, Mexico...
ATCAAATAAAGGAAATCAATAAATGTCTTCAATACCGGATAAACGAATAAAGAAAATATTTTGTTTTTCATCTTTTAAAGACAGGGTCTGTTCATGGAGATTAAGATTATAAACACGGCCTTTACAAGTGGAGTTAGTATAGTTTCAAGGACACCATTTAATTAAGTCCTTACAATGACCTTTGAGAGGATGTGCCCGAAATGGAACGTAAACGTGCAGGAAAAAAATACAATGATGAGTTTAAGAAAACCATTGTGGATTTATATCATGCGGGAAACTCGGTTAAAGATTTAAGCAGCGAATATGACGTATCAGAAGTAACAATTTATAAATGGGTAAAGGCATTTACGCCTATCAGTTCAGAAGAAGGCTCTCTTTGTTGAGAGCAATAGCATAAAAAAACAAACCGTAATTAAAAGGTTTGTCTCTTTAAGGCTATTAATTGTTAATGCACTGCAACGAAGCCGTATATTAGTGCAAATAGGAAAACAAATGTAAAAACAGCCTATCTTTTTCTTAAAATTAGTCGCCATTTATTATGGAATTTCTCAAATTGAATACTATAATTTTCTTTTTCATAAATAAAAATATTCCCAGGTTCTGTTGGTTTACCCATTATCTCCAAAATTTCATCTTTTGAATAATCAAGTTCAACTTGAATTGTATAAATTTCGTTCATTTCATCTTCGTCGATAATGAAATTTTGATTTTCAATTGTATATCTATATGTTTGAATGTCTTCATTGTCAAAATGTTCGTTTGGTTTGCCCCAAATTCTTTCCACATCACTCATTTTAGTATCATTATCAAGCCTTAAAGGTGTTCCTTTTATGATTCCTTTTTCTAAGTCTTTAATAGTTTCAGCATCTAAATTAAATACGCTATGCCTTGAAATATCTCCTACCTTATTTTTCTCTTTTGATACTTGCGTACTGCAACCAGGTATAAAAAGTAAAACAGTAATCAATGTTATTAATAAATTCACTATTTTCAAATTCATCACCTATTATAAAATTAGAGAAAAAAGTTTAGTTTCCTTTTTTCTTATATTAACATTTTATATATTATTAAAGTTTCATCTTTTACACCTAGTGACGACAAATACGCACTTTTTCTTCAAAATAAATAGTAGTTAAAAGGTTTTATCATTCAATTAATGATATAGATTCTCCATATGTTCTTCTTTTTGCTATCTATAAAATTACTCCATCTTTCTCCTTGGCTAATATAATCATTAAACGTAGCATTCTTCATTACAATATGACCTCCACATTCATCTGCCAATTGTTTAGCAGACTCTTCATCAATGGGAAATGCTAACGATTCATCATTAGTAAATTCGTAACTGGATACATCTTTCTTTTTTACGTTCTTATACGAATGATATACGTAATATAATTTACCTAACTTTATAAAATAGTATGGATACTCTCTGTTAGGCAATTTATCTCCCTCCATTTCTGCATCCTTCAATTGCTTTATAAGTCACTATTATTATCTTACTTGGACTTAAAAAGGTAAAATCCTTCTACGCCAAAGGTTTTCCTTTTTCATGTGTGCCGGAAAGTTCTATTATGTTAACTAACTTTGCTCATCTTATAAAAGACTTCTTTGACAGGAATCTAATTATCTTATAACGAATTACTAAAAGATTTTATACAAAGAAAAGGAGGAATTTATTTGATCGTAAAAATCAAAGAATACGAACTGCCTCATGTAGATTCAGGTCCTTATGGTATTACTTCAGGAAAAGACGGCGCACTTTGGTTTACCCAATATAAAACCAATAAGATTGGGCGTATGACTGTAGAAGGTAAGGTGAAACAATTTACTGTCCCTACTATTGATGCAGGGGCGCTATCCATCACTTCTACAACTCAGGGGGACATTTGGTTTACGGAAAATAAAGCCAATAATATTGGAAAACTAACAATAACAGGAGATATTATGGAATATGTCTTACCTACCCCAGATTCAGCACCTTTTGGAATAACTGAAGGACATAACGGAGACATTTGGTTTACAGAAATGAATGGAAATAGAATAGGACGAATTTTACCATCAGGTGAAATAATCGAGCATGATCTACCCCAGCCTGGTTCCTACCCTTCTTTTATTGTGGCAGGTTCTGATAATGCTCTATGGTTTACTCTAAATCAAAGTAATCAAATAGGGCGTATTACGCTAGAAGGAGGAGTAACTACGTATCAGTTACCTACAGCACAAGCTGGTCCTGTAGGGATTACAAATGGGCCGGATGGTGCACTTTGGTTTGTAGAAATTAACGGCAATAATATTGGGAGAATTACCACTTCTGGAGTTATAAATGAGTATTCTATTCCTACCCCAAATGCTCGTCCACATGCAATTGTAACAGGTCCCGATAATGCTTTATGGTTTACTGAATGGGGGAGCAATCAAATAGGGCGTATTACCGTGAATGGAGAAATTACGGAATATCCTATTCCTACAACAAATGCGGAGCCACATGGTATTGTAGTCGGATCTGATCAAGCCTTATGGTTCGCAGAGGAATGTAATAAGTTAGGTCGATTAAGTTTTGCTCACAAACCATGAGAGGCAGTGAATATTTATGGAATCAAATAAAGTACACGGCCCAAATCCTACAGATAAATATCCGATTAAAGGAAATAATGTTTTACAATTTATTAAAAATACAACCACTAGGCCAAATATTATTGTAGGCGATTATTCTTATTACGATGCAAGAAATGGGGAATCCTTTGAAGATCAAGTATTATACCATTATGAATTTTTTGGTGATCGACTTGTTATAGGGAAATTTTGTGCCCTAGCTCCAGGCGTAACGTTTATTATGAATGGAGCTAATCATAGGATGGGTGGCTTCTCAGCTTATCCGTTCAATATCTTTGGGCAAGGTTGGGAAAGACATACACCAACGCTAGATCAATTGCCGTTTAAGGGTGATACGATAATTGGAAATGATGTCTGGATTGGAATGGACACGGTCATTATGCCCGGAATTAATATAGGTGACGGTGCCATTGTAGCAGCCAAGTCAGTTATTACAAAGGATGTGGAACCCTACACGATTGTTGGAGGAAATCCTGCACTAAAAATCAAAGAACGTTTCCCAGAACAAATTATTAATAAATTATTAGAAATTAAATGGTGGGATTTAACTATTGATATTATTTCTACCCATATTGATGTAATAGTTAATGGAGACATAGACAAGCTAGAAAAATTGAAAAATCACAATTAAGAAAGGACAATTATCTATAATTTCTATTAGGTTAACTAAAAATGTGTAGGGTACACGAATGAAAAAACACGAAGGTCTTTTGATAAATAGAGAGAATTATACCATGAGGAGGAGATTGAATTGAAGCTGCTACAAATCAGACTATTAGTTAATGATTTTAAAAGGAGTACTGAATTCTATAAAGATTTATTAGGAATTCCAATAAGTTGGTATGAGGAAGAAATGGAGTATGCACTTTTCAATAATGGGGAAACGAAAATTGAGCTTTTATCTCAGAAGGCCATGACAGAAGTAATTGGAAAGGAAAACAAGTCTTTAGATGGAGAATCCCCATCAAACTTTTTGCTTCAATTTGAAGTAGAAGACGTTGATAAGACCTATGATTATTTGAGAGAAAATGGGATTGAATTTGTTACTGAACCACACGACCGTAAAGAATGGAGATCGCGTATTGCACATTTTCGGGATCCAGATAAGAATCTTATTGAAATATATAAAATGCTGTAATTAATCAGGAAATTTTCATACTCATTGTAGCTCTGTTTCGATTTATTCGAACGGAGTTATTTGTGCTATTACCGATAATCTGTTTTATGTTAACTACAAACGTATACTTTTACGGACCGGATATTGATCCCTAAGATATAATAAGAATAGGGATTTTAAACTAAAGGATAAAAGAGCAGGCAACAAGTTGCCTGCTCCTTTATCCTGTTCATAAATCTCTTAGAAAAGTATGTAGAGACTTCTCTTTCTTAGATTAAGAATTATTTTTATAAAAAATAGTTGTAGTAGTACAGTTAAGATTTATTAATATTCATAATATTATTTAGGTACTCTTATAATCCTAATCCATCCCTTAATTGACCTATAGTTAAAAAGCTTTTATAGAAACAAGGTAATTCCCTTCCCGTACATGTAAGGTAGAAAGCCTCTTATTTATAATAACCCATCTCAAATTCAGATTTATTGCGACAAAAGGCACAACAGATGTTAAGATACGCTTTCTGTATGTGAGGCGTATCAAACAATTCTAGACCAGATTTAACATGTAAATGGCACACAAATAACATGAACGATATCCCCAAATCTTTTGAATTAATTGTAATCTATATGAGACGAATTAGACTGTTACTAAGTCTTTCTCTTTAACATCACTTGTATCGATCTGAGCTACTACTGTTGGCATGAAATCAATTAAGATAACAGCTCTTTCTGCTACAATTCCTGGCTTATCCTTTTTAATAGTACTCACATAATGGCTTACTTTCTTGTCACTAACACCATATGATTCTAAAGGATTTTCTAATTTAAATTCTGCTAATAAGTCTTCGCTTGGTACATCTTCTGGTAATAATCCTGCATGTTTTGGTGTAGCAATTGCATTTGAACCACCATTTAAGTTAACAGCAGAAATTAAGTGTGCAAAAGTAAATGGTTCCCCGTCTTGATGAAGATGATTTGGAGAAGATACAGCCTCTTGTCCATCTTCTTCTACTTTTAACTTTACAAAGTGTACACCTACATGTACTGGTAGCAATACGTCACGAGTACCCCAGTAAGTTTTATTAAAATCAATCTGGATAATTTTATTTAATAACTCATTTTCTTTAGCTTCTTTAGTTAATGAAGGAAAACAACGGTACTCATCAGTAAATTCCGGGTTAAAGGTACCTTGGAAATACTCAGATACTTCTTCCCCGTTTTCACCTTCCATGTCTTTAACCCATTCAATACGATTTTCACCTGGAATGATTACTGCTCTTGAATATCGGCGAAAACGGTTAAGTCCTGGGGCATAGGAATCCTCTGGTAAATTATTGAATTCTGCCTGTAAACTTTTTAAATCGTCATTTGATACCTCAATCTCGTCTGAAATATCAAATTTCACAAAACCCTCTTGTTGTAATTTGTTTACTTTGCTCATAATGGCCTCCTGATATTAAACTTCAATTTAATTCCCAAATATCTCTATTTTGGAAATAGTTGTATAACATTCGCTTTCCATATTATTAAAAATTTGGTAAAATGTATCCGACCAATTTTAAAAAATTAAACCAACCAATTTTTACTTGGAGAGTGTATAGTATGAGCAGGAATCATTGGAAACCAAATAAGGAAGCCAATGTAAGTGTTTATCAACAGATATTTATTTATATGAAGAATAAAATTATCAGTGGAGAATGGCCTGATGGATTTAGAATTCCTTCTCAACGGAAATTAGCAGATGAATTTGAGGTTAATCGTAGTACTATTGTGACCGTATTAGAAGAGTTGAAGTCTTATGGATTCATTGAGGCAAGGAAAGGGTCAGGAACCCTTGTTAATTATAATGAGGATAGTGATTTCTCATTACGAACAATAAATTGGAATTCTCTTATTCAATCAAGTATTTACGAGAGTAACAATCGTGTAGTCCAGGACATTAATGATTTAGAATTAAAAGATCAATTCATTCAGTTAGGAAAAGGAGAGTTATCTCCTTCTCTCTTCCCAAAAAGTACTATGAGTCAAGTCCTCTCTTCAATTAGTAATCAAATTAATTATTTAGGTTACGAAGAAGCGAAAGGATTTCGTCCATTACGAAAAGCTATAGCACAGCATTTAAGAGAGTATGGTATTAAAGTATCCGAAAATAGTGTGTTAATTACATCAGGGTCTTTACAAGGATTACAACTTATTTCATTAGGGTTGCTAAAAACAGGATCGACTGTTTTCTTAGGAGAACCATCTTACTTATTCTCTCTAAAAATGTTTCAATCAGCAGGGATTTCTTTATATGGAATTGATATGGATGAGCATGGATTGAATCTTTCGGATATTCCGTTCTCTAAAAAGTATGAGAACCGATCAGCCCTATATTGTATTCCTTCGTTTCACAACCCCACAGGTATTACTATGCCCTCTAGTAGAAGGAAAGAAGTATTAAAAGTTAGTGCACAGTATAACCTATTTGTTATCGAAGATGATGTATATAGGGATCTATGGATAGATACTCCTCCTCCTCAGCCACTCAAGGCTATGGAAGAAACAAATAATGTATTATATGTAGGAAGTTTATCTAAGTCTTTAAGTCCAGGTTTAAGAATAGGTTGGATTGTAGCAAATGAACAAGTTATAGATCGACTAGCAGATATAAAATCTCAAACCGATTATGGTACAAGCTCTATTTCTCAATTAATTGCCTATGAATGGTTAAAAGGTAATCTTTATAAGGATCATTTAAAAGCAGTTAGAAGGGAGTTGAAGTTTAAAAGGGAGGTAATGATATCTTCCCTTCACCAACATTTAAATTCATTAGCGACTTGGAATATACCGCATGGAGGACTATTTATATGGATTAAAATAGAGGTAAATATTTCAATACAAAGATTATATTTAGATATGCTAAGTGAAGGCATATTAATTAATCCGGGATACATATATGGGAAAAGATATCAAGATTACATAAGACTTTCTTTCTCTTATGCTTCTGAAAGTGAAATCAAGCATAGTATAGCCATATTAGGAAAAAAGATTAGGTTTTTATCAAAATTAGCTTAAGTACTAAGGGAAAATATCATCTTTCCCCTTCTTTAATTGGCTAGTTATTAAATTAATAATATAAAGTACTATAGAGCTTTCTAGTATATTTATGACAGTAAAAAATAAGTGAAAAACATACTAAAAAGCTCTTTTTTTCTTTATAATACATAATATTTAGATTGGTTGGAATTATATTTTAAAAGTGGTTGAAGACATTAAAAAGTTTGCACGATATTATAAAATTCATATCCTGTTCAGTAATAATGCCTATTAAAGCTGAGAACAGGGAGGATAGAAAATGGAGTGTGAACTAGATGAAAAATCAAAGTGTATGTATCGTAGATGCATTTTCAACAGGAGCTGCCTTAGCTCCCCAATTTAAGCAACATAACTATAAAATCGTACATGTACAATCTTCTAAGGCAATTGTAAAAGACTTATTAGATACATTCAGAGAAGATGACTTTGATGAACTGCTAGTCTTTGAGGATAATCTAAGTGATTTGACTCAACATTTACGTAATATGGGTGTATCTCATATTATAGCTGGTACAGAAACTGGAGTTTCCTTATCAGATATTTTATCTGAAAAATTAGATCTTGCTGGTAATAGTCCTAAAACTTCAATCATAAGAAGAAATAAATATGAAATGCATGAGGCCTTAAAGAAACATAATATTGCTCATGCTAGACAGGGGTACTTCCAGAGTATTGATGAAGCTACAAAATGGGCTTACGAACAAGGTATTTGGCCTCTTGTTGCTAAACCTTTAGACAGTGCAGGATCAGACAGTGTCTCTTTTTGTTCAAATATTGAGGAACTAAAGAAAGCTTGTAGTTTAATTCTTAACCGTGAGAATAAATTAGGATTTAAGAATGAAGGAGTATTAGTTCAAGAGTGTTTAAAAGGACAACAATATTTTGTGAATGCTGTATCTATCGATGGAGAACATGCTATCACGGAAATTTGGAAAGACAAGAGAAATCAAGGTATTTGTGATATAGAAGAGTTACTCTCTTATGAAGGAAAAGAGCAAAAAGACATTATTGAATATGTTAGATCTGTTCTTACATGCTTAGGTATTGAACAAGGTCCATCTCACACTGAACTTATGTATACAGAACAGGGGCCTGTTTTGATTGAATCAGGTGCCCGTATGATGGGAACAATCCTTGAAGATGCAGTCATATCAGCTATAGGAGATAGTCACGTTACAACAACTGTTGAACGGTATGTACAGCCAGAAAAATTTAGAAATAGATTAATGCAAGGATACCAGTTAAACAAGAATTTGTTTTGTATAACCCTAGTCTCTAATGAAACTGGAACTGTTTTAGAAAATCACGTCGTTGAAAGATTACAGGAATTAGATTCTTTTTATAAAGTATTCCATACACCACAAGTTGGAGAAAAAATTTATAAAACTGTAGATTTATTCACAAATCCAGGTATCATCTATTTACTTCATGATTCTCAAGAACAAATTTATAAGGACTATAAAGAGATTCGAAGATTAGAGGCTGAAGGAGCGTTCTTCCGTGTCGAATGCTCAATTTAATAAGGCTGCTCTGCTTGGGATTAGTTTTGTGTTGATATATAATATCTTCTCTTCAATTAAAGAAGTGGTATCAGGACATGTCGTACAAACTATTTCTCCTTTTCTATTGGTTGTTCTAACCTTTGGATTTGCAGCAGTTGTCTTTCAAATTATTGCTCTTACAAAATATAAAAGTGAATATCGTAAACCCTTTCAAAACCTTCCTACTTTATTAAAAGTGAATTTTTCAACAGTAGGCGCTTGGATTGGTTTCTTTTACGGGGTTAAATACCTAGAACCTGCAATTGTAAGTACTTTAATCGCTGGAATTGGCCCTGCTATAGCAACAATTTATCAGAGGTTATTTAGTTCTAATAAAATAAAAAATAATGTAGAAAGTTATGCTTCCATCGGGATTTTATTCTGTTCTATATTATTAGTATGGTTTTCTCTTACAGGAATGACGTCTGTGGAATCTATGAATTATATAGATATCACTAAGGGAGTTGCCCTGACTGTTATTAGTAGCATTTGTGTAGTGGTTACTACATTCTACACAAAAGAGTTTTCAAGTATTGGATGCTCCCCTATTACTATTATGGCTCATCGATTCTATTTATTAATTCCAATTTCTTTAATGGCATTTTTCCTTACCAATAACCAGGAAGTGCATATAGTGAAAGATTTACCTGTAATTCTATACATCGCTATTTTTGGAGCAACTATCCCATTACTTTGCTTACAGTATGGAATTAAACTTTGTCAACCGATTATGGTAGTCACATTATTAGCTATTGCTCCACTGTTTACTTATCTATTTGAGCTAGCAGATCCACGTTTAGAACTTAGTATCATCTCAGGAATATTTATTTTACTTACTACTATATTATGTATTATTTCTACATTGAGCTCACTAAAAAAGGAACAAGAATTAACTATACCTCTAGAAAAAAGTAAAAAGTCCCTATCTTAAAAAGATAAGGGCTTTTTGTTATCAGGTAAAGCTAAGCATTATACAGGATCTACATTTGATATTAATAATGGGGGGACTTAAGGTAGATTTATCATCTATTTCGTACTAAAAAGCTCACTTTTTTAGTGAGCTTTTTTATTTCCGATAACATGAATTATGGTAACTAAAGATCTATACGATATACAGTTTAAAAAATAGAAAAACTACCTCTGGAGTTGGAAAGGTAGTTTTTCTGTAATCTATCAAGGTATTAAAAGTGATACTTTACGTATCTTGAGTAGTTTGCTCGAAATACTATTTATTATTCAGTATTATTCTCTCTTAGTTATCCGGAATAAATAATCGGTCAAAAAGATAATAGCAAAGGGACCGATTAGAACGATCAAATATACAATTAAAGGCTTACGTAACTTATGATTCATTTATAATAAATTCACCTCTATGTATGAATGAGTATTGGAGGGTTTCTTATATAGAATGTTCATTTAAAGAAAAAACATTCATTACTATATTTTCTACTTTTTGACAATCCTGTTAAAAGGTTATCTTAGTGAGAGGAGAAGAGAGAAAATACTAGTAAATATTATTATGGGATTTATTGTACCTTGGATTTTTGGTTTCATATTGTTCAAAAAAGAACCTATAATCGTTCTTCTAATTGCACCAATAGGAATGACAGTAGCCTTTATATTAAACGAGTGGGGGACTAATTACTTTTGGCAGTTCGAACCTACTTTTAGAAATCGAAGTTTATCGGCACTTCCTTTAAATATAGGTTTCTATCCCGTCCTATCTTCTTTTTTAATTTATTTTAAACTAAAAAAGAAGGGGAATACCATCATACTTTTATTTTGTTTTACTCTGTTTACTACAGGTTTTGAAGGTATGGGCTTAGCCGTAGGAAGAGTAGAGTATTTTAATGAGTGGAATATTATTGGAACCTTTATCAGTTACTTAATAGCGTATTTTATTATTTATGGTTATTATCAAATTTTATTAAAGTATCAAATTTTAAAGAATTAAGCCCTTCTTTATACAAATATAAAGGCTTCATCCTCTTTGGTATCCTTTTTCTGTGTGATTAATTGATATCTCTCTTTACAAATGGAACATTCAGGCGTATAGTACCTAACGTACATATATGATCTTGCTATTTTCATACCTTTTATCGCTTAATCCACTAAGGAGTGGGGGACCCATTTTTGTGTGCACTTGCACTAGGGGTGAATCCTTCGAAAAGAAGGTAGGGCTACTCTAAAGGCTCGAACCCGACAGCTAACCTCATCAGCGTTTGGAGAGAAGGTTTGCTTTTATTTGTCCTGGAAAGAACACTAAGCAGAACCTTAGTGTTCTTTTTTGAGTTTTTTTTCTGAGATGGGGAATGATGAGAGTAAACTAATATAGGTAAATGGCAAAGGTTTCAGGAGGAGTTTAGATGAGTTATTCATCCATCAAACGTTTATTAATTGGGAGGCCACTTAAATCAAAAGAGCTAGGTGAACAAAAGTTAAATAAGGTCAAAGCCTTAGCTATTCTTTCATCCGATGCACTTTCATCAGTGGCGTACGGCCCAGAACAAGTCTTAATTGTGCTTGCTACCATTGGAATGATCGCGTTTTGGTATTCAATACCTATAGGTATTGGTGTACTTATCCTTTTAACAGCACTTATCCTTTCTTATCGACAAATTATTTATGCGTATCCAGAGGGCGGTGGCGCTTATGTTGTATCTAAACATAACCTCGGAGAAAATGCAGGACTTATTGCTGGGGGTTCTCTATTAGTAGACTACATACTAACGGTATCTGTAAGTATTTCATCCGGAACAGATGCGTTAACATCTGCTTTTCCTGCTCTCCATGACTATAGGGTCATCATCGCTTGCTTATTGGTTATTTTTATTATGATTTTGAATCTAAGAGGGGTAACAGAATCAGCTTCTGCTTTAGCATACCCTGTTTATTTATTTGTTCTTGCATTGGTTCTCTTAATAGGAGTAGGCATATGGAAAGTAGGCACAGGTCAGGTCTCTCCTGATGTTCATCCGGCTATTGGAACTGCAGTTCCAGGAATTGGCTTATTTTTACTACTACGCGCTTTTTCATCAGGGTGCTCAGCCCTTACAGGCGTAGAAGCTATTTCAAATGCTGTAACAAACTTTAGACAACCGGCTGCAAGAAATGCGGTTCGTACGCTTGTTGCAATGGGGATTATTTTGGCTATTTTGTTTTCAGGTGTCATGTTTTTGGCTTATTGGTTTGGAATTGCACCCAAAGCAGAGGAAACGGTTGTTTCGCAGCTTGCTTCCCAAGTATTTGGACGAAATGGTTTCTATTATTTTGTTCAGGGTACGACGGCTTTAATTTTAGTGTTGGCTGCCAATACAGGCTTTTCAGCCTTTCCTTTACTGGCTGTTAATTTAGCTGTAGATAAGTATATTC
>Ga0209795_10002027_pt1:0-7500 | contig 11700 bp, 9 predicted proteins | sample AgamicOrMarz_FD_187166 | JGI IMG/M metagenome (GOLD analysis project Ga0209795, IMG submission 187166) | Agave microbial communities from Guanajuato, Mexico - Or.Ma.rz (SPAdes) (version 2) | ecosystem: Host-associated > Plants > Phyllosphere > Phylloplane/Leaf | place: Guanajuato, Mexico...
TATATATTTTTATATTAATTATATATATTTTTATATATATTTTATATTAATTATATATAAATAATTAATATATAATTAAAAATAATTAATATATAATTAAAATAATTATAATAAAATAATAAATAATTATAATAAAATAATAGAGAATAAATAGAATTATATAGAATATATAAATAGGAAATAGAATATTTATGTTAAATATGTAATGTAAATAAATAAAAAATATAGAAATAAATAAAAATTCAATTTCTTTCAATTTTAAATATTCCATTTTGATTTTGAATTTCTGTTTTTTTTTTTTTTATTTTCTAATAAAATTCAAATTTCTAATAGAATTTGAAAATAGAATTTCAAAATTCTAAACAACTAAACAAAAAATGAAAATTTTCTATTTTGAATTCCCCCTTTTGTAGAAAGAATCCGAAGTGAAGGTGAAATGAAAAAGCGAAAGGAGAGTCTTATTTCTATATTTATATTATTTCTATATTTATAGAAATATAGAAATAATATAAATAAGAGCTTTCTATATTTATAGAAATATAGAAATAATATAAATAAGAGCAATATCTATTTATACTCTATCAATAGTATATATCAATATTATATCAATATCGAAAAAAAATTTGAAAATCGAAGTAAACGTAATGGAAAAATTATAGTCGATGAATCTTGAAACGAGACATGTACCAAAGCAAACAAAGAAAACTAGGTGGTTGAATCAAAATAAATTGTTGTTTTGACTAACCCGTTATGGATGAGTTAGGAATTAATTCCAATTCGACTCGACTAATCTAGTATATTTTCCACATTCATAGGAGCGCACCTATGTTTCTGATTTACGAATATGATATATTCTGGGCATTTCTAATAATATCAAGTGCTATTCCTATTTTAGCATTTCTAATTTCCGGAGTTTTATCCCCGATTAGCAAAGGGCCGGAGAAACTTTCTAGTTATGAATCGGGTATAGAACCAATGGGCGATGCTTGGTTACAATTTCGAATCCGTTACTATATGTTTGCTCTAGTTTTTGTTGTTTTTGATGTTGAAACCGTTTTTCTTTATCCATGGGCAATGAGTTTCGATATATTGGGGTTATCCGCATTTATAGAAGCTTTCATTTTCGTGCTTATCCTAATTGTTGGTTTAGTTTATGCGTGGAGAAAAGGAGCGTTAGAATGGTCTTAGTTCTTGAATATTCCGCAAAAAACAATGAAAAAAAAAAAAATAACATTGAGACAATTATGAATTCCATTGAGTTTCCTTTACTTGATCAAACAACTAAAATTTCAGTTATTTCAACTACATCAAATGATCTTTCAAATTGGTCAAGACTCTCCAGTTTATGGCCACTTCTCTATGGTACCAGTTGTTGCTTCATTGAATTTGCTTCGTTAATAGGCTCACGATTCGACTTTGATCGTTATGGACTAGTACCAAGATCTAGTCCTAGACAAGCGGACCTGATTTTAACAGCCGGCACAGTAACCATGAAAATGGCTCCCTCTTTAGTGAGATTATATGAACAAATGCCAGAACCAAAATATGTTATTGCTATGGGGGCATGTACAATTACAGGGGGGATGTTCAGTACCGATTCTTATAGTACTGTTCGGGGAGTCGATAAGCTAATTCCTGTAGATGTCTATTTGCCAGGCTGTCCACCTAAACCGGAGGCGGTTATAGATGCTATAACAAAACTTCGTAAAAAAATATCTCGAGAAATTTATGAAGATCGAATTAGGTCTCAACCGGGGAATCGGTGTTTTACTACCAATCACAAGTTTAATATTGAACGCACTACTCATACTGGAAATTATGATCGAGGATTACTCTATCAACCGCCGTCTACTTCAAAGATCCCTCCTGAAACATTTTTCAAATATAAAAGGTCAGTATCGTCCCACGAATTAGTAAATTAGAGGAAAGATTCGTTTGTACAAAATAACAAAAGGCAAGTCAATCTTCATAAATTTCATCGTAAATGTGAAATACTTATATTTGAAATACTTATATTATACAAATAAAAATGCGGGAGAGAGAAAAAAGATGCAGGGTCGTTTGTCTGCTTGGCTAGTCAAACATGGGCTAGTTCATAGATCTTTGGGTTTTGATTACCAAGGAATAGAGACTTTACAAATAAAGCCCGAAGATTGGCATTCCATTGCTGTCATTTTATATGTATATGGTTACAATTATCTGCGTTCGCAATGTGCCTATGATGTAGCACCGGGCGGGCTGTTAGCTAGTGTATATCATCTTACGAGAATAGAGTATGGTATAGATCAACCAGAAGAAGTATGTATAAAAGTATTTGCCCCAAGGAAGAATCCTAGAATTCCGTCTGTTTTCTGGGTTTGGAAAAGTGCGGATTTTCAAGAAAGGGAATCTTATGATATGCTGGGAATCTTTTATGATAATCATCCGCGTCTGAAACGTATCTTAATGCCGGAAAGTTGGGTAGGGTGGCCCTTACGTAAAGATTATATTGCTCCCAATTTTTATGAAATACAAGACGCTCATTGAATAATTAGAAACTAATCTTCAGTGTTACAACTCCAGCTATTCAAGGAATATTTGTACGCTCAATATTTGTACGCTCTCTTATAGATCAACAGAATCATTGAAGTCTCATTCATATTATTATGGATAGACTAAAAAAAAAATAATAATAATACAAATAATGATAATACAATTAGGGATTCGTTGAATTCTCCAATTTTGAAGATATTTATTTCGGACGAGTCGAGCTAATAGGATGAACTAAACGAATTCTGCATTATGCACTTTGTACCGCGCACATCCCTTAGATCCCTTAGATGAGCTATATAAAGTCACATAACATAGGAGGGAATGAAGAAATAGAATATGAAAGAAAATAAATACAAAGAAATGAAAGAGGATCGGATTCTATTTATACTGTATCTGAGATGAAACTTGGATATTTCCACCCTTCAACTTCTATAGACTCGATTTTTAGGTCTTTAACTAACTAATTTCACTTTACTTTAACCTTTCGAATCTATATGAAGTACTAACATTATTTTCTTTTTGAACGAGAGGAGACACATTATGAACAAATCAAATAAAAAAGAGGAGGAAACATAATCTAATTTTTTTTACATACTTTTTTTTTATTTTATAACATAAACTCTTTACTCATCTACCATCTAAAAATAAAAAAAAGGCTATATCTACTATATCTCCAGACATTTATATGGATAAGTTAAGTATATATCACGATCTATACTATACATGAATATGTATGCTGGTCTATATCAGATCTATATCAATTAATTTAATTAAGTAATAAAAAATGAATTTAATTAAGTAATTAAATTAAAGATACTCATACACAAATTTATCATGTGTCAGGAACCAGACTTGAACTGGTGACACGAGGATTTTCAGTCCTCTGCTCTACCTGCTGAGCTATCCCGACCATTTTCGACGTGACGTCTTCCTCATTTTACTAAACGACTTGGGTCTATGTCAATTTTAAAAAAGATGAAAAAGTATTCTAAAGTCTTATCCAGACCTGGAATGCTTTGTATCTTAAAAAAAAAAAAAGATAAAAAAAAGAAAGAAGAAAAAGACGACTTCATAAATTTCAGTTCGAATAATGATTTGGATTGTTAATCATTCCAATTTCCAACGGGGATTCCTTGTTTTGCTCAAAGATGTTTATTTGTATGTGTATCATATCTATCACAAGACTTGTGAAAAGAAATTCAGTCTGGATATGTTTGTGAAAGAATCGAATGAATGAGAAAGATAACGAAAATTGAACCGTTAATGAAAAGAGAGAATAGGATAAAAATAATTAGGGAGTCGAACGGGCCTTTTTTGGGGATAGAGGGACTTGAACCCTCACGATTTTTAAAGTCGACGGATTTTCCTCTTACTATAAATTTCCTTGTTGTCGATATTGACATGTAGAATGGGACTCTATCTTTATTCTCGTCCGATTAATCAGTTATCTAGCAGACTATGGAGCGAATGATTTGATCAATTAAAATTCAATCCTTTCTTCAACTTGGAATCAATTCAAAACAATTTTTTTTATTTCATTTTTCATATAAATATAAAGATAAAAAAAAAAAAAATATGGATTCGGCCCCTATTAATCATTTTAATCATTTGAGATAGTATTTCAATACGTATACATATGAATATAGGGTTATCCTTTACTTTATCCTTTCTGGAGTTTTAACGGAAGGATTCCTTTCCTTTACTTTACTAATGCAACGCAGCCAACTCCATTTGTTAGAACAGCTTCCATTGAGTCTCTGCACCTATCCTTTTTTTTATTCTGTCTTTTTGAACCTTTGTTTGTTTTCGGAAAACAGGATTTGGCTCAGGATTGCCCATTTTTAATTCCAGGGTTTCTCTGAATTTGAAAGTTATCACTTAGTAAGTTTCCATACCAAGGCTCAATCCAATTAAGTCCGTAGCGTCTACCAATTTCGCCATATCCCCTTTTTGTTTTGAGATTAAGATCTTATTACTATACCATTCTCATTTATATTCTACTGGAACTGTTGAAGTCATCAGATACCGATTCCTATAAAAAGTGTTTTCTCTTTTTTTTTTTCGTGGCTATCTTCTTTCATCTCTATCAGAGCCCCCTATTTAGTTAGTCTAATCAGAAAGGATTCTATCATTTCTATATTCGCAATTCAATATAGATGTATATATACCACATTTATTATATATACTTCTCTTACTCTCATTTTTTCTCATGCAATTTTGAATACTCGAACGATCGATTCTTTTTCTTTTTTTTTCATATTCATATTAATTATGAATTATGAAATTCTTAATAACTAAGAATGAAAATAACTAACAATGAAAAGAATAAAAAGCTAATAGCCAAGATTCCATTAGTTTACTAAATTCCTATACATGTACAATTTCTGTTATGTGAGCCCGCTTAGCTCAGAGGTTAGAGCATCGCATTTGTAATGCGATGGTCATCGGTTCGACTCCGATAGCTGGCTTTTCTCTATTTGATTGATAATGTTTTTTTTTTTGAAATCAAAGAATATTGAAAAGGCTTCTTTCCCTTTTTCCAAGGGTGACCGATTATTATGTGGTAGGAACTTCCAATTATGAATAAAAGTTAGAGTAGTTAAGTCTCTGCAGAAAAAGAAAAAAAAAATCAAGAACACGAAAAGGACCTTTTTTATATATACATTATTGGTATATATACAATAAGGTCCGGATATTGATAACAACCCATCTCATTATTTTTTTGTAATATACTACTTCAGTAGATTTTGCTTCATTTATCATATTTATCCTTTAGTTCAGTTCAGTTTTAATTTAGGTTTCTGAAAATGAAAATTCAATAAAATAAGGAAAACAAGATAAGGAAAACAAGGAGTTTTTATGTCACGTTACCGAGGGCCTCGTTTCAAAAAAATACGCCGTCTCGGGGCTTTACCGGGACTAACTAGTAAAAGGCCTAGAGCCGGGAGCGATCTTAGAAATCAATCACGCTCCGGTAAAAAATCTCAATATCGTATTCGTTTAGAAGAAAAGCAAAAATTACGTTTTCATTATGGTCTTACAGAACGACAATTGCTTAAATACGTTCGTATCGCCGCAAAAGCCAAAGGGTCAACGGGTCAGGTTTTACTACAATTACTTGAAATGCGGTTGGATAACATCCTTTTTCGATTGGGTATGGCGTCAACTATTCCTCGAGCCCGCCAATTAGTTAATCATAGACATATTTTAGTTAATGGCCGTATAGTAGATATACCAAGTTATCGCTGCAAACCCCGAGATGTTATTACAGTGAGGGATGAACAAAAATCTAGAGCTATGATTCCAAATTATCTTGATTCATCCCCCCAAGAGGAATTGCCAAAACATTTGACTCTTCACCCAATCCAATATAAAGGATTGGTCAATCAAATAATAGATAGTAAATGGGGTGGCTTAAAAATAAATGAATTGCTAGTGGTAGAATATTATTCTCGTCAGACTTAAACCTAACTAAAATAACAAGGGTTCGGATAATTTTGCCCCCTGTCGCCTAAGTAAAGAAACAAAAAATAAGGGTTTGATCGGGGGATTTTTTTCCATTCATATATCATAGAGCGATAGGGATATTTTCATTCCTTTCCACTTTTTCCAGTATTTTCTTTACCGCAGAAATTAGGAATAGAAAATCTATATCAAGGAAAGATCTAACTGTTGGAATAAAGGTATCCATTGTTATGTGATTTGATACATTGCGATCAGTAACATTGATAAATTAAGTAAAGGTACGGAAAGAGAGGGATTCGAACCCTCGGTAAACAAAAGCCTACATAGCAGTTCCAATGCTACGCCTTGAACCACTCGGCCATCTCTCCTACATAATGATTATGGCCCAGAAACCGAGTGAATCGCGAGTCATTCATATTAAAATTAGATTGTTGGATAGCTATGGTACGTACAATTAATTCTAACTAAAAAAATAGAAAATTTTGATTTTAATCAAATAAAGAATTTTTCTTCGAAATTGGGGGATAAAGATAATTTTTTTTTATGAATTGAGTCTGTTTTTATGTTATTTTGTACTGTACAACTACTTTTTTGTGGGATCATTTTCTCATAAGAGGTAAAATTCTAAAATGGATTGCTACCTATGCCTAGATCCCGGACAACTGGAAATTTTATTGATAAGACCTTTTCAATTGTAGCCAATATCTTATTACGAATAATTCCAACAACTTCGGGAGAAAAAGAGGCATTTACTTATTACAGAGATGGTGTGATTTGATTTAGATGGTGTGATTTGATTTTTTTTTTATTTACCACCTCAAGTCTTAGGAGAAAGACACATTAGTCGGGATAGAAAGATTTGAAATAACTCTACGCTTGTTGAAGGTGAAGTTTATCGGTTTATAAATAAAAAATCCCTTCTGTCGGGTATCCTCGATTAATGCAGCCTCAGATGCTTCAATTGTCAATTCTAGCATTGAACGAAAGGTTACACCTATGGCTACGGGTTCTGTATTGCAGGCTAACCCTACCCTACTAGTACCAATAGGCGACATAGAGGAAGAAGCACTACGCCTAGGAATCAACAACACGAAAACTTTGTTAGAAATTATCCCTTTTCTTTATTTGGATCGGGACTAAGAAGAATGGTTGGGACAACAAGCATCCATCTCGTTTGTACTTTGGATACCCGTATAACCATCGAAGATCGTTGAAGTGACTAATTCCTAGAAATTAAAGAAGATTGAGGACAAAGAAATTGTTGAAGTTAACTTAATATTTTTATCTAGTATCAACATGCTTGATGTTAAGAAAAAATCTTTTGCAGGAGGGTTGGCTAGAGATTTCTTGTAAAAACACTAGCCCCGCTCAGTTCATTATGTATTATTCTCATTATGCACATAAGGGAGGAGCCGTATGAGATGAAAATCTCACGTACGGTTCTGGAACGGAGATTCTTTGAATCGAATGACGACCGTAACGAATGTCTGCTCAATCCGAAGG
>Ga0209795_10002029_pt1 | contig 11685 bp, 11 predicted proteins | sample AgamicOrMarz_FD_187166 | JGI IMG/M metagenome (GOLD analysis project Ga0209795, IMG submission 187166) | Agave microbial communities from Guanajuato, Mexico - Or.Ma.rz (SPAdes) (version 2) | ecosystem: Host-associated > Plants > Phyllosphere > Phylloplane/Leaf | place: Guanajuato, Mexico...
GCAGAACGCGCGCATAACCATCCTGCTGATCTTGTCGATGCGCCAGAGCCGTTCGCTTCATTGGCGAAGTTGTCGGCAGAGTTGAGTGCGGTCGGTGAGTTGCCGGGGCGTGCGCTTGAAGCTGCCGGGCATCGCTTGAATGTCGATGTGCCTGGGCGCAAGTGGCAGCAGATCGAGGCGTTTGCCGGTCGCTTGTCCTTTGCCTCGCAGCCGACGCATTGGCTGGACTGGTGCTCCGGCAAAGGGCATCTGGGACGGCGCCTGTTGAGTGCCGGGCAACAATTGACTTGCGTTGAATACGATCCGGTGCTGGTCGCCAGCGGTCAGGCACTGAGTCAGCGTCATCACTTGCACGCCCTGCATGTCGAACAGGATGTACTCGCGGCGGATGCCCCAGCCGTATTGAACGCCGCGCACACCCCCATCGCGCTCCACGCGTGCGGTGATCTTCATGTGCGCTTGATGCAACTGGCCAGTGCCGCAGGTTGCCAACAAATGGCAATTGCGCCCTGCTGCTACAACCGCATCAGTCGCAACGAATATCACGCCTTGTCCTGCGGAGGATCGGCATCACTCCTACACCTGTCTCTGGAAGATCTGGCGTTGCCGATGAGCGAAACCGTCACCGCCGGTGCAAGAGTTCGACGCCAGCGTGACACTTCCATGGCCCGACGACTGGCCTTCGACTTGCTGCAACGGCAACTGCGCGGCGTCGATGAATACCTGCCAACGCCCTCCCTGCCCAGCGCCTGGCTGGACAAACCGTTCGCTGATTACTGTCGCGATCTGGCTGTGCTCAAAGAGTTATCCACAGTCGGCTCGCCAGATTGGTGGACACTCGAAGCCGCCGGTTGGCAGCGGTTGGTCGAAGTGCGCAACCTCGAATTGCTTCGCGGTTTGTTCCGACGACCGCTGGAGCTTTGGCTGAATCTGGATCGGGCACTTTTCCTCGCAGAACAGGGATACGTCGTACGCCTCGGCACCTTTTGCGACACCTCACTCACACCGCGTAACTTACTGCTCCTCGCCGAGCGCGCTTAAATATTAAAGCCTGTGGATAACTCTGTTGATGGATTTGCCGTGGATCCAATATCTGCCCCTGTTTCGTCGACTTAACAACACTGGTCATTTTTTGTTCACATAAATAAAAACCGGTAAAACAGGGATTTGCGAACAAGATGAGAATGGCTTCACAAAACCTCGCCCAAGCAGTACTCGCGCCTCTCAGTTGTGCATAAGCTGCCAATCAAAACGACATAACCGACGAATATTGGGCTAGCCGAGTGAATAACTAAAGGGTCCCGAAAGCCCAGACTCAACTGTACGCCCTGCATAAATGCCTTACCGCGCGTGAGATACAAAAGCTGCGTATAAATTTGCGCACGGCCTGATTTTTCCGGAATGCAAAAATAGTCTGAATTCAGGGGTTTACAGGATCTACCCAATCGCTATAATCGTCGCCCACACGCCGGTATAGCTCAGTTGGTAGAGCAACTGACTTGTAATCAGTAGGTCCCGGGTTCGACTCCTGGTGCCGGCACCATCCAAGGTTCCAGAGAAGGCTTTCAAAATCTCTGAAACCCCCGAAAAACCCGCCTTCTGGCGGGTTTTTTCGTTTTGGCGTTCCGTCGGATTCCGCCAAAATCTTATGGATACCAGCCGTTTTAAGGATAAAGATAGGGGTAAGGTCATTCGATAAAGGGAGGAGTACCCTTATGTCGCGCACCACTGCCCCGCTCTCTGATTCGGCTTGCCGTTCAGCCAAGCCCACCGACCGCGCCTATAAGCTTTTCGACGGCGACGGCCTCTACCTTTTAGTCCAACCCAATGGCCGCAAAGGCTGGCGTTTCAGGTATGTAAAACCTGATGGTCGTGAAGGGCTGACCTCGTTTGGCAACTACCCCGTGGTCGGCCTCGCCGATGCGCGCAAGAAGCGGCTGGAGGTCAAGCGGATGCTGGCGGAAGGCATCGACCCCATCGAGTCCAAACATCAAGCCAAGACGCAAGCCACAATCCGAGGCCGAACCTTTGAGGACGCAGCCTTGGACTGGCACAAAGCGATGTCTGCCAAATGGGCTCCGGGCCATGCCAAGACGGTCCTGAGCCGCCTCAAAACCCATGTTTTTCCTCTAATCGGTGATCGCGCTATTGTCGACCTAGACACTCACGACTTGATGCAACCTCTGGAAGCAATCCAGAAGCGTGGCACGATTGACGTCGCGTTAAGGGTACAAAATTACCTGCAAAGCATCATGCGCGAGGCGAAACGTGCTCGACAGATCGCAGCAAACCCTGCCTCCGACCTTGAAGGTTTGATCAAAGCGCCGAGGGTAGTTCACCGCCCAGCTTTACCCTTATCGCGCCTGCCTGAATTGCAGGAGCGCATCGACACCTACAAAGGACGAACGCTGACTCGGCTGACAGTCATGCTCTCGCTACATGTGTTTGTCCGCTCCAGCGAACTGCGCTTCGCCCGCTGGAGCGAGTTCGACCTCAAGCGCGGCACCTGGGAGATACCGGACACTCGGCCCGCGCTGGACGGAGTACCCTTTTCAACAAGAGGTACGAAGATGGCCGGGGACATCCACCTTGTACCCTTATCGCCGCAAGCCGTAACCCTCCTTGAACAGATCCGCACCCTCACCGGCGAATTCGACCTGGTATTTGCAGGCGATGCCAACCCGTCGAAACCGATGTCTGAAAACACGGTGAACAGCGCGCTTCGAAATATGGGTTACGACACCAAAACCGAAATCTGTGGCCATGGATTCCGCTCAATGGCCTGTAGCTCACTGATTGAATCAGGACTGTGGTCCGAGACCGCTATTGAAAGGCAGATGAGTCACAAGGAACGCAACAACGTCCGCGCCGCATACATCCACAAGGCCGAGTTCATTGAGGAGCGCAGGCTGATCATGAACTGGTGGAGCCGGTATCTGGAGGCCAACCGGCAGGAACATGTCACTCCACACGAATTCGCGAACCAGACGGGGGCGAACGTCACTCGCCTAAAAGCAAAACGTGGCGCAACCGAGTAAGCGCTCGGTCTTCATATCTCAGTGATCCGCTTGTCCACGCGGGTCCATCCAAACAGGGCTGCAAAGCCGCCCTGTTTGGATGGACCTCACTTAAAAAATCTAAAGCCCATGCAACTGTCTGTGGAAAACCACTGATTTCCACCGGTGGATAATTTCATCCACAGCCGCAGCACTCCCGAAAATTCGAGTCTTGACCCGAATTATCCACAGGCGTAGAAAAGATCGGGCGAAGCGCTGTCGTTGACAGCAACCCAAGTAGCCAGAACCTTTGAGGCTACGCCACACCGTGGTGGTTCTCCCAAAGTGCGATTAGCGTCCGGCGGCTCGTACGGTCACAGCGATGTGATGGATGCCTACTTCTACCAGAGTGCCACTGCGGCAACTCATCCTCCTTCATAGCTGCCCTGCAGCAACCTATCCGCTTGGCCATTTCATTGCGCCAACCTGCGCCCGTCTCTTTCTTCCGGAAAGAGACGGGCGCTCCTACCGCTGCTGCAGCCCAACTCGTACAAGGCTTTGCGGCATTCCCCCTAGTGACAATCGGCGTGACAAACACCGAAGTCGCCAGCAACAGCGATGCAGATGATGGTGCCGCAGCCCACGGAATGGACTGCACCTGACTGACAGTCAGGCATGCCCCGGTCATCGCTTCACTGCCTTCACCCGACTCAGGATCTCGCGGCATTGGTCTCGTCAACCGGCGCAGCCTCCACCCGCCCACTTCTTCGGAAGTGCTCAGGAGGCTAGATCATGAGGTGCCCAAGCTCTCGGTCGTAAAGAGCCGCCAGTCCCGCGTTAGTGGACAACCCTCACAGGTCGCAGGGGCCTTGATCCCTGATAACACTCAACATTCGTGGCGGGATGACGTGGGGGAGGGTTTTAAAAGTTTTTGCTTCGAGAGGAGTTTGATCATGGCCTTGGTCGGTAGACGGGATGGGCGAAATTTTGGGTATGGTCGGCAGTTGAGTTATGCCGGGGTGCAGGCATTGAAAGACATGTTCGGCGGTGGCCACTACGGCACGGTCAAGGCGCATTCTGATCGGTGGCAGGCATTTGTGAAGTGGTGCCGATCCGAACAGGGGCCCGGTATCAATGATGCGCGGCAGGTTGATCGGAAGGTGTTGGCCGACTATGCGGCGTATCTCCGTGACCTGGTTGGGCGCGGCGACCTCGCCATCAGCACCGCGCAAAATCGGCTATCCAGCGTTAACAGGACCATAGCGGCGCTTCGCGGTGATCAGTGCGTGAAATTGCCAAGTCCGAGCAAGGCGTTGGGTATGCAGCGCACCGGGGTTCGACACTCGGTGCCGCAGGGCCAGGACCGCGAACAGGTTAAGCAGATCGTCGATGCGCTTTGCAGCCATCATCAGCTAAGGGCCGCCGCTATCGTTCTATTGGCGCGAGCCACCGGCATGCGCTTGCGTGAGGCCATCTTGGCGGATCTGCCACGGTTAAGTCGGGAGGCTAGAGAATTCGGCAAGATCAACATCCAAGACGGCACCAAAGGCGGCCGCGCCGGTGCATCCGCTCCCCGCTGGATTACGGTGGATGAGAAAGTTCGAATAACACTGGGATTTGCGGAGCAGGTATCGCCTGCGGGTAGCCACAACCTGATTGCGCCAAGCGAAAGTTACTTGAGTGTTCTGCAGAAAGTCGTCCGCCCGGCACGGGACGTCCTACATGCACAAAACCTCAAAGGCTTCCATGAGCTACGAGCGGCCTATGCATGTGAGCGCTATGAGCAAATCACCCAACACCGCGCGCCTATTAACGGTGGCCAATGCTGCCAGTTAGATCAGCGTCTTGATCATGAAGCCCGACGGCAAATCAGCTATGAACTGGGGCACGGTCGGATTGACGTGGTTGCTGCCTACATTGGGGGGCGCGCATGAGCAAGCCATTCGATATGGAGCTGTTCTTGGCTGGAGTGCTGACCGGATCGCACGCGACGCGGCAACGTCACTTACGGCAGGCACAAACCATACAGAATAAAATTGCACTGCGCTGGCAGCGAGCGACTCCCTGGGCTTGGCAGCGAAAGCATTTGACTTGGTTCATAGAGCATTGTCTCGCCAGCCATGACGAGACGACACAATACTACTATCTGCTTACTATCCGACTGCTCGCTCGGCGCCTAGAAACGTCATGGGCTTTCAATCTCAAACTGGGATGTGATTCAGATAGTCACGACCGACAGCAACCGGCTCAAAGCAGACGTCAACATGAGTAGGAAATGCCTGCTCTGCGTCAAAGTGAATAAATCTTCTCGTGCACGCCACTCTTCTTGACTTTCGACGTTTCGAACGCATAGTCATGTTCATCAAAATTACACTCCGAAATAAAATGAGTGTATTTCAAACTCTTCACGCGAGCCATGGTCTTGCTTTTGCGCAACTCCGTTGTTTTATTCTGAACATTCATTTCAGGTTTGAAGTAGTTGATCAAACCGGCCTCGGCGGCGAGCACAAGATTTTCTTCCCCTAAGGTCATATAGTCGTTAGGTTGTTTGATGACCATGCCGTCGCGAGACGCCATCGCCTCGAACTGTGGCGTGAAGAAGTACAGATAGATTTCCGCATTGTCCTCGCACTCTGCTTGGGCTTGCTGCACACGCTTGTGCCCATCCATTCGGTCAGACAGCTCCATGGCCTTGCCGATGTACATAACTTCGTACTTTTCCGGAAGGTCATCGGTAACACGCAGCAGTTGATGAGCAAAGATGATATGCCTGTTTTCATCCTTGGGCGTCGGGTCCACAGGTGTCAGAAAATGGTAGGCGATTGCCCGATCCGCACGCTCCTTCTCCCCGCTTCCCGGCATGACGGCTGCAACCATGGGCTCTCGCTTCAACAGGCGCTCATACTCATCTGCGGACTCGACATATTGAATCATTGATTGCAGATGGACCGGTGTCGGAAAGAATTCTTTATTGATAGCCGGCGCGCCGTGCATCAGTTGAGCAATGTCGACCTTGTGAGGGCGCGACAGCATGCCCTGTGAGGCATACTTAAACACGATCTGGCACTTTTTGCTCAGCGAGGCACTGGAAAATCGCACTTTACGTCGTTTGACGAGAAAATAGATTCGCCCGCTTCTGAATCTATCCACCGTCTCTAGAGGCACTTCGAATTCGCGATACAACTTATCAGGCGTAATAAAGAATGCGTCTACCAGATGAGACTTAAGAATTTTGAACGGTGGCTTTATCATAACTAATCCTTAGGCGATATAATCCCACGACACCGGGCCAATTATATCGATTCACCTAACACTCTATAGATATTCAATGACAACCTGCGGCCAATTACCAATGGCAATTATCGAGCCAAAGCTGCTACACCCGAGCCCTACGCTGCCAACCGCCCCTTAGCTGCTCTTTACAGAGAGCAGATAGGGATCGGAAACAGGCTCCAACTCTTGCGCTAACAGTTTCTCCAGCGGTCAGTCCATTCGAATAAAGCGGAGAACTTTTTCACGCAAGCGCAGCAGGATAACGAACCAACTGATTGCCAAATCTAGAACGCGACCAACTCGGCAATCTTTTCAGCTATCACCGACATCGAATCTTCAGCGGTGTCCAGACCGCTTCGGGAAGCGAGCAAGGGGCTGACATTGCGGAGAGCTTCATACGTCGTGTTGTGCACGATGGGAACGAGCTGATTACCTGCCAGGAGTGCCGAAAGCTCTTTGTCGGCGACGCTCTCTTTGGGGAGGCGAGCCAACAGCGCAGGGGTCACCAGCACAAGCCCAATTCGCGAATTCGCTAAGCCCTTGTCGATGGCGCGCATCATCGGAACGCCGAGGCCAAGGTCCTTCTCGCTAAACCAAACCTTGACACCAGCAGCTACTAGAAGCTCGTGCAGCTCTTTGGCCGCCCCTTGCCGATCGTCCCACGCGTGGCACAGAAATACGTCACGCAGGTCAGGTTGCGCCGCTGCTCGCGTCTCAACGGTCTGGCGAATTGGTTGAAGTGATTGCACTTGATCCAATGTATATGACACGGACGAACCAGCTTTGGACCAGCGTGGCCTTGAACTACCGCCCGATCTACCAGCCCCACCATTATTGCTATAGCTGCTATAGCTACTCCCGCTGCTACCAAATGATGGGGTGTAGGAGCGAGAGCTGCTGCGGTAGCGGCACGCAGGGCAGGCTGCTGCCGCTGCCGCTGAGCTATGTCCGCGTATCGGTGCTGTACATCTAGACATTTCTTAACCCTTTCATGTACGGAGCGAGTGGCCTTCAGGACACAAAAATGTGTCCTGGGCTCTGTTTAAGCGATTATCAACTGGTCGCTTTTGGGCGAATGACGATACGGAACGGTTGCCCGTTAGCACGTCGAATCACCTTCCCCGACTTGGTGGTGATGGTCATCCGGTAGATAACCTCGCCTTCCCCATCGGGTTTTTCGAACATCTCAAGCTGGGACATGGAATGCCTCCTTCGAGATGGCTCAAACACAGAACTCGCTCCCTTGCGAAAGGACCCCATAGGGGCTACCATCCACAAGCTTTTTCCACAAAGCGCGAGAGACACCTGGAGCCGATTCAGACGTCTTTTTCCGAAGGCCGGTCAAGTTCGTACCTTGACCGGCTTTTGTGTTTCTGGCGTTCTGACATTTCATCCGAGCCGCCACTTTGAAGCTCATAATGTACTACAGATAGACACAACAGGAATGTATCATCGGCATTTTGATTACGTCAAGTGCTCTCATGTGCTATCGTGGGATCTCAGATGCGCCCGACCAGACGTTGGGGGCATTCCGCAAGGCAGGTAAGAAGGCAAGACCGTAAGAAGGCAAGACGGAGAGCAAATGATTGATTTGAGCGAATATAGCCAGGCGCAACGGGAGCGTCTGGTGTACATAGATTTCCGACTGTATTTCACGGGGACCGCTTCACGCACTGACCTCATGGATAGATTCGGGGTGGGCGCGGCGGCTGCCACTCGTGATTTCGCGCAGTATCGAGAGATTGCTCCTCAGAACACTGAGCTCGACACTGTGACCAAGCACTATGTGATGCGCGAGACGTTCTCGCCTCTAGTCGCGCATTCGCCGGAGCGCGTGCTCACAGCTCTCTCCCATGGGTACGGATACAGTCTGGATGGAGACAAGCCATTCATCCTAAATGAATCGGTTTCGCTGCTCAGCAAGCCGAAAGTAGAAGTTTTGGCGCCAATCTCGCGCGCAATCAGCCTCAACCAAGTGGTGAAAATCAGCTACACCTCGGGCTCGGGAAAATCTGAACGGGAGATTGTGCCGTTCGCTTTCAGTTGCGACGGTTTGCGCTGGCACGTCCGCGCGTACGATCGTAAGCGCGGAGAGTTTGTGGACTTTGTTCTAGCTCGAATCGGATCTGCTCAAGTTCAACTGGGAGAAAAGCCACTCGCCAAAGAGAACCAGAAGAACGATGACCAGTGGAATCGAATGCTCGACCTCCCTCTTGTCCCTCATCCTGATAAGGATTGTGCACAGATCATGATGTGCGACTACGACATGCCTGACGGTGTCCTAAGGCTTCGAGTTCGTGCGGCAATGGCTGGGTACGTCTTGCAGCAGTACCACGTGGACTGCTCGCCTGACCACAGCATCAAAGACAAGGCCTACCGCCTATGGCTTAGCGATCCCTTGGCTCTGTACGGGGTGGGGAGCTCAATGTTTGCGCCCGGATACAGAAGTCCAAATTTTGACGAGGCGGAAAGCGATAAAGTTGAAGGCAGCTAAACGAGCTGCGTTATACGTAAAATCGCGTCCAGGTATTTTCACTTTGCGAGGCAGAGTTTTCTTCGGGCTCACGATCATCTCCGCGATCATTTGGTGGTTTGCCTCTGATGCAGAACCTACTACGTTCATAGTGGAAGACAATCGGGCCAGTGCCTGAGGATAGTTTTAGAGATAGAAGCGCATAAACCTAACAATAAATAAATTATAAATCATATAGATATAAAGTCTTTCGACTCCTGGTGCCGCACCATACAAAACAAAGCCCCTGCAGAAATGCCGGGGCTTTGTTGTTTCTGGCGTTTGGAGCTCACAAGGCCCTCGCGGATGCGAGGGCTTTTTGCGTTTCACACCTGACTGATTTCGAGCACATACGAAATCCTCTGCTCGTTCGCACTCCAGACATAGCGCAAATGCTTGCCCTGCTTCGGAATCGATACCGCCGGCGGGCGGAACGCTGCAACGCATTCATGCCCGGGCAACCGCACGCTGTTATAGAGCAAGCCCCACGATTCACCATCGCGCAACTGTCGCGCAAATACCTGCGATGGCCCATAGGCTTCCGGATCGGGCTGATGCAAATGTTCATAGCCTTGGCGAACGTCATGCAGCGGCTTTACCACCCGATTGATGTAAGTACGCATGGTCAATTCGAGATCGGCTTCCCGGGTCGCCGCGAGAAAGCGTTCCTGATGAAAACAGGTTTCAGCGATGGCCGCACTCTGGCTGCTGGCGGCGTAATAGACGCCGAAGGTGCCGTCACTGAAACGGCTGCGTTTGCCGACGTGAGTGAACGCGGCCATCACCGGGCTGGAACCAGGGCCGGACAGGCGATCTTCGGGACGTACGCGGGCCAGTACGCCAGCCTGTTCGACCAGCCGATCGTTGGTCAGCGCTTCAATTGCGTAGGCAACTTCGAGGTCTTCGGCGTCGAGCACGTCTTCGAACAGTGCAATCGGCGGGAAGCTGCTGTTGACGATGCGATAGGCGCGCGGCCATGGCACATCGACTAGCGCCGGCGCTTTCAACCGCGCACTCCGTCGAGGTAGCGGCGCACATCGGCGATATCGACCACCCGGCCTGCCAGCATGTAATCCAGCGCGGTTTTGCCGTTGAACGGTGCCGCCGTGTTGGGGCTGCTGACCCAATCGTAGGCGCGCTCGCGGCTGTTGCTGAAGATGATGCTCAACGCCTTGTGGATGCCCATCAGATAAGAGATGCGCTCAAGGGTGTCGTGGGGCAGGCGGATGTTTGGCAGGTGTTTGTATTTATAGAACGTGGTGTTGCCGACTCCACCGAGCAGGGTGCGTTGTTGCTCGGCGTTGCAGCCCCAATGCTCCATGAGGTTGAAGAAGAACTTGAGCGCAACGCGCCCGGCTTCGGGGGCGTCGAGTTGTTCGCGTGGGTTTAACGCAGTAGATGAAGTTGGCATTTGGCCGCCTCCAGAGAAATCATCATGCCTTGAGGTTAGTACATATCTGTACATTTACTCAAAATTAATACACTGATGAACAACCGTGCAGACTGAAAAATCCATGCTTCTCACACGCATTTTTTGATCTCCATCACCCCCACCCCAGCAAAAACCCCGATCCTCTGTGAGCCTCCAGCCATCGGCGGGGAAATCAATTCGCTACTAAATCCGCGACAACTATGCTCAGGTGCAGGAATATAGCCGGCATATCGCGCCGTTTCGGTCGTTTCGTAAACAACAATACCCAGCCCACTTCAGAGGGCATTACCCATGGATAGCAGAACCTTACGCAACCTCATGCGCATCGTGCAGACCGGCTCGCTGTCGGCCGCAGCCGAGCATTCGTGCCTGACCGTGCAGGCGTTGGCCGCACAGTTGAACAAGGTCGAAGAGCAGTTCGGTTTCCGCTTGTTTCGCCGTTCCAACAAGGGCCTGACGCTGACGCCGCAAGGCACGGAGCTCACGCCTTACATCGACAAAGTGTTGATCGCCACGCGACAGATGGAAGAAAAGGTCGAGGCGCTGAAGGTACCCGGGCAGCGCACGTTGAAGGTGGCGTTGAACAACACCCTGTCGCCTGATTTCAACCGACGCATGATCGGACGCCTGATCGAGGTGTTTCCCGATTACCAGATGGAATTCAGCTACGCCGAGTCGATGGAAAACCTCAGCAAGCTGAAGAACGAAGATTTCGACCTTGCCGTGCTGATCGGCCCGCAGCGGCCGGGGCTGCCGAGCATCGTCCTGCCGGAGGTGCAGGTGCAGGTGGTCGGTGCGCATTGCGGTCAGGAAAACGATCCGCTGACGTTGCTGGGCAACAAGTTTCAGGTGCGTCCTGCGGAAGATTGTCCGTATTCCCACAGTTTTCTGCGCTTTCTCGACGCCGGACTGGGCAATCACGAGAACGGCCAGCGCATGGTCTATTCCTGCAGCGAAACCCTGACGCTGTCGTTGATCACGCAGATGGATGCGGTCGGCATGGTCTCGCGTGAAGCGGCGCAGAAGAACGGCCTGACGATTTTTCCCGGTTTCGAGGATTTCCTCGAAGTGCGCCTGGCGGTAAACAACCCGGAGTTGTCCCACCAGGCGCTGAACGACGTCGTTGATCTGCCGCTACATGAACGAGCCGAGCGCAATGTACGCAGCCGTCCCCACCGCCACACTGAGAAAGAGGTTTTTGCTGAAATACGCACATAGCAACGTCGGAATCGCGGCATAGAATTCCGGGCGATCGAGCTGGATCTGCCGGTCCTTGATCAACAGGGGCGTGAGGCTGATCGCAGCGACGATCGCCACCGGCAGATATTCCAGTGCGCGCGCCACGAACGGCGGCCAGTGTTCGGTGTTGATCTGCAGCGGCAAGGCGCGCGGCAGGAAGGTCACCGCCATCATCAGCACCACCACCAGAATCAGGAACGTTTGGTCAGGCATACACCCACTCCGCAGCCCAC
>Ga0209795_10002037_pt1 | contig 11641 bp, 7 predicted proteins | sample AgamicOrMarz_FD_187166 | JGI IMG/M metagenome (GOLD analysis project Ga0209795, IMG submission 187166) | Agave microbial communities from Guanajuato, Mexico - Or.Ma.rz (SPAdes) (version 2) | ecosystem: Host-associated > Plants > Phyllosphere > Phylloplane/Leaf | place: Guanajuato, Mexico...
GGGCGTGGGCAAGACGACGCAGTTCAGGGCGGTCATGTCGGCCATCGGCACGCTGCCGGAAGAGCGGCGGCCACGCGTTATCGGCGTGGCCCCGACTCACCGGGCGGTGGGGGAGATGCGCGATGCGGGCGTGCCCGAATCACAGACGCTGGCGGCCTTTATCCACGACACGCAGCAGCAGCTGCGCGGCGGCGAGCGTCCGGACTTCAGCAACGTGCTGTTTCTGATCGACGAAAGCTCGATGGTGGGCAACGCCGACATGGCGAAGGCGTACAGCCTGATTGCGGGGGGCGGCGGCCGCGCGGTATCGAGCGGCGACACCGACCAGCTACAGTCCATCGCGCCCGGCCAGCCCTTCCGGCTGCTTCAGAAGCGCAGCGCCATCGATACGGCGGTGATGCAGGAGATAGTCCGCCAGACGCCTGCGCTACGGCCAGCGGTGTACAGCCTCATTGAGAGGAATATCGGCAGCGCCCTGACCACCCTTGAGAGCGTGGCGCCGGAGCAGGTTCCGCGCAGGCCGGACGCGTGGCAGCCTGACGGTTCGGTCATGGAGTTCAGCCGCGAGCAGGAGAAGGCGATTGCCGATGCGATTAAGGCCGGAGACCTGGCGCCCGGCGGGCAGCCCGCAACTCTGCTGGAGGCCATCGTGAAGGACTACACGGGGCGCACGCCGCAGGCGCAGACCATCGTGATCACTGCCCTGAACGCCGACCGGCGCCAGCTTAATGCGATGATCCACGACGCGCGCCGTGAAACGGGAGAGCTGGGCGAGAAAGAGGCGATCGTGCCCGTGCTGACGCCGGCAAACATCCGCGACGGCGAGCTGCGGCGAATGGACACCTGGCAGGCTCACGCCAGCAGCATGGTCCTGCTGGACAACACCTACTACAGAATTGATGCGCTGGATAAGGACGCGCACCTGGTGACGCTGAAGGACGCACAGGGCAATACCCGCAGTCTTTCACCCGCACAGGCGGCGACCGAAGGCGTGACGCTGTACCGCCAGGACACCATCGCCGTCTCGCCGGGCGACCGGATGCGCTTTTCGAAAAGCGACAACGAGCGGGGCTTTGTGGCCAACAGCGTCTGGACGGTCAGCGATATTAAAGGTGACAGCGTCACGCTGACGGACGGGAAGCATATCCGTACGGTCAGGCCAGGTGTGGAGCTTGCGGAGCAGCACATCGACCTCGCCTACGCCGTGACGGTCCACGGTGCCCAGGGCGCGAGCGAGCCTTTCTCCATTTCATTACAGGGCACGGATGGCGGGCGTAAGCAGATGGTGAACTTCGAGTCGGCCTACGTGGCGTTGAGCCGCATGAAGCAGCACGCGCAGGTCTACACCGACGACCGCGAGAAGTGGGTGGCCGCCATGGAAAAATCGCAGGCGAAAAGCACCGCTCACGACATCGTGGAGCCGCGCAACGACCGCGCGGTGGCGAACGCCGCCCGCCTCACGGCATCGGCAAAGGGGCTGGGCGAGGTCCCGGCGGGCCGCGCCGCGCTGCGCCAGGCCGGGCTGCGGCCTGAGACTACGCTGGCAAAGTTTATCTCTCCGGGAAGGAAATACCCGCAGCCGCACGTGGCGCTGCCTGCCTTTGACCGCAACGGCAGGCAGGCGGGCGTCTGGCTGAGTACCCTGACCGACGGGGACGGGCGGCTTCAGGGGCTGAGCGGTGAAGGACGCGTGATGGGCAGCGGAGATGCTGCGTTTGCCGGCCTGCAGGCCAGCCGTAACGGCGAGTCGCTGATGGCGGGGGATATGGCAGAAGGCGTGCGGCTGGCGCGGGAGAACCCGCAGAGCGGCGTGGTGGTCCGGATTGGCGATGCTGAAGGCCGTCCGTGGAATCCGGGGGCCATCACCGGCGGCCGCGTCTGGGCTGACGTTGTACCCGACGGGACGGGTACGCAGCACGGCGAGAAAATCCCGCCGGAGGTGCTGGCGCAGCAGGCGCTTGAGGTGCAGCAGAGGCGTGAGCTGGAGAAACGGGCGGAAGATGCGGTGCGCGAGCTGGCGCGCGGCGGCGATAAGTCTGCCGAACCTGCCGACGCGGTCAGGGAGCTGGCGCGCGAGCTGGGCGAGGGAAAAAACCGGGAACGGTCTACGGACGTCACGCTGCCTGAAAGCCCGGACATTCGCGCCCGGGATGAGGCGGTATCGAGGGTGGCGCACGAAAACGTGCAGCGCGATCGCCTGCAACAGATGGAGCGCGACACGGTGCGTGTGCTGGAACGTGAAAAGACCATGGGAGGCGACTGATGCGTGCAGAGGATAATCCCTTTTTCCCTCTGGTCGTGGTGGCCGACTGCTGGCTACAGCGGCTGGTTATCTGGACGCCGGGGCAGACCGACCTCATCAAAACCGTGGCGCTTGTCCTGATGGTGGCCGACCACGTCAGCCTGCTGTTCGGCCTGGACAGCGAATGGCTGCGCCTGGCCGGACGCGGGGCGTTTCCGCTGTTTGGCCTCGTTTGGGCGATGAACCTCGCCCGGCATCCGGCCGTTCGCCAGCGGTCGCTGAACCGGCTCTGGATTTGGGCCGCCGTGGCGCAGGGCGGGTGGATACTGGCGGGGCTGCGCCCGGACGCGGGCAATATCCTGTTTGCCTTTGCGGTCAGCGGGCAGGCGCTGCGTCTGATGCAGGCTCACGAGCCGCAGGCGTGGCCGCTGTCTCTGATGCTGGTTCTGGTCTGGCTGCCGTTTTCGGGAGCAAGCTACGGGATTGCGGGCGTGATGATGCTGCTTCTGGCCTGCGGGGTGTTCATGACCGGGCGGCGCACCACGCGCACGGGGCTTGCGTGCTGCCTTGCCCTGACGGTGCTGGCGCTGAATGCCGCAGACGGGGCGGCCATGGCCGTCGCGGGACTCATTATCCCGGGCGTGACGCTGACGGTGCTGAGCCGCACCTGCGGCGCGGTGCCGAGGTTCTGGCCGCGTGAATTCTTTCCGCTGTTCTATGCGGTGCATCTTGCCGCGCTGGGGCTGATTGCGATGTAATCAGGACAAGTACATGGAAATACAGGAGCAGAGATGGCAGAGGAACAACGCCCTAAGCTGACGCTGCGGAGAAAGCCGGCGTCGGACGTGAAGGAAACGACGGGCGGTCCGGGCGAGCCGGCCAGGTCCGTGACGCGTAAAAAGACGGTGGTGGTGAGCCAGCCGCCCGCATGGAAGCTAAGAAAACGGGAACAGGAAGAGAAAGAGAAGGCCGAACGGGCCGCCGCCAAAGAGGCGAAGCGGCAGGAGAAGTCCAGGCTGTGGGCCGAGCGTCAGGCGCAGGAGCGCGAGGCACTGCGTGCGGCGAAGCGCAAGCCGCCGGCGGAGCCAAAGTTCCGGACCATGATGCCGGTGGAGGAGGCTGTGGCAGAGATAGCGCGCTGCTGGCCCGCCCTGGCGCAGAACGGGTTTCCCCGCTTGCTGGCGATAAACATCCGCGAGGCGATGATTGATGACATTCGAAGCCGCAATCTGGATATGTCGGTTAAAAAGCTTAAGCGCTGCCTGAGCGCCATTACCCGCTCGGATGCGTATCTTGAGGCGATGACGGAAGGCGCGTGGCGCATCGATATTGACGGCCAGCCGGTGGCCAGGGTGACGGCAGACGATGCTGCCTATGCCGTCAGGCGAAAGGAGCAGGAGCACGCCCGCCTTCATCGCAAGGTTGAGTACGAGCGAAAACAGCACACGGCCTGACGCCTCCGCATGGCGTCGTTGTCCAACCCCGGCCATCGGGGAAAAGCGATTTTCCCCATGCCCGGCGTTTCCAGAAAACACCTTTCTGAACAGTTAGTCTGAGGTATTCAATGCGGAATTCATTACGCTGGCTGGCGCTGTCCGGCCTGGCCTGCTGTGCCCTGAGCGTGACCTTGCCGGCAACGGCATCCCCCTCAATACAGACGGCGTTTTCCCCTGAACGCGGCGCGCTGGAGCTGGTCCTGAACACGATTGGCTCTGCGCGGGAAAGCATCCGCATGATGGGATACTCCTTCACTTTGCCGGAGGTGGTGCGGGCGCTGGTTGATGCGCATCGCCGTGGCGTGGACGTGAAGATCGTGCTGGACGAGAAGGGAAACCGGAACAGGGCCAGCGTGGCGGCCATGAACCTGGTCGCAGGCGCTGGCATTCCGGTTCGCACGAACGATCGTTACGCGATCATGCATGACAAGGTCATCATCGTGGATGGCCAGACGGTGGAGACGGGAAGCTTTAACTACACCCGGGCAGGAGCACGCAAAAACTCGGAGAACGTGCTCGTTATCCGCGAGATGCCGGAGATAGCCAGCCGCTATCTGGCTCACTGGCAGTCTCGCTGGCAGTCTCGCTGGTCCCAGGGAACAGACTGGAAACCCACATACTGACGCCCGTCAGTATGTGCATCTGACGTAAACCGTGCGCCAACACGGCTTGCGTTCATAACTAAGTCGCTGATATCGCGAATCTGTAGTATCCTCTGCGAAACGATCCTTGTTTGATCCTTGGGGACGCAGAGATGTCGCAGACCGGTAATGCAGTAACTTCCTCAACGAAACGACCTTACCGAAAAGGTAAGCCAATGTCGGCAAGTGAAAGACAGCTTGCTTCGATTGCGCGTAAACGTGAAACACATAAAGAAGTGAAGGTTTTTGTTAAAAACCCACTCAAGGATTTGATGATTACGGTCTGTGAAGAGGAAGGGATTACGCAAGCGCAGTTTATTGAAAACTTACTCGAACGTGAACTTGCTGAACGCGGCGTTCTTGATATAAAGACTTCACATTCTTGAACGTTTTGTCGTTGAGTGCTAGATTGCAGGTCGATTAAGGAATTTTATGGCTGGCCACGCCGCAAGGTGGCAGGGAACTGGTTCTGATGAAGTGTCTACCCGGAACCAGGAAAGCAAAAACCCCGATAATCTCTCTATGTTTGGCGACGAAGAAGATTACCGGGGCCTTCGGAGTATATAGTCAGGTATTGTTGTACCTGACTAGGAGTATATGCGTATGTATCGGAACTTTCAAGCCTCCGACTCACTCTGTGTACTCTTCCCGTGCAACATAAGCGCAGGAAGGCGTGACTGAGCAGCAAAAGAATACCGGTGCTGTCCTGCACTGGAGCCATCTGTCGACCGATGACCAGATCCGATTCTGGCAGGATGTCGATAATGGCGGAGCTTCCTCGTTTCTGACCCCAGCGGGTAAGAAACTTACCCGCCGCCGTCGCGGCGAGCACTCCACCAAACCCAAATGCGAAAATCCTCTCTGGTTCCGTCCTGCCCGCTATAAGACGCTCGGTGGCCAGCTGGGCCGCGCCTATAACCGTCTTGTCCGTAAGGACCCTGAAACCGGCGAATACAGCCTGCGTATGCATATGTCCCTTCATCCGTTTTATGTCCAGAAGCGGCGGCAGGCGGGGCGAAAATATGCCTTCAGACCTGAAAAACAGCGTCTACTCGACGCGCTATGGCCGGTGCTCATCAGCTTCTGTGATGCAGGCAAGCACACGGTCGGAATGTGCATATCCAGGCTGGCCAGAGAACTCAGCCCAAAGGATGCAAAAGGGAATGTCATCGCCGGCACGGAAGTGACCGTATCACGCCTTTCAAATCTTATTGCCGAGCAAGTGCGCTTCGGCGTGCTTGGTGTTTCAGAACAGGCTTCCTGGGACAAAGAGTCCCGTAAGCGCCTGCCTAAATATGTGTGGATCACTCTTACGGGCTGGCAGCTCCTGGGCGTGGACATGGACAAGCTGATTGAGCAGCAGGCCCGCAAACTTAGGGAGTGCGAGGAGCGACGTGCGCTTATCCGGGACGGCATTATCCGTGAGGATGAGGAGATCTCAGTCCATGCGGCGAGAAAGCGCTGGTACGCGCAGCGCGCGCTTGAAGCACTCAGATATCGCCGGGAGAAGGGCGCAGCGCGCAAGCGCGCCAACAGACTGGCCAGACTGCCCAAAGACCAGCAGATTCACGAGATGGCGGAATTCCTGCGCAAAACCATGCCGGCAGATGAACTCTACTGGTGTTCTGACGACCGTCTGCAGAAGCTGGCCGTCGATCACCTGTCTCAGCTCCAGTTCTCGCTGACGGCCCCGCCGCCTCACTAGCGACAACCTGAAAACTGATTTCTTTCGCCAGCCCCTTTCGGGGCTTCTGGCGCTGGTTCCGGTTCGCTATTTTCATCCCCGAGCGTCGGCCTGACGTCAGTTCTGGCCATATCCGGCCGCACAATCGTACTCAGTCGTCACTCAGTCGTCACATTTTCTCTCCGACCGCCACAATATTCACAAAAATCCGCAAACATATAACGGAGAAAATCAGCAAACGTATATCAGGAAACCCGCAATACAGTCTTAACCCCCCTTTAATTAATCCCCTGAAAATGAATCAGGGCAGTTATCTGTCCCTGAAAAATCTGTGCACAACGTAATAATGCCCGCCCTTGCAGCGGACTGACGTCCGCGCCGGTTCGGAAAACCAGAAGTAGCACCCTCCGCTACGCGTCGGGCATGACCGATGCCTGTAGTTACAACATACCAAAGTCTTTGAGTGCCTAACCGTGCACAGCGGCGACACCTGAGCCGGGACCCACCCCTGAAAAGCGAAGCCGCCCCGGCCCGAAGGGCCGGAACACCCTCGCTTTAAGAGGGATGTTGTAACTAGTCATCTGCGTTGCTGGAGGTTATATCGCGATAGGTAAGAAAGAAGTCCGCTCGTAAGCGCCTGACGGCGCTAACGCGGAGATACAGCCCGTCAGCGGGTAAACCCTTGACGTGCTCACTCCGACCGCTTACAGAAGCTCCTGCTTCGCTATAAGTGGGTATGGCTTTGCAGGGGGAAGGGATGGATAGGCGGAATCTATTAACGCAGCAGCCGGCTACGCCGGTTACCGGCGCCTTTGGGTTTCAGTTTCCATATGGCTCTTTCAGGCGCCTTCCATGCGCTGACGCGCATCAGAGAAACCGCTCTCCGGCTTCGAGTTTACGAACATCTTCCATAAGACAGGTGATAAACAGGTAGCTGTCGATCGCCAGCTTACGTGCGCACTCTATATTCTGGATAAGCCTGAATGTAACCAGCTGCCGTGATCTGGACAGTTCCAGAGTTGGCGGAGTCGGCCCGCGCCAGTCATGTGAGGTAATCATTTTTTTCAGCTGTTTCTCGGCATAAGCGGTTACGCAAGGCCCGAACAGTGGATGGCAAACGACTTCATGATTTTTATGTTCGAGGTGCTCCCAGGAACATACCACATCAAATCTTTTGTAACTGACAGAACGCCAGATGGTAATGCAGGGCACATTATTGCTGCGACAGTAAAAGTTATAGTCGTCAATGTCTTCTTTGAGCAACGTGGTAACTTCCAGATAGTACCGAGTTTCGTGATTCAGGAGCGTCATTTTCCGGTTCTTATGTTGGCTGATACACAGGATTTTTGCCGCCGTTTCCAGCTCCACGCAAAAGAATATTCCTAATATTGTAAACCTTCGAACTGTCTTTTAAGTAGCTGATATTGCTAACAATTATTGAGCATAAATTTGCTCAATTTTCAGCCCAAAGCATAGTTAACCCTTTGAAAATAGACTATAATTTGAAGAGTTGTTGTCTTTTAACCGGTACTTAATCATTCTGTACTTTACTCGTGCAGAAGATCCCAGCAGAGGTAAAGCCATGGCCGATACCACCATCATCATCAAAAAACGTCGGCGCATTATTGTTGAGCCGAAAGAGCTTAAGGTTAAAGCTCCGGCCGAACCTGTTGAGGTAGGGAAAGTGGACGTTCAAAAACTTCATTGCCCCCCAGGAATGCGGGAGGATATTCCGGCAAAATTGCGCGGGAGCGCAAGACGGAATTATAAGAAAAATTCCAGGACCCAGGAGAGGCTCAGCCAGTTCTGGCCGTTGTTGTTTTCTGAGTACAAGCCTCTGGCCCTCAAGATAGCTGAAGCAATGGTGAATGACGCCAGAGCGCGGAATTTGCCTATCTCTGAAGTTCAGATTAAGCAGTACCTGGCCAGATACACTCAGAGTGCGCGCTATGTCATGTCAGTTGTTGAAGGAACTCACCGCTTCAACCTTAACGGTGAGCCGGTGGACCTTATCAGCGATGAACACAGAGAACGCGCCAGGGAAAAAAATTATGAAGCTGAGAAAATCGAAGTAATTTGATTCAGCCGTCTGCCGGGCAATCAGCTTCAGGGCACGCCAGAGGGGAATACTGGGTTATAAAAAAGGACACAATGTGCCCTTTATATTACCATCCGATTTTATAAGTACACCATGCTCACTTTAATGGATTACCGAATTCATTTAGGTACAGCTGACCGAATTTATAGGAAGCATAATCGGTAAGATGTCCCACATCACGATAGACAGTTACGCCATCATCTGTTACGTAAGCTGGTGTATGAACGACAGTTCAATTTCTGCTGCGTATTGCATAATCTCAATCTGACGGCACGTTACGCTGATCGCGTTGTGTTATTAAACAAAAGCAGCCTCCTTTATTTCCGGCTCCACCGGCGCGCAACGGCTTAAAAGAACTTAAGAAAATTTAGTTAGCGAAATGGATGAAATAAATAACTTTAAAAAGCTTTAATTGCTGATTATCGCCCCGTATTTTTTTCAGAAAGGATTACATAAAAATATAGGGCAGACTAAAAGGATTAATAATTTAAATATTTAGCAAATTTCATACAAACCCTTAGCTGTTCCCATTCTAAATAAATAACGTCAGAAAGAGGGGCCGGTGTTACCGGGCCCTCTGCGACTGAAAGACGGCTACCTTAAATGACTAACTTTGTCTAAAGAAGCATAAAAGTCCACGCCATCCACTACGTCGATTACCTCTATCAATGGCCTCCTGATGCATCCTGAGAAGGTGGCTCATGTCTGCTTCCGCCAACAATCCAGCTTCTCTTGATTTCCAAAAGTCAAAGAAATCTTCCATGACCCTATCGCGATTTGATTCAGCCTCAAAATTAATCATTCGAGCAGAATTCTTATCAATGGCCGCCTCGGGGAAGAAAGAAGTATTGGACGCTTTTACATTACTGGCCTTAATTTTTGATAAATCACTATTATTTACCGAAGCTGAAAGAACTACAGCAGAAGAATTTCCGCGAGTTGCTGCTGCTTCTGCATAATGATAAGCATTTAAATAGCTGTCAGTTAGAAATAATTTCCCTTCAAAGCCACCTCGGATTATGCGATCCGCATGTGCATCGCTGGTACCATGAAACCCGACAAGCGTTCTGTTAGATGGAATATCAATATCTTGTAATGCTATCTCAGATACTTGTGTTCTGCGCACACGGCCGGGCACGCCGCCGGCATGCTGCAGACGGTCCTGCCAGCTGCCCACGAAACGTCCCGCCCGGGCTGCTGCCTTGGCTGCACGCGGGGCCAGTGCCATCCCCGCAGAGGCCATCCCGGTACCAAATGCCACCCAGCCTAAAATACCCATTGTTTTTTCATCGCCCGCGGCCAGCGCCACGGTGGAGCCCACCTCGGCGGCAAGCGATACCACATCGAGAGCCAGGGTCGTTGCCAGCACCGCTCCCGAGGCCGTGGACATTGCCGCCATCAGGCCCCCGGCTGCGGCCGCAGCGGGAAGCAGCGCGCCGGCGGTCATCACCGTGCCCAGTACGGCGCCGACAAGCCCCAGCGCGGCACCCAGCCAGTCCAGCCAGCTGTTGCCCGTCGGGTCAATGCGGTTGACCGGGTCACCTCCGCAGTAGGCGTAGCGGTTAAGGCCGCCGTCCCCGAACGGGCTCAGGGGGTCTGCGGAGAGGAAGCGGCGCAGGCGTGGGCTGTAGAGACGGCTGCCCAGGGAGTAGAGGTCGGTGCGGGGCTCACGGACCTCACCGGCAAAGCCGGTACGGCCAGGGGCACCGTCGGTGCCCCTGGAGCCCCAGGCGCCGTACACCGGCAGCACGGCCTGGCGGCCGGCCCCGGCGACGACGGAGCCCTGAGCATCCGTCCCGTACAGCAGGGTCTGACGCGTACGCAGAGACGGCACCGGCATTAGCGGTGCCAGGTAAGAGAAACCATTATTCATATAACAACCTCGAAAAGAGAGATAATACGTGAGTTATATAGTGATTTTTTTCATCAGTGATGATAAATCCGGACAGCAGTGGGGAGGGTCCCTGCTACTGCATAGTCTGATTAGATTAAAAAACCATCACCAGCCTGCTTATATAACCTATGGCGTCCCTCAGCCGGACATATAAAAACATGATGCATGGGTAAGAGGCTGGAGTGTATATTCAAGAGAATAGTGCTTTCGGCAATAAACGTGTTTCAAAACAATTACCGGGAAGTCTGTTTAATTTTTAAAATATGTCATGCAGGAATATATAAATTGACAGGCGGGCAGCGCAGTAAGCTCGTTCGGAATAAATTCACTCTCCGTAATTTTAATTCCAATCAGTTCGTTCAGGTCTGGCCCTAGGAAACGTACCTTAAGGGCAGTCAGGATAAAAAACGCTCATTATTTTCAGGATTAAGATGATAAAGAGGATGCCGTGTTTATCCGGCATCCGTCCCGATGTTAAGGCAGGGCATCCGGGTGGAACCAGTTGAATAGTATTGCCTCAACCTCATTTCTCGCGCGAATAACGTCAAAGTCAAGAGTGCGGTTCATAAATGCCCTGTCATGATCTGTCACCCCAAACACTGAGTAAGGCCCACCATTCATATAACGGTCAGCAGATACCATACCAGGACGCAGACCTTCCTCCAGGAGCATCTCCTGAAGTTTTCCTGCATGTACGCCGGTGGTCTGTCCCAGCAGGGCCTTCTGGGCGCGGAGGGTGTGATAATCCTCCTGGAAGTGTGCAAGTTTATTCCGGTAAGGTCCTTTGTATGAGGCATTTTTAATCACATCCGGGTCAAAAATCTTGCGGATATTAACTGGCGGGATATTCGCTGCAACCCTGCCGGCCATCGTGGAGGACGTGGTGGCCAGGTTTGCCATGTCCCTGCCCGGAAGATACTCGAGGATTTTACCGATCACCGTGTCGGGCATCTCTTCCAGAACCGGGGCCGGCATCCTGCGACTCATGGGAAGCTCCGCCGCGGCACCAGACAGATGCCGCGCGCCGCCGGCTTTCTGCAGACGGTCCTGCCAGCTGCCCACGAAACGTCCCGCCCGGGCTGCTGCCTTGGCTGCACGCGGTGCCAGTGCCATGCCCGCAGAGGCCATCCCGGTACCAAATGCCACCCAGCCTAAAATACCCATCGTTTTTTCATCGCCCGCGGCCAGCGCCACCGTGGCGCCCACCTCGGCGGCAAGCGATACCACGTCGAGAGCCAGGGTCGTCGCCAGCACCGCTCCCGAGGCCGTGGACATTGCCGCCATCAGGCCGCCCGCTGCGGCCACCGCGGGAAGCAGCGCGCCGGCGGTCATCACCGTGCCCACTACGGCGCCGACAAGCCCCAGCGCGGCACCCAGCCAGTCCAGCCAGCTGTTGCCCGTCGGGTCAATGCGGTTGACCGGGTCACCCCCGCAGTAGGCGTAGCGGTTAAGGCCGCCTTCCCCGAACGGGCTCAGGGGGTCTGCGGAGAGGAAGCGGCGCAGGCGTGGGCTGTAGAGACGGCTGCCCAGGGAGTAGAGGTCGGTGCGGGGCTCACGGACCTCACCGGCAAAGCCGGTACGGCCAG